>Ga0210408_10002175_pt1 | contig 19432 bp, 24 predicted proteins | sample IncBWH4MmetaG_FD_155471 | JGI IMG/M metagenome (GOLD analysis project Ga0210408, IMG submission 155471) | Forest soil microbial communities from Barre Woods Harvard Forest LTER site, Petersham, Massachusetts, United States - Inc-BW-H-4-M | ecosystem: Environmental > Terrestrial > Soil >...
TCGAGAATCCGCGCATAGACCTGCTCGGTCAGATTGGGCGCGGGGTCCAGCGGGATCATGGCTGTCCTTTGGAATACGGAATTCCGTATTCGGAACGCTATAATGTCTGGCTCGGCCGGTCAAGGGGCGTCGGGGTGCCTTCGGTCAATCTGACGCGCAGCGTTTGCTACCGCGTCAGGAAGTCCAGCACGATCTCGCAATATTTTTGCGGTTTCTGCTCGAACATCGGGTGGGTGGTGCCCTCGATCATCGCGATCTCGGAGCCCGTCACGTGGGTGGCCAGCGCATGCAGCACTTTTGGCAACAGGCCCTTGGTGTTGGCGCCGCCGATGAACAGTGTCGGGGTGCGGATCGCCTCCGCATCGCGCTTCGTGAACGGCGCGCGCTGGTCCCGGACCTGGCCGATCAAGGTCGTGGCGTTGTCGCGCAGGAGCTGCTTTGGCGTCGCCGGCAGCCGTTTCCAGGCGCCCGGGCCTTCCAGCGCATCCAGAAAATATTCCAGGCCGCCGTCGATGTCGCCCGTCGCGATCTTCTCGGCGGAGGCGGCGAAGCGCGCGGCCAGCGGCGAGGGGCCGGGCCGGTAGTCGGGATCAAGCGATTCGTCGAGCTCGCCGCCGGGCTCGGCCAGGATCAGCTTGCGCAACAGGTCCGGTCGGCGTTGCGCGACGCGGAAGCAGATGTGTCCGCCGCGGGAATGACCCATCAGGTCGACCGGCCGTGGCGCTGTTTGTTCGATGAAGGCGATCATGTCCAGGACATGCTGCTCGATCGAATAGGTCTCGCCGGTCCCGTCCCAAGGTTCGGGAAAGAAATGCCGCAGCGAGACCGCGATTACGCGGTGGCTGCGCGTCAACGGACCCAGCACCGCGTTCCAGATCCGGAAATCGCACAGCGAGCCGTGCACGCAGACGAGCGGCGGTCCATCGCTGCCGCCGATATCGAGATAGGCCATGTCATGGCCGTTGACGCGGAGGGTCTGCATGGGCGTGCTCGCAGATTTCGGGGGCATCAAGGCCTGCGAAACAGGCGGGAACCGGCTGTGCACGATTGCCGGAATCCGGGTGGATCGCAACAATTTCCAAGCCTAGATTCAGGGCCAACCTAGACAGATGGGGCGATTGGAAAGTGGAGGCCCTGACATGACCGACCAGCATTTTACCCTGTTCGACACCTCGATCGGAACCTGCGGCATCGAATGGAGTCCGCGCGGCATCAACGGCGTGCAGTTGCCGATGGGAAGCGAGGAGAAGACCCGCGCCCGCATTCGCCAGCGCGATCTGTTCAGCGTCGAGACCGCGGCCACGTCAGAGGTGCAGGCGGTGATCGACCGCATCGTCGATCTGCTCTCGGGCAAGCCCGACGACCTCAGGGATATCGCGCTCGACCTCGAGGACGTGCCTGCGTTCAATCGCGACGTCTACGACATCGCCCGCAGCATTCCGCCGGGCCAGACCCTGACCTATGGCGACATCGCAAAGCAACTCGGCGGTCTCGAACTGTCGCGCGACGTCGGCCAGGCGCTCGGCCGCAATCCCTGCCCGATCGTGGTGCCCTGCCATCGCGTGCTCGCGGCCGGCAACAAGCCCGGTGGCTTCTCCGCCAATGGTGGGGTGGTGACCAAACTGAGGATGCTGGCGATCGAGGGCGCGGCCGTCAACCACACCCCGAGCCTGTTCGACTAAGGTGCCACTCGGTGAGCTGTCATGCCCCGCGAATAGCGGGGCATCCGGAAATGGAGGGTGGGCAAAGCGAAGCGTGCCCACCAGTGAAAGATAACATTCGCGGAGGGCAGGTGGGCACGGCGCAAACGCGCCTTTGCCCACCCTACCGCGTCTCCGTCACCCCATCATCTCGCACGTGAACGCATCGCCGCGGCGCTTGATCCGGCCCGCCGATGGCGAGGGGAAATGCGCGGTGCAGCACAGCGTATCGGTGTCGCAGAGGCGCTCGAGCAGGCTGCGCCGGGTCTTCGCCGCCGCGAGCGGATCGGCATCGAATTTCGGCGACAGATCCGGAAAGCGCGTCTGCAACGGCGAATGCATCGCATCGCCGGTGAAGATGGCCGCGTCCTTGCCCTTGCCGAAGGCGAACGCGGCATGGCCGGGTGTGTGGCCCGGCGTCGGCAGGATGCGCATGTGGTCGCCGATCGTAAAGTCGTCTCCCACGAGCTCGGCGCGGTTCGCCTCGACCACCGGCAGCACGCTGTCGACGAAGGTCGGCACCTCGGCCTTCGCGTTCTGCGCGGTCCAGTGATTGAACTCCGTCCTGCCGAAGATATAGCGCGCGTTCGGAAAGGTCGGCACCCATTGTCCGTTCTCGAGCCGGGTGTTCCAGCCTGTGTGATCGGGATGCAGATGCGTGCACATCACCACGTCGATATCGGCGACCGAAAAGCCGGCGGCCTTCAGCCCGCTGAGATAGGTGTGGTCGGTCTTCATGTGCCATTTCGGCCGTGTCGGGCGCGGCTTGTCGTTGCCGATGCAGCTGTCGATCAGAATGGTGTGGTGCGGCGTCTTCACCACATAGGACTGGAAGCACAGGATCAGCCCGTCGTCGTCATCGAGCGCTTTGGCCTGGCGCAGCCACGACCGGTTTTCGGCGAGCAGCTCGCCCGGCAACGCCGGGAACATCTCCAGTGCCGGCAGGAACGTGGTTTCCTGCTCGATCACGCGATGGATGCTGAGATCGCCAGCGGCGAATGTCAGATTCATTGGCTCGCCCCCATTGTTACGCCGCCGGCGGCAGCGAGATCTGCACCGATGGCCGCTCCAGCATCTTCCGGTGGAACGCGTCCAGCTTCGGATAGGCCTTGCGCCAGCCGCAATCGGCGAAGCGGAAATCGGCATAGCCGAGCACGCAGACAAGCCCGATCTGGGCGATGTCGAGCGGCCGTGCCAGCATCGCGTCGACCTCGTGCTCGAACCGCGCCATGCCGCTCCAGGCCCGGTTCCAATGATCGTCGGCCCAGGCCTTCCAATGCAATTCCTTTGGCCGCACCATGGCCTCGTAGCGGCACAGCAGCATGGAATCAAGCATGCCCTGCAACAGCGAATGGTCGGACTTGATCTTCCAGCGCAGCGGGCCGGACGCCGGGACCAGCATGCCGCCGCCTGCGAGCTCATCGAGATATTCGACGATGACATAGGAATCGAGCACGACATCGCCGTTGTCGAGGATCAGCACCGGCAGCTTCTTCACCGGCGTGATCTTCGCGTATTCGTCGTTCGGCGTGCCCGGCGCGACCGTGGTCGGGACGAACGCGATCCTGTCGATCAGGCCGAGCTCGATCGCGGCGATGCGCACCTTGCGGGCGAAAGGCGAAGCGGGAGAGAAGGTGAGTTTCATGGGAGGGGCCTAACTTGCTAATTGGTACGCCGTCATTGCGAGGCGCAAAGCGCCGAAGCAATCCAGTCTTTTTCCTGGCTCTGGATTGCTTCGCTTCGCTCGCAATGACGGTTGCGCGGGCCGTTACGCCGCGACGATCTCCTGGCGCTGCTCGCCCAGCCCCTCGATGCCGAGCGTGACGACGTCGCCGACATTGAGGAATTGCGGCGGCTTCATTCCCGTGCCGACGCCGGGCGGCGTGCCGGTCGTGATGACGTCGCCGGGCAGCAGCGTCAAAAACTGCGAGACATAGGCGATGCACTGCGCCATCGAAAAGATCATGGTCGAGGTCGAGCCCGTCTGGCGGCGCTGGCCGTTGACGTCGAGCCACATCGACAGTTTTTGCACGTCCGGTATCTCGTCCCTGGTGACGAGCCACGGCCCGAGCGGGCCGAACGTGTCGTGCGACTTGCCCTTGGTCCATTGCCCGAGGCGTTCGATCTGGAAATTGCGTTCGGAGACGTCGTTGCAGACGCAGTAGCCCGCCACATGGTTGAGCGCCTCGGTCTCGGAGACGTATTTGGCCCTTGTGCCGATGATGGCCGCGATCTCGACCTCCCAGTCGAGCTTGGTCGAGCCGCGCGGCTTCTCGACCGGATCGGCCGGGCCGGACAACGCGGTGTTGGCCTTGAGGAAGAAGATCGGCTCGGTCGGGATCTGCGCCCCCGTCTCCTTGGCGTGATCGACGTAGTTCAATCCGATGGCGACGAATTTGGAGATGCCGGTCACCGGGGGGCCGAGCCGCGGCGTGCCGGGCACGGCGGGAAGCGAGGTGGGGTCGAGGGCGGCGAGCTTGTTGAGCGAGGCCGGCGAATAGGCCTCGCCGGTCAGGTCCTTCACGTGCGACGACAGATCGCGCAAATGGCCTGATTGATCGATCAGACCGGGCTTTTCCTGCCCCCTCGCCCCGTACCGAACAAGCTTCATCGTCCCTGCCTCCCTGTCTTGCTTCACGCTGTTTCCCGCTGGTTCCGGTTTCATGGAACAGCGCGCGGGGAAATTCAACTGTCGGGCTGCATTGGCCAGGCTGCATTTGCGCATGATTTGGCCAAAATCGGCGCGTCGCGTTTTTCATCAGTCGCGAAAATGCGGGATCAGCCGGGGCAGCTTGCGGATTTCCTCATCGGTCGCCGGCGGCAGGATGAAGCGCGTCGAGCCCGCCGTTTCCAGCTCGACGATTTTCGTGATCCTGACCTTGCCGATGATCCAGTGCATCGCCGGTGTCACAATGTGCCGGGGAATGCGCCGCCATCGAGCAGAATGTTCTGGCCGGTGATGAAGCCCGCCTTGGCGCCGCACAGGAACGCGCAGGCCAGGCCGAACTCCTCGGGTTCACCAAAGCGCCCGGCCGGATTCTGCTTGGCGCGCTCGGCCAGGATCTGCTCCGGCGTGACGCCGCGCTTCTCGGCTTCGGCCTTGGACACGCCCTTGAGGCGGTCGGTCAGGAAGGGGCCGGGCAGCAGCCCGTTGATGGTGACGTTGTTGATCACGGTCTTGCGCGACAGGCCGGCGACGAAACCGGTCAGCCCGGTGCGCGCGCCGTTGGAGAGGCCGAGAATGTCGATCGGCGCCTTCACGGCGGCCGAGGTGATGTTGACGATGCGGCCGAACTTGCGCGCCATCATGCCGTCCACCGTCGCCTTGATCAGCTCGATCGGCGTCAGCATGTTGGCGTCGATCGCCTTGATCCAGTCGTCGCGGGTCCAATTGCGGAAATCGCCGGGCGGCGGACCGCCGGCATTGTTGACCAGGATGTCAGGCTCGGGACAGGCCTTCAGCACGGCCTCGCGGCCGGCCGGTGTCGTGATGTCGCCGGACACCTCGGTTACGGTGACATCGGGATGAGCCTTGCGGATCTCCTCCGCCGTCTTCGCCAATATCTCGGCGCCGCGCGCGGTCACCGTGACATGCACGCCTTCATTGGCCAGCGCCATGGCGCAGGCGCGTCCCAATCCCTTTGAGGATGCGCAGACGATGGCGCGGCGGCCCTTGATGCCCAGATCCACTGTTTCACTCCCGTTGGCTCGGCGATTTTTCGGAGCGTGACCTTAGCCAACCTCGGCGGTGCTGATAAGGGATGCAAAATGCATATCAGGGCGCGCGTCCATTCCGATTCAGGGCGCTAGATCCGCCGTTCCTGCTTCAACCGGCCGATGGTCGCCGCGACATCGGCCGGCAGCGAGCGAAAGCCTTTTTGTCCAGCCGCTGACAGCAGCGGCCGCAGTTGCGAGCCGTTGAGGAAGGCCGGCTGCCGGTCGAGCGGGACGAGCTGGTCGAGCACCACGACCAGGCTGGCGGCAACGAGACCGACGCGGAGCGCGCCCAGCGCCGCCCCGCCGAGCCGGTCACCGATGCCGGCGTCCGACCCGATCGCATCATCGAGCATCATCCGCGCCAGCTTGCTCAAGGCCATGCCGGCCAGTAGAAACGCGATGAAGAACAGCACCCAGTTCTGGGCCAGTGGCGAGGCCGCTTTTGCGTCGAGCTGCGGCGCGACCGCCGACATCAGCCAGACCGCGATCGGCGCCGCGACCAGATAGGCCAGGATGGTGAGCGCGCTGCGCAACAGGCCGGTGTTGAAGCCAGTGACGATTGCGACGGCGAGCGCGAGATACACCGCAATATCGAAGCTGCTCATGTCGGCTGAACGCCCTTGGTCAATGAATCGGGTTTGCGACGGCTAAAATCGTCTGTATCAATTGCTCGTCTTGGCGAACCCTGGCTCATGTCCGATCTATTCGGCCTTGGTAAAGAAACCGTCCTCGTCACCGGCGCGAGCCAGGGGCTGGGGCGGCAGTTCGCGCGGGTGCTGTCGGCCCATGGCGCGGCATTGGCGCTCGCCGCGCGCCAGATCGCCAAGCTGACGGCGCTCGAAGAGGAGAGATGAACCACGCGTTCCGGGCGACGCCGGCAGGCGAGAAACTCGCCAAGCGAATCCCGCAGCGCCGGGTCGGTGCGGAATCCGATCTCGACGGTGCGATCCTGCTGCTTGCATCAACGGCGTCGCGCGACATGACCGGCAGCGTCATCACGGTCGACGGCGGCTTCCTGCTGACGTGACGGGTTGCATTTTTAGTCAATCCGGCAAGCTTTGCGCAAAGCTCTTGCTGTATTCGGGTGCCGGTTGCAACCGAAGGGCTTTGCCATGAAAGTCATCAACTATCTCGCCGCCGGCCTCGCGTTGACGCTGGCGGCCTCGGCCGTGGGCGCCGAAACCCTCACTGTCAATCGCGACGGCAACTCGGTCACGGTGACCGGACCGAACGCGACCGTGACCACGACGGAAACCGCGCGCAACGGCACCAGCGCGACCTACACCACGACCGTCACCCGCAACGGCTCAGGTTCGACTTATCAGCCGATGGGCTCCAGCGGCTATCATCCGATGGGGCATTGAGCCCTTTCCGTCATTGCGGGGAGCGCAGGGTGGGCTAACCGAAGCGAGCCCACCATGTCTTGCGAAGGCCTGATGGCGGGCACGGCGCGCAGACGCGCCTTTGCCCACCTTACGCCTTCATCTCCGCCTTGATCATGTCGGCGGCCTTCTCGCCGATCATGATGGTCGGCGCGTTGGTGTTGCCGCCGACCAGGGTCGGCATGATCGAGGCATCGACCACGCGCAGGCTTTCCAGCCCGCGCACCTTCAGGTGCGAATCGACCACCGCGCTCGCATCGTCGGTGCCCATCCTGCAGGTGCCGACGGGGTGATAGACGGTGTCGACGCGCTGGCGCAGGATGGCGCGGATGTCGTCGTCGGTCGAGACGTTCCGTGTGACCATGTCGGCCTTCTGGAGCGCGCGCAGCGCCGGCGTCTCCATCAGCCGCCGCGTCACCTTGAAACCGGCGACCATGCTGTCCAGATCCGCCTCTTCCCCGAGGAAGTTCGGATCGATCAAGGGCGCCGCCAGCGGATCGGCGCTGGCGAGCGCGACCGTGCCGCGGCTTTTCGGGCGGAGCAGGCAGACATGGCAGGAGAAGCCGCCGCCACCGTGACGCTTGCGGCCGTGGTCGTCGACCATCGCCATGCCGAAATGCAGCTGCACGTCGGGAATCTCCAGATCCGGCCGTGTCTTCAGGAAGCCGCCGCATTCGGCGAAATTCGAGGCGATGCGCCCGCGCCGCTCGCGGCGATATTGCATGATGCCGCTGAGGATGCGGCCCGCGCCGGCGAAGGACAGCGAGGTGAAGTTCGGATTGTCGGACTGGTAGTTGAAGACGAAGTCCGGATGGTCCTGCAGGTTCTTGCCGACGCCCGGGAGATGGTGCCGGCTTGCGATGCCGAGCCGCGCCAGCTCGGTCTGGTCGCCGACGCCCGAGAGCATCAACAGCTGCGGCGTCTGGAACGCACCGGCGGCCAAGATCACCTCGCGCCGGGCGCGGATTTCCCTGAGCTCGTTGCCCTTGCGGTATTTCACGCCGACCGCGCGCTTGCCCTCGAAGATGATCGAGGTGGCATGCGCCTGCGTCTCGACGCGCAGATTGGCGCGCGGGCCCATATACGGATGGATATAGGCGCGCGCCGCGCTCCAGCGCTCGCCATTGTGCTGCGTCACCTGGTACGGGCCGAGCCCCTCATGGTCCTCGGCGTTGAAGTCGTCGCGGATCTTGAACTGTCCCTCGCGGGCGGCCTGCAGAAACGTCTCATGAACCGGATTGTCGGTGCGCAGCCGGTTGACATGCAGCGGGCCGTCCTTGCCGTGATATTCGCCGCCGAAATCGGTGTTGTTCTCGGCGCGCTTGAAATAGGGCAGCACGTCGGCGAACGACCAGCCGGTATTGCCAAGCGCGGCCCAGTGGTCGTAATCCCATTGGTGGCCGCGGATATAGACCATGGCGTTGATCGCCGACGAGCCACCGAGCCCTTTGCCGCGCGGCTGATAACCGATGCGGCCGTTCAGCCCCCGCTGCGGCACGGTGCTGAAGGCCCAGTTGTTGACGGGGCCCGCGACCATCAGCACCAGCGCATAGGGCGTCGTGACGATCCAGTTGTCGTTTTTCCTGCCGGCATCGAGCAGCGCCACCGAGGTCTCTCGCTCTTCCGACAGGCGGCCGGCAACCGCGCAGCCGCCGCTTCCGGCACCGACGACGATGAAATCGAATGTATCCGTCACGCGTGAATTCCCCTGAATATCGTTGATCCGTCATTCCGGTGCGGTGCGAAGCACCGAACCATGGTGCGCAATTGCGCACCTGAGAATCTCGAGGTTCCCCGATGCGCAATTGCGCTTCTGTGGTTCGCGTCTTCGACGCGCCCGGAACGACGGTGCTTGAATTGCTACGACAAGAACCGCAGCAGCTTTTGCAGCCGTGCGAGCTTGACGCCATAGGGTGGATAGAGATCGGCAAGCCGGTTGAGCGGCGAGCGATAGAAGACGGGCTTCAGCTTGCTGAACGCATCAAAGCCCCATTGGCCGTGATAGGCGCCGCTGCCCGACGGGCCGACGCCGCCGAACGGCTGGTTGACCTGCGTGATGTGAAACAGGCAATCGTTGACGGTGACGCCGCCCGACACCGTGCGCGACAGCACCGCCTCGCGCGCCGCTTCGTCCTTGCCGAACCAGTAGAGCGCGAGCGGCCGGTCGCGCCGGTTGATGAAGGCGATCGGCTCGGCGGCGTCGCGATAGCCCATGACCGGCAGCACGGGTCCGAAAATCTCCTCCTGCATGATCGCCATGTCGGGCGTCACGCCCGTGACGATGGTCGGCGGGAATTTGCGTTTGCCCTTCCATGCGGCATCATCGGGCCTCGCGCCTTGCATGATCGTGGCGCCCTTGGCGGCAGCCTCGGCCAGCAGCGCTTCGAGCCGGGCGTAATGGCGCTCGGAGATGATCGAGGTGTAGTCCTTGTTGGCGGGATCGGTGCCGAACATGCGCCGCACCTGGTCCAGCAGCTTGCCGGCAAAGTCCTGCAGCCGGTCTTCCGGCACCAGCGCGTAGTCCGGCGCGATGCAGGTCTGGCCGGCATTGAGCAGCTTGCCATAGGCGATGCGCTCGGCCGCCTCGCCCAGGTCGGCGGAACGGTCGACGATCGCGGGCGACTTGCCGCCGAGCTCGAGCGTCACGGGGGTGAGATTGCGGCCGGCGGCTTCCGCCACCAGCCGGCCGACGCGCGTGGAGCCGGTGAAGACCAGATGATCGAACGGCAGGCTCGAAAATGCCGGCGCGATCTCGTCGTCGATGCCGGTCACGAACATCTCGGCAGGTGTGAATGTCGCGGCGATGATCTCTTTCAGCAGCGCGGCAAAGCGCGGGGTCAGTTCGCTGGGCTTGATCATCACGCGATTGCCCGCCGCGATCGCGCCGATCGCCGGCGCCAGCGTCAGCTGCAGCGGATAGTTCCACGGCGCGATGATGCCGACCACGCCGAGGGGCTGGGGAATCAGCCGGTTTTTCGCCGGCCAGAACTGCACCATGGTCGGGATCGGCCGGGGCGTCATCCACCGCTTGAGATGGCTCTTTGCGTGCTTGATCTCGGTGAGCAGGACCAGCGTCTCGGCGATCGTGGTCTCGACCGCCGAGCGGTGGCCGAAATCGGCCGAGATCGCCTGCTCGAACCGGGCCTCGTTCCTGGTTACGGCGGCGCGCAGCCGCTTGAGACGGTCCAGGCGTAGCTCCAGGTCCGCGGCCGGCGCCACGCGGGAGGCGTCATGGAGGGCATGGAAGGCCTCGTCGAGGGCGGTAAGCCCCGGGCTCTTCAGGGACTGGTCCATCGCGTCTCCTCTCGTCTGGTCCAAGCTGGGCCCTTGCTGGACGTCTGGCAAGGGCATACCGTCGCGGTCCGGGCTCCGCGCGGCTCCCCTTCGCCCTTACGTGAGGGGTTTTAGGGGGCGGGGACAGCCCGGCGATGCAGCCATCGTGCTGGAGTTGCGCAATCGCCCGATTTGTTCCGTTTTGCCTGTCACAAAACTGGAAAAATCGTCGCCAAAACCCTTTCCAAAGCGCATCCGCGTTGGTACATACCGCCCGCACCCGACGGGCTTCGTACCCGAGGGGATGCCTTCTCAGGATATCCGGGGGATGGATCGATCGGCGCGCAGCTTGCGTGCCGCCTGGTTTCGTTCCCGGCTTTTCTGTCAAGGCGTGCAACGGCTTATCGCGGGGTGGAGCAGCCCGGTAGCTCGTCAGGCTCATAACCTGAAGGTCGCAGGTTCAAATCCTGCCCCCGCAACCAAGCTTTGGACTGGACATGAAAAAGCCCGCCTCCGGCGGGCTTTTTCATGTGTTGCAGGCCGCGGCCAATGCGGGCGACGCGGATCAGGCGAGGCGGCCGCCGTCGAGAACCTCAGCACGTTCAACACGATCCTGGAAGCGCGCATGCGCAAGGCGATCGCCGATGGCGAACTTGATTCCGGAGCCCATGCTGCGGGTCTCGCTTCGGTGGCGTCCGCCGTGATGCATTCGCTGGCCGCTCGTGTGCGGGCAGGAGATTCACGACGCGCGCGCGACCAAGTGAGCGGGGCCGCGGTCGACCTGATCTGTGCAACAAGGCGAGCGGCGTGTCGCGTGTTCCCGCCCTTGAATTTCGAGGTCCGAAGTGCACTGTCCGGGGACAATCGAGGTGATCCCATGCCCCTGTGGACCTGCTTTCAGTGCGGCGCGCAGTTTCCCGAGAGCGGCGCGCCGCCGCGCGCCTGCCTGATCTGCGCGGACGAGCGGCAGTTCGTGAACTGGAAGGGGCAGAGTTTTCTCACGCGCGAGGAGATGAGCGAGCGCTGCGAAATCGCCTGGCGCGACGATCTCGGCGTCGTTGGGCTGCGCGTCGAGCCGAGCTTTGCGATCGGCCAGCGCGCGCTGCTGCTGTGCGAGGCTGATGGCTGCGTGATGTGGGACTGCGTGCCGCTGGCGACCGATGAAGCGGTCGCCCATGTGCGCTCGCTCGGCGGGCTCAAGGCGATCGCGGTGTCGCATCCGCATTTCTATGGCGCGGCCGCCGACTGGAGCGAGGCATTCGGCGGCGCGCCGGTCTATCTGCACGGCGACGACCGCGCCTTCGTGACCCGGCCGCATCCCGCCATCGTGCCCTGGAGCGGCGAGACGCTGAAGGTTTCGGAGGCTATCCAGTTGCTGCGCACCGGCGGGCATTTTCCCGGCGCCAGCGTGCTGCATTGGAAGGCGGCTGCGGAGGGGAAGGGCGCGCTGTTCGTCGGCGACATCGCGATGGTCGCGATGGACCGCCGCCATGTCAGCTTCATGTATTCCTATCCGAACTACCTTCCGCTCGGTGCTGCCGCCGTCCGGCGCATCGCGGACGTGATCGCGCCGCTCAGTTTCGATCGCATCTATGGCGCGTGGTGGGACCGCAACATCGCCTCCGGCGCCAAGGCCGGATTCGATGCGTCGGTTGCGCGCTATCTGAAGGCGATTGCTTGAAGGTTTGTGGTCTGCGGGATGGCTGCCGCGGCGGTCAACGGATCCCGCGGAGTCACGCCGGCTTTCGCGCGACGCACTCGCAGCGGCAGCGGAGATAGATGCTGTCGGGGTTGCTGCCCCACGCCTCCCACGCGGAGAGCGCCTGGTCGATCTCATCGCGTATCGCCAGGCCCCGCGCCATGAGTTCGGCGCTCATGCCCTGCAGGCTGTGCTTCGCATCAGCGGCGCTCTCCCGGCGCGTCGGTTCGTCGGCGCTGTGGTTGACGAAGCTCGCCCCGCTCCAGACAGGGACAAAGCCGTGAGCGCGCAGGATCGCGTTCTGGCGGCGGCCAAATCGCCCGGAATCGGGGTCGGCATGCTCGTACCAGCGCGTCCAGAGATCGAGCGCGAGTTGCAGGCCCGATGTCTCTGGATACAGGATGTTGCCGCCGACATCGGCGTCGCGCGTGGCGATGAGCCCGCCTGCCTTCAAGACCCGGCTCGCCTCGGAAAGTGTTGCAGCGAGCGTCGCGGCGTCGAGATGGTAGAGCACCGCGTGGAAGAACACGATATCGAAGCGGGTGTTCTCAAAGGGCAGCGCCGTCATGGTGCCCCTGACGAAGCCGAGATTTGTCATGCGCGCGCTCGACGCCATTTCGTGCGCCGACGCGATCGCCTTGGCGCTGATGTCGATGCCGACGGCTGATCGCGCCGTCTTCGCCAGTGCGGCCGTGATCGTGCCCGGCCCGCAGCCGACATCGAGGATCGCCGTCGTCGCGTCCAGGAAAGGCAGCACAAAGGCGGCGGAGCCTTCGCCGCGCTTGCGCTGAAAGTCCAAGATGGCGTGGTTGTGCCGCATCTGATTCCCCGCACGATGCTGGCACATCTTGCGTGTCGCCGTGTGACGGCTCCGCGAGCGACCAGCACAGGGGGCGCCCTGCCGATCCGCGCCGCGCGACAGATTGCCTCATGCCGGCCGATGGCAGACGGCTTCGATGTTGTGGCCGTCGGGATCGGTGATGAACGCACCGTAGTAGTTGGCGTGGTAGTGCGGACGCACACCCGGCGCGCCATTGTCGCGGCCGCCCGCCGCAAGCGCCGCCGCGTGGAAGGCGTCGACGCCTGCGCGATCCTTCGCCGCAAACGCGATATGCGCGCCGGTCTGCACGGTCTCGCGCAGCCCGATCCAGAAGAACGCCTTCTTCTCCGCTCCATAGCCGAAGGCGGTCGTGCCCTCGGCGTAGAGGCGTTCGATGCCGAGCGGGGCAAGCGCCCTGTCGTAGAATGCGATCGCGCGGGCGATGTTCGAAACGCTGATGGTCACATGGTCGAGCATGGTCGGCTTTCCAGGTCCTTGACGAGAATGAGCATAACAGAGCGCATTTCCGCTAAAACTCCTACAACCCGGTTGACTTTCGACTGGCAGTGCCTTCGCAACCCCGGCTACGGTGCCGACCGCGGACCGCCGAATATCTCTGCCGGCCGCTTGCACGATTTCTGGGTCCCTTGGATGGCGACTGATGTCTGGTGAAGCAGCATCCACAGGTCATATCTTGGGCGCCGGGGTGTGCTGGCGAACCGACATCGACGCGTTGAGCTTTGCGATCGACGCGCACACAGCATCATGCATGGTGCACCGGCGGGCCTTCCGGACCCTGCTTCGATTCGAACCGGCGCCTGCGGATTGTCTGCGCTATTTCGCCGAGCACGAAGACGCTTTCAGGTCGGCCGCGGCCGCCAAGATCGCACGCAACGCGATCCAGGCGGGCACGAATCTTCATCTGACGAGTCGTGACATCGCCAGAAAGCTGCTAACATAGCCCTTCGCAGATGAGGAGAATCTCGATGACGCCGTCCCATACCGCGCAACTGCCGCTTGCCGGCAGCAACGTCAGTCGGCTGGCCCAGTCCGCTCTGGCCCTTGCACTCGGCCTGTTCATCGTGGGCATGGTCGGCTTTTCGCACATCGACGTGGTCCACAATGCCGCGCACGACGTCAGGCACTCGAACGCCTTCCCCTGCCACTAGCCTCGATCGCCATGAACGCCTTTCGCGCGATCGTATTTTCGGCCGTCGTTGCCGGCCTTGCCACGGGCGCGGCGGTCACGCTGGTTCAGCAATTTGGCACGGTGCCGCTGATTCTCAAGGCGGAGGTCTACGAGAAGGCGGCGGACGATCACAAAGCCGAGGCGGCGGGGTCGATGACGGCCGGTCATAGCCATTCCGAGGCGGCGAGCGCGGAGCACGCGCATGCGGAGCACGAGCATGGTGCGGGCGCCTGGGAACCTCGGGACGGGCTGGAACGCAATGCCTATACCGCCGGCGCCAACGTGCTGACCGCCATCGGGTTCGCGCTGGTGCTGGCGTCGCTGTTTGCGGTTCGCCGTGGAAGCGCCGGTGAAACCATGTCCTGGCATGAAGGGCTGGTGTGGGGGCTCGCGGGCTTCGCGGTGTTCACGCTCGCCCCGGGCCTCGGCCTGCCGCCCGAATTGCCGGGCGTGCCGGCGGCGCCGCTGTTGTCGCGGCAAATCTGGTGGGTCCTGGCGGCGGCCGCGACCGCCACGGGCCTGGCCCTGATCTTCCTGCGCGGAACAGCGCCGGCGACGATCGCAGGGCTGATCCTCGTGACATTGCCGCATCTCATCGGCGCCCCTGAACTGGAGACCGTCGAGACCAACGTGCCGACATCGCTGTCGCATCAATTCATGGTCGCGGTCACGCTGACCAGCCTGGTGTTCTGGTCCCTGCTCGGTGCCCTGACCAGCCTCACCTTCGCCTATTTCGATCAGCCGTGTGCGGAGGTTGCGACGGCGCAAACCACCGGCGCCTGAGCGAAGCTTTCAATGCACACCGTTGCCTTTCATTGACGTCCGCGTGGCATGCGTCACGCCTCAGCACCCATGGCCCGCACACGGTCCTGCTGCTTGGACCAGGACACGTAGTAGGCGACCGCGGCCATGGTCGCGAGCCCGGCGGCGCTGACCGCGATCTGCATCGCAAGGGAATCCGGCCCGGTGATCAGGATGAGATGTCCGGCAAAGGACAGAAAGACGCCGGCGCAGAATGCGGCGAGCCATTCCTCGCCGCATTTGATCACGGGCCGCAGCGCGATCGCGGAGAGGCCGGGCCAGTCGCGCGGCACCAGCCAGCTGAAGAGATAGGCGAGCGCGAGGAAGTGCAACAAGCGGTGTGGCGCGAGGTTCTCCTTGGTGTCGAGCGACAATGGCCAGACGCCAGGGACGACGCTGTTGAGTTCGGGGAAATGCCTCGGCAGCGCGATCAGAAATGCGAGTATCAGATAGACGACGGCCGCCACGCGCAGCGCCGGCCAGCGATACAGCGGCGTGACCAGGTCACGGCCCTTCACCGCAAACCAGGCGCCGAGCAGGAACAGGAGCTGCCAGCAGAACGGATTGAGATCCCATCGCCCCTCGGGAAACGACGGCACGCCCCAATCGAAATAACGCGCGGCAAGATACAGCGCGATCGAGCCGGCCAAAGTCAGTTGCGGCCGCCGCAGCATCGCCCACAGGGCGAACGGGAACAGCGCCATCAGCACGATGAACAATTGCAGCCCGTCCAGATGCAGGGGCTGGGCCTGCAGCAGCAGACCGCGATACAGCGTCCGGGTCGGATGATCGATGATGGCGGTGACATTATATTCGTCGAACAGGCTGGTGGTGGCGTAACGCGCGGCGAAGTTGCCGATCGCGTCGATATAGACGACGAACAGGACGATATAGGCGGCGTAGAGCTGGCCGACGCGCTTGAACACCCGCGTCGTGGTGACGATGAAGCCGCGTTCCAGCATCATCGCGCCATAGATCAGCGCCACCGCGTAGCCTGCGATGAACACGAAGACGTCGGTTGCGCCGCTGAACCCGTAGTTGCGCAGGGTCAAGAGGTTCACGGCGTTGTTCGGGATGTGGTCGAGGAAAATGAACAAGTTGGCAACGCCAAGCAGCAGATTGATCCGCTGGTCGTGACCACGCCCCGCCAAGGTGTCGAGTGAAGGATTCATTGCAATTGTAATGATTGAAGTTCAATTGATTCGCGGCCGGAATTTATCGGCAGCGTGCCTTCAAGTCCGAATAGACTTTGCGTGAGATCGCACTTTCCGTGGATAGCTCAGCGGAACGTGAACGGCGCCGGTTGGCGGTATTTTTTTGTCGGGGTGTCGTTTCCGGTCCGGTTCATTCGTCTTGAGGATGAACCAAGTCCGGAAAGGGAGAGGCGCGATGCAATTGTCCTACCGTTGGGTCATCGTGGGGGTCGGTGCCCTGATGACATGTGTTGCCATCGGCGCGATGTTTTCGCTGGCGATCTACCTGCAGCCGATGTCGGCGGCGACCGGCTGGTCCCGCACCGGCATTTCGAGTGCGATGACGCTGGATTTCCTGGTAATGGGCGCGGCCGGGTTCGGCTGGGGCGCGCTGAGCGACCGTATTGGGCCGCGCCTCGTGGTGCTGGCGGGAGCCCTGCTGCTCGGGTTGGCGCTGGTGCTCGCGAGCCGCACCACCTCGCTGCTGTCGTTCCAGCTCACTTATGGCGTCATGGTCGGGCTCGCCGCCGGCGCCTTCTTCGCGCCGATGATCGCGGCGGCCACCGGCTGGTTCACCGAGAACCGCAGCCTCGCGGTGTCGCTGGTCTCAGCGGGCATGGGCGTCGCGCCGATGACCATCTCGCCGTTCGCGCGCTGGCTGATCACAACCTATGACTGGCGCGTCGCGATGATGACGGTCGGCATCATGGCCTGGATTCTGCTGGTTCCGGCGGCGCTGCTGGTGCGGCGGCCGCCGGCTGCTGCTGCGGCGGGTCCGACGTCCGCGCCTGTCCCGGGCGGCGAGCCGTCGATGACCGCGGCTGAAGCGTTCCGCTCGCCGCAGTTCATCGTGCTGGCGCTGACCTTCTTCCTGTGCTGCGCCGCGCATTCCGGCCCGATCTTCCACATGGTGAGCTACGCGATCGGTTGCGGCATCGCGCCGATGGCGGCCGTTTCCATCTACAGCGTGGAGGGGCTCGCCGGTCTCGGCGGCCGCCTGCTGTTCGGCCTGCTCGCCGACCGCCACGGCGCCAAGCCGGTGCTCGTGGTTGGCCTGCTGGTGCAGGCTTTCGCGATCGCGACCTATCTCGCCGTCGACCGGCTCGGAGAATTTTATGCCCTCGCGCTGGTGTTCGGCACCGCCTATGGCGGCGTGATGCCGCTCTATGCGGTGCTGGCGCGGGAGTCGTTCGGCCAGCGGGTGATGGGCACCCTGTTCGGCGCCCTGACCATGGCGTCCGCGATCGGCATGGCGTTCGGCCCCTGGGCCGGCGGGCGGATTTTTGACGCCTTCAACAGCTATATGTGGCTCTATATCGGCGCGTCCTCGGTTGCGGTCGCCGCCGTTGCGGTGGCGCTGGTATTCTCGCCGCGGCGGGAGCAGGTGCGGCTGCAGGCGGCGTGACGAGCATCGGCGATGTGCGGCGAAGCGGAGACCGCGGCGAGGACGTGCGCGACGTCCGGACTGCCCGCATGCGCCGGCATCCCGATGGTAGGCTCGACCATTGTTTGATGCAGAGCGAAGTGATGGTCATGTCGGCGCTGATAGTCTGTGGTTGACACGGAATTTGGAGAGCCTTCGACATGGCGCAGCCGACATATGGGCTCGACGAACTCAACCAGGGATTTGTGGTGGCGATCCAGCTCGAAGCCAATCCCGGCGAAGAGGAGAGGCTCGCGACGAGCCTTCAAGAGCTGATCGGGCCGACCATGGCGGAGCCCGGCGTCAAGCTGTTCCTGCCCTATCGCTCGCCGACGGACCCAAAAATATTTTTTGTCTACGAGCTCTACCGCGACGAGGCGGGTTGGGCGGCGCACCAGCAGACCCGCCACTTCAAGGCGTTCGTCGATGAGATGCTGCCGCGTCTTGCGCGGCGCGAACGCGTTCCTTTCGTGCCGTTCGCAAGAATTTGACGGCGGACGCCGCGAGCGTGGCCTGAGCGCTTGCGCCTAGGCGCGGCCGCTTCCCTCGTACCACGCGACAAAGGCGCGCTCCTGCGGCGGGCTTACGCGAACGCTGCGATCGCGGGCTTCGCGCCGTCCCCATCCCTTGCCCAGCAGCAGCGAGAACACGGCGGCGCCGACGCTTCCGCCGAGATGGTTCTTGCGCTCGCTCCAGTCGATACACGTCCTGCAAAGCGGGCGGCGCTCGCGCTGAAGCGATGCCGCGTCGATCCCGAGACCGAGCAGGAACGACCGACCTTCGTCTGTCAGGAAGACTGCTTCGTCGCGCCACTTCAGAACGCCGATGGCAACCCAATGTTCGAACATTGCGACGGCGAGGTGTCCGGCCAGATGATCGTAGCACGTCCTTGCCCGTCGCATCTTGTCGTCCTTCGGGCCCGGCCGCATGCGCAGATGTCCTGCCTGCGAAGCGACGGCGACAAGCGCCTCGATGACGTGGGCGACGTCAGCGCCGGCGAGCGCGAAATACTTGAAGCGCCCCTGCCTCCGGCCGTTGACCAGACCGCACGATTCCAGCTGTGACAGGTGCGTGCTGGCCGTCGACGCCGAGACGCTCGCCTCGCGGGCCAGCTCGTTGGACGTCAGGGCCATGCCGGACATGAGCGCCATCAGCATGTTGGCGCGCGCGGGATCGCCCATCATCGCCGCGACCCTGGAGATGTCAGGCCCGTCTCTCATCGTTTGATCCTTTTCCAACAGTCGATGCAGGTCAAGCCGGGGCTGGCCAGCAGGCTGTCGCGGCTCGCTCGCCGTTCGCGGGCCTCCCGATCGTCCGGCGCGGTGCCACGCATTGACGATCCGGCGAACTGTTCGCATGCTCCGCCAGCCGAAACAGTCGAACCTGGCAGGAACGCCCATGCATCGTTTGTACTACTCTCCGGGAGCGTGCTCCATGGCCGTGCACATCGTCCTCGAGGAGATCGGAGAGCCGTACGAGTTGGAGCTGGTTTCGTCCCGGGGGCATCTTGGGGGCGTCGGCACCACGAGTCCGGAATGGACGGCAAAAAATCCCAAAGGCAGGATTCCGGCATTGTCCGGCGTGACGGGACGGATTGGAGGCTCGGACGACCTGCTGACGGAGGCGCACGCGATCTTGTTCTATCTCGCGCGCACCCATCCCGGCGCGCGACTGCTGCCTGCCGACGCGGCCGGGGAGGCGCGCGCAATCGAATGGATGAACTGGCTGTCCGGCACCGTGCACGCTGTGTCATATGGCCAGATCTGGCGCCCAAACCGGTACGTTGCAGACGAGCGGGACTACGCCGCCGTTCAGAGCAAGGGACAGCAAAACATCCGCGGGCAATATGCCTACATCGAGAGCCTGCTCGGCGACGGTCGTGACTGGGCGGTTCCCGGCGCTTATTCGGTCGTCGATCCCTACCTGCTGGTGTTCTACGAATGGGGAGCACGCATCGGTCTCGACATGAAGACCAGCTATCCTGCATGGCGCCATCTGACCCAGCGAACGCTGCAAAGACCGGCCGTCCGGCACGTGCTTGCCAATGAGAATATCTCGGTCCCCTAGCTCACGTCCGCGATGGCGGAATGCGCAGACGTGCTTGTGTTCGGCGGTCCTGCTCGGCCTCGCGCGTCCTCGGCCGCGGTGGCTGCCGTCGCGGCGGTGGGGCACCCCGGATGGCTCATCACAACGGTCGGGCTCGATTTTGACGCACTTCACGCCGATCTGAGATTC
>Ga0210408_10002176_pt1 | contig 19420 bp, 20 predicted proteins | sample IncBWH4MmetaG_FD_155471 | JGI IMG/M metagenome (GOLD analysis project Ga0210408, IMG submission 155471) | Forest soil microbial communities from Barre Woods Harvard Forest LTER site, Petersham, Massachusetts, United States - Inc-BW-H-4-M | ecosystem: Environmental > Terrestrial > Soil >...
CGCCAGCGGCTTCGTCCAAATCCCCCTATCGCAAGTGCCCCGGCGGAACACACTCGGGCCCACCCAACCACTCGGCGCCGGCGCACTTGTCGATAGAGCTCTAAGATTTTGCAACAGTAATCCGACGAAACAAGCACTCTCCTACCGTGTGAGTTCCTGAATCCACTGGTTTTTCTCGGCGGCGGTGATCGCTACATCAGCGAACAGTTTGGCGTGGGCATCTTGAGAATGCAGTACGGCCCCTTCTGCGAGGTGCTCTCCGTAAACGGACACATGCAGTTCCGAGAGGCTGAGCACCCAGCGCTCTCCGGGGGCGGGGTCTGACAAAAAGGCTCGAATATGCGTGGTAAGGTATTTGAGCGTCTCAGCGCCAAGCGGGCGACTCATGCCTACTGTAGTCAACTGTACTTGGCTCCAAGCATCCTCGTTGGGGTGGATTTTTAGGGTTGCAGTCGAGGTACGAAGCAGAATCGGAGTCATGTCGTTCAACACGGTGCTCCTACCCTTCATTGCTGAATGAGTGTAACCGCGATTTTTCGCCAGTTGTAAACTCACGGCGCGGATTGGAGCAGTACTCCCTCCCCATACAGCCGTATCGTTCTGTGCTATCGTCCCCGATCATGGCAGACCTCCGAGCTCCAAAGTTCAAGACCTGCGCAGAAGGTGAGTTGATTCCGTCGGTCGATCCCGAGGACATCAAGCGCACGTGGGACGAGGCCGCCAGTCCCTTCCCCAAGCTGGTTCCCAGCGGGCCCGGTAATTGGCCTGTGCACGACGCCACCATGGAGCAAGTCGCGGGCGTCATGCAAGCACACCTGGATCGCCCGGTGGTGGATCAAACCGGGCTGAAGGGGCGGTTCGACTTCCAATTGCAATGGACGCCCGATGAGACGACTCAGTTCACCCCGCTTGGCGCGCCGGGCGAACTGCCGAAGCCTCCCAGAGAGCCGAAACGCAACCGGATCTGTTCACGGCCATTCAGCAGCAACTGGGAGTGAAGCTGGAATCTACCAGGGCGGAGACCGACGTGTTGGTGATTGACAAAGTCGAAAAGCCTTCGGAGAATTAACGATCCCCGCCGCTGCAGGAGGAATGAAAAATGAAGTTCGAACAACTGCGACACATCGTCGATGAGCTGCATAGGGGCCATCCAGAAATCGACGATGCTGAGGTAAGAATCAACATCGGCCACTCTGTTGTGGGCTTCGATGAAATCTCTCACTTCATAAAGGAAGACATGGTAGTTCTCTTCCCCATAAGAGAGAGGCCAACCGGGCCGTGGAGATCCAGCCTCGGGCAAGCCTCTTCGCGTCGGGTGTGACCCCCGCACCCCGCAGGACCCCTCAAACGGGTCCGGCGCTCAATGTGAAGGTTTCCGCGCGCAGAGAAACGGCGAAGAGGAAGATTTGTGTCATCCCAGAAGGCTCCGAAAGGCGGCAGGCGAAAAGCAAAAGCGCAGAAACATTATGGGGCCTCGCGGAGTACTCCGCGATCCGGAGAGCCGCAGCGCAACCAAACGCGGTTCGTCACTGTAGAGGGCGATCGCATGCATGTGCGCAATACGCCGATGCTGAGGGCAGGGGCTATGGTGAACATTCAATCGGTGTGGGAGCGGTTGAAGTAGATACAGGTTCAGATGTGGGCCCAAGCAGAGCGATGACCCTGTACCGTCCCACGAGAACCGTACCCGGTGAAGATCCTTCTCCTTGCTTATATTGAAGCCCCTTTGGGCTGGGCGGCGTCACATCCCTTACATCTGATTCAAGGGTCGGAGTATCGAGCACGACGGCGACATGACCGCACGAGGGACAGGAATTGGCGGTCTCGGAGAATGCAGTCCCGCATTCAGAGCACTTGACCACGGCGAGAGATTTTATCGCACTGAGCGTCGGTACAGTGAGCCCCTAACCCAGGATTCCGAGGCTCTGGGATAAGGTGCCTTTCGACGGCGAAACGGTGTATCGATCGCCCTCCGTTGTGACGAGACTCGTTGTTCATGGCTCTAGCAAACCCAGGTCAATAGTCGGGCACCTTATCGAACAACTGCGGCACAATCTCGAATTCCGCTTCTCGCATACAAACGACCAGCGCAGCTCGCTTAAAAACAGCCCTACGCCAACGTCGCATGTGAATGATATGCACAGCTTCTTCGCTTTCTACCGCATCCTTTCCTTCACCCAAACGCAATTCAACCCGTGGATTCGGCATCGGTATCGCTAACCGTTCGCCCACCGTCCGGCAGCTCGCAATCAGAATCGATTCCGCCTCCCTCGGATGGACATCGTCGTGCGCGGTGAGTTGTTGTGAGTAAGAACAGCCTGTCAGCAGCAAAACCCAGATCAGGGTCCGCATCCGTTTCTCCTCATCTAGACTTTCAGGTTGAGGCGAACGTGGCCCCAAGGCAGCGAAGAATTCATGACTGAACCAAGAGACGCACTCACATGTCGTTAGTCAACACGCTCTCGATCTGTGACGGCAAGTTTCCGCATGACATGAGAAGCGTCGCGCAGCAAATCATCTAGATACAGTACGTGCGCGGCGTCTCGTCAGTTCCCAGAAGTTTTCCCGCCGTCACGAGCGCACGTGTCCGAAAAACGAGGGACAGAGCATATTACTTTCGCGGGTGTTGCCTGACCTGCAGGCCTTCAGGCGAACTGGCGGTCGTCGTAGCGGTTGTTAACAGTTTTCACTCAGAAACGCGGTTTCTAGGACAACTGGATGTTCGCCATGTCCAACCCTCTCAACAGGGCTCCCAACGGGCCGTTGACACGCTATTCTTAGCGCGATAGTATCCGCCCCAACCTCAACGAACCGTTGATGACGCCATCTCTCTCCTGCTTTGTCCGATGAGGTTCGGGGTCCATTTTGGGAACGAGTCAAGGCATTTCGGCCTAGCCTAAGTCACCGATTGATAAATCGCATTGCGGCAGAATGGAGGAAATACAATGCACCGAACACACAGGTCTTTGCTGGCCATAGCCATCGTGACGACAATAGCGTTGGCTCTGGTAATGGTGGGACATCGCAATGTCGCCCAAGCTAACGACGATGGATGTAATGCTTCCACCGTAAAAGGTGCTTACGGTTTTGCCATCGGCGGTTTCGTCAGCACCACGTTTACCGGCGATCCCCAGCAGGTTGGCGAATTCGTTCCTCTCGCCGCCGCCGGTACCTTCTCCTTTGACGGCCAGGGAACCTCTTCGCGCTCACTCACGGCGAGTTTCGGTGGGGCCGTTTTCCCCATCGACGACTCGGGACCATATACCGTGAATCGGGACTGCGCCATGTCCGCGACCTACTCGGATGGCACTTGGAGCATGGTCATCATAGGCCGCGGGAAGGAGATTAAGGCCATGAACACCGCGCCCGGAACTGCCGTGCAGGGTGTCCTCACGAAGCAATAGAAATTCGAGGTCCCCTTCAGCAACCGAAAGGAGTACCTGATCGGGCATTCAGACAATGTACTCTTTGGCCGGGCCATGACGGCCGTGCAGAAAGCCGAGTACGTTGCGGCGCGCACACTGCTCGAAACTCTGATCAAGAGCCACCCCGATTCGGATTAGGTGCCTCGTGCGAAACTCTCCGTAGCCGACGCGGAAGGCGCTTTCAGGCAAGCAGAAGTGGAATATCGGGACTTTATTACATTTCTCCCCGACTGGCCCTAGGTGGCGCAAGCGCAACTGAAGATCGATTCTATCCACAACAAAGCAAAAAGCTGAGATAGGGAGCGTCGCAAAGGCGCTCCTAGATTCTCCCGACGTCCAACTTCTCGTGTCGCTTCCGTTAGCACCCGTCGCAGCGATCCCAACCTCCTCAACCGAACCCTTCGCGCACCAACTGAGAAAATTTCACTCTCGATTCACAGTGGGGGGCGGCAACTCCATCCCGTTGTGTTCTAACCCCCTCGATGCGAGCGGGGGATAGGTATAGAGGGGTGGGAAAATTCCTACACCCAGGCAAAATGTCGAGTGAGGTTGGGATGGGCCGCGCGCGTGATCGACGATGCTTCGCGCTGGCGGACAATTTCTAGCGGTTTCCGTATTTCAGGCCAAGCTCACCATCGTACTGTCGGATAACCCCGTAGCACTCGCAGGCGCAGTCCTCAAGTTTCTTGCGGTTCACGATTTTCACCGCGCCACGGGTGTACTCGATGAGTTCCTTCCTCTGCAAGACACCAGCTGCCAAGCTCACGGTAGATCTATCCGTCCCCAGCATCGTCGCGAGAAAATCATGAGTGATGCGCAGCGACCCTGAATCCATCCTATCTTGAGTCATCAGCAACCACCGCGCAAGGCGGTGCTCAATATCGTGCAGGCGATTACACGCGGCTGTTTGCGCAATCTGCATACCCCGAATTGCGGCATAGCGGCTCAACAACATTTGAAGGTGTGGAGCGGATTCCAAAGTATTTTGCAGAGCTCCGACCTCTACCCGAAACCCATCCCCCGTGATTTGTACCACCGCTTGAAGAGGGCTTCTGTTCAGGCCAACCGCCGCCAGTGTTCCGGTAAAGCCCTCATTCCCAACGATGCCAGCTTCGGCCGTTTTTCCATCTTTCATGACGACGACAAGAGAAATCAAACCTCGATTCAGGAAATACACAAATTCCAGCATTCCACCCGCCTCGTGAAGGACTAGATGGTGTGGCAAGTCGACGTATTCGAGATGAGGGCGAATTGAGCTGTAGTCGCTATCGGAGATCGATAGAAGGATGAGGTTGCTAACGGGCTTTCCTGCGGCATTGCTCCGCTCGCCGGACTGCACGACTTGGGGATCTTTGCGCGCCACAGATGCGGGAGTGAATCGGCTATCTCACAAAATGGCAGACCGAGCACAGATGAGACAGAACGTGATCCTCCCCATAAAAAAAGCACATTCTGCACAGGAGGCTCGGCCACTAGCCGGGACAGCATATCGGCGGCGCAAAAACAGTCAAGTAAAATCCAAAGTGCAAGGGATGCGAACCAACCAAAAATCTTCCGCGTGCGTGGGATACCCAACCGACTATCAAAATCGGCATGTGATATTAGCGCAATAGCAGAGACCAATGAATCCCCGTGCGGCTAAGAAGAGACGGGATTTCGATCCCCATACATTCCTCGCAACCATCGGTGAGGGCAGGAAATCCGTCCGTTTCCGGAAGAGACAAGGGATCTTTACGCAAGGGGATACCGCTAATGCGGTGTTTTATATCCAGACGGGCAAGGTAAAGCTCACGGTGGTCTCGAAGCCGGGCAAGGAAGCAACCATCGGCATACTAAGTGAGGGAGATTTCTTTGGCGAAGCTTGCATGGTTGGTCAGCCTCTTCGCATGGTGACTGCGACCGCGATGACGGATTGTGCTGTTCTGCGAATTGACAAGAAAGCCATGATGGAAGCGCTTCATCGGGAACACGAATTCTCCGACATGTTCGTGGCCTTTTTGTTGGCGCGGAACGTCCGTTACGAGGAAGATCTGGTTGATCAGCTCTTCAATTCGAGCGAAAAGAGGCTGGCTCGGATCCTTCTACTGCTGGCCCATTTTGGCAAGGAGGGCAAACCCGAGAGTGTAGTTCCCAAGATCAGTCAGGAGATGCTGGCGGAGATGATCGGCACAACCCGCTCGCGGGTCAGTTTCTTCATGAACCGGTTCAGGAGATTGGGCTTTATTCACTACAACGGCGGGCTGCAGGTCCATAGTTCGCTGCTGAGTGTTGTTCTCCACGACTAGCTTTCGGCAATCCCGGATCCCATTCTTCAAGGTTCATTTCTCCTCGATTGACGATGACAGGAGTCTCCGACAGCTTGCACGCAGTAATGCGGAAACGCTTCGTCAACCCGAACCCAATCCTCACCCTGCCAGATTTGGCAAACGCCGAAGACCTGGGGGCACTCGACCCCTTCCCGCTCCCCACTCTAAACCTGGGGTTGCCCCACCTTATCCGGAATATTTTGTCTATAAGTTCTTTGAACCTAAAGATTTTGGCCCGCTCTCGCGTGCATGGTCTCATTCCACAAGGCCAGAGGGAGGGGGTATCTGTCAACAGCCAGGCCACCCGCCTTACGTTGAGCGCTCCTTGGATCCGACCTCAATGAGGCGTTTGGTCATCAGTACCAGCCCGAGAATCTGGGTCCACTCGGACACGATGTTGCCGACGACTTGACCCCAGCGACTGCCCGGGTCCATCGCCCGGAATGCCACCACCCACGCGCTGCCGGTGACGACAAGAAACAATGTGAGCGAGTGCTCGCGCAGGAATTCCGTTACTGCCGACGGCAGTTTGCCCTTAGGTTGTTTGCTCTCGGCCGAGCCTTTCTCGTAGAGATGTTTGGTCATGATCACGGTTACCAAGACTCCCGACCAGTCCGCGATTGCGTTTCCGAAGAATGAGCCCCAGTGGGTAGCGGGATTGGACCGAGAGTAGAGTGCGACCAACAGCAATACAACGGCGAGTGTTGCCAAACCCAAGGAGTGCTTGTGGAGGAGTTGCCGTGCACTGACACTGCTCTTCATGGAACTACTGTACTAGGGGATGGCCATCCGAAGGGCAGTTCGTAAGCAGAAAAGGCGACTAGACGACTGCCCCAGCCTTACGCGTCCTTCGTAAGGCTGGGGAGCTTCCCTGATGCGTACACCTACATACAATCAGGAATTTGTGCCGTCGTGCAAGCAACGGGTGGGCCGTATTGTCTCGCGCCTGCTTGCCACACGGTGAGGCTCGTCGCATAGTTTGAGGGTGCGGCTGCGGGATACAGGATCGTGATCATCACGCCACTGCCGTAGACGGGGGAATCCCGCTCGCCACAGAAAAAGACCGAACCCATGGTCGCGAACGTGGTCTCGTTCATCGTGGCCATGCATTTCACGCTCTTGCTGCCGGTCGGAATAAAGGCCCGCACCAGGGCGGGGTCGTTGGGAAACAGGTGGTCGGTGGTCAGGTTGACGGACGCTGCGCCGACGGGCACCTCGCTCTCAGCCCAGGCTTTCGGGTGGGGCAAGGCCACCGTAACTGCGCACGCCAATAATGTCACCGCTACCACTACCGTCAGTATTTTCATCAGCCATCCTCCTTGATGTGAACGCTTTCTCGTCGTCCCTGAATTTCGCGGCCGACGGCCTGAGCCGAGCGGCCGCCGGAGCTTCACGCTGAGCGAGTTATGCAATGAGGCGGCGCGGCAAGGCAAGCGACAAGCTTTGACAAAAGGTGGATGTCTCGGTTTGTCTACGATGGGGAGGTGGAGCGTTCGCCCTCGACTCCGGCTAACGCTCCCAAGCGCGTGGCGGGGAGCAGCGTGTTGTGGAAGCCGGAGTTAAGGAGCTACGAGCGCGGGTGAAAGAACTGACCACTGAGGCGACCGGAGGGACGAGCCTTCGCGTCCCCTTTGCTGCGCTTGCGGAGAAGTTTGCTTTCGTAGCTCGTAGTTCAACCTCACAGGTACGAGAGCCACCAGGCTTTTCTCCGCTGCTTTAACGCGGCGAACCAACGGCAAGGCAGGTAGAGAATCGCGACGGCTGTGATCCACATTAAATAGATGAAGGGCAGGTTGTAGCCGTAGCCGTCGGGCGAGCCTGCGAGAAATGCTCCGTGAAACAACCAGCCGACAGGTTGGTGCTGCAGTGCGGCCACTGCCACGGCCAGTAGGTGGATCACATAGAGGTGCAGGATGTAGAAAAACATCGGAACACGGCCGAAGGTGAGCAGCGGGCCGAGGCCGCGGGGCACTTTCGTCTTGTCGAGCCAAGCCAGCAGCAGAAAAGATGGGCCAAGGGTCATGAGCAGGAATTGCAGCGAAGGCGGATATTTTTCGACGTCCAACAAAAGGATCACGGTTTTCTCAAGCGTGGGCTGGAGGTGGAAGTCGCCTTGCGAAACTCCGCCCTGGCCGACCGGGGGATTGCCGTAGACATTAGTCAGGCGCAGGAGAAGGAAAGCGGCCATCAGGACTGAACCCAGGATTGTCAGCAGCTTTCGGCGGCGCTCGGGCTCGAGCAGGTAGAGTTGGCCGAATACGTAGCCGGCGGACATCACGCCGACCCAGGGGATGAGCGGGAACAGGACGAAGTTGGGAATGTGGAATGGCAGAAGGACTCCGCCGCGGGCGTGAAGGAGAGTCCACAACCATGCGAGGGAGCCGAATTGGCTGGGGCGCAGCGGGTCGAGCAGATTGTGGCCGACGATCATGGCGATCGAGAGCCCTCCGACCCAGCGGATCGGCAGGCGCACGATCGCGGCCACGATCACCATGGAGGCACCCAAGGCCCAAATCACGCCGAAGAAGCCGAAAGGAATTTGAAAGGTCCAGGCGGTTCCGACCACGGTGAATTCCAGGACGATGAGCCAGAGGCCTCGGGTCCAAAGGAAGCGGCTGAGTTCGGCGGGAGTGCGACGGCGGCCGTAGAAGAAGGCGCCCGTGCCTGCCAGGAAGAAGAACATGGGCGCGCAGAAATGCGTGATCCAGCGGGTGAAGAACAGGGCGGTGTAGGTCTGGGCAAGGGTTTCAGGCTCGAAGCGGAGATTGGTGAAGAAGTCGCGGGTGTGGTCGAGGGCCATCACCACCATGATCAGGCCGCGGAAAATGTCGAGGGAGACGACGCGGGAAGCGGGAGCAGTGACGGTGTTTGTCGCGACGGGAGCGGCGGTGGAGAGGGTTGTGGCCATGTTGGTGCCTTTCGAGGGTCACATCCTATCGCATCTGGGACGGGGACGCGAAAGGAAGGTTAGCTCGACGGATGGACTGACCGTTTGTCAGGCGAGGATTTCGCGGTGGGCGCCGGTTATGTCTACCAGTCCCAATCGAACTGGATGCGGGAGTTGCCTTCGACGTTGAGGCCGACCCAGGTGACGACGTGGCCGCCGTCGGTGCGGACGGGGACGTTGTCGGTGATGGGTTCTTTGGCTTTGATGCCGGCGATTTTTGAGACTTCCACCTGCTTGCACGGCTTGTCCTGCGGGAAGCGGATGACCACCGAGATCACCTTGGAAGGATAGGCGGCGGAGGCTTGCCACCACTCATGGTCGGGATTTTTGAAGCCGGTGGGGAAGGTGAACTGGTTGGAGACCATCTGGCTGTAGCCGGCGGGCTGTTTTCCGATGAACAGATGATAGTCATAGTGCACGCCGCTGGTGCCGGGATCAGACTTCATAAAAAACTTTTGTTCGGCGGAGTCGGTGAGCGGCTTCCAGTCGATGCTCTTGCCGGTGGTGAAGTAGGGAAGGATGTAGTCGTCCTGCTTGTTGGAAGCTTTCTGTACGTAGTCGGAGCGGGTTACAACTACCGGGCCGAGCGTGGCCGGAGTCCACTGGGTGAGATCGACGAGGTAGGAGGTGTGATCGACGAGATAGGTGTCGACGGCCAAGGCTGACGTGCTGGCGCTCGCCTGCTGGGGCGGAACGAAGTAACCGGAGGCCACCACCAGTCCGGAGGCCAGCAGGTTGAGTCCCATGAAGGTATAGATGGCGTGGAGGATGCCCCGGCGAGGAGTGCCACTGCGCTGCTGCTCAAGATGGATCAGCCAGAAGGCAAGGAAAGACAGCAGGAAACAGAGGCCAGAGAGACCCAGCCTCAGGATTTCCAGGACGTTCAGACTCGAAAACATCTTGAGCATGGGCTTACCTGCCTGACGGCGGTGCTGGCCGGAGAAATCGAGGAGCAACCGCCGGCGCTCCTATCCCCTTGCCCTAGTAGTGCAGCAAAGGAGCCGAACGTTACGGGTCATGTAAGCCAGAATTTACCGGAGCTCCTCCGTTCGGATGGTTTTTCCCAAAACAAAATCGATTAGGCTTACCGGCGCCCAGAAATTGCCCCAGGCCCGGAGCAAGTCCTTCCCCCCGTCTCAACAGGTCCCAGATCCACCATCCTGAATAAGGAGTATTGTCGATGCAAGAGCGGAAGTCTCGAAATGCGTCTGCGCGGTTTTCTGTGCTGGTTGCGCTGGGTCTGCTGGTGCTGCTGGCTCTGGCCAGCAGCGCGGTCGTGTTGGGCATGACGGGACCCGCAAGTGCTGCGGTCGCGCCTGCGATTCAGATCACACCCAATTCTGGGAAATACGGCACCGTGACCGTGGTTACAGGGCAGGGTTTCGCGCCGCACGAGCAGGTGGCCATCTCAAGCAGACCCGTGCATTCTTTGCCTACGAAACCGACGCCAGCGGCAGTTTTGTAGGGGCGCCGCATCCTCTGTTGGGACCAGGACCGCTGTCGGGGATCATCACCATCACGGGGATCGGGCGAACGTCGGGATTGAAGGCGACAACTGTTTTTACTGTGACACCCTAGGCGCGCGGTTTGTTTGAGACGCGTTAGCCCTGAGGGCACCCCCTGAGTTTTGGGACGGTGTTGCTCGGGGCGTTTTATTTGTGGGAATGAGATGTTAACGCAGTTCGAGCAAGCCCCGTATCTATGTTTGGGCTAGGTTGCGAGAGCAGGATTTGATTGTGTTGTGACGGTGCGGGACGCGGCCACAGCGAGGGCGAGACCTCCCGACAGCCGGCGGGATGCCGGCGCAGCCAATTGGTGTGGCGGGCGTCCTGCTTCGCCGGGTGGCCGAGAGGGAAATTGAGCGACCTAGATTCCGCTATTCGGAGACTTTGTAGTCGCAGGCTTCGCGGCATGCGCCGCAGTAGTAGAGGCCATCTTCCCAGAGGCGGACATCGAGTTGTCCCTGGCAAAAACAACAGTACTTATCGCACTCGCAGCGTTCTTCAATCTGTTCGCACTGGCCGCAACGGGCTTTGGTCTTGGTCGCCATAGGGAGACTTTAGCGCTATGGGCGGCGGTGGGGAACGTTCCGTTGGTAACGTGGAGCGCGGACTCGAGGCAATCAAGCTCGAGCTCGCCGCCTCTTGGCTGTGCTTTAGGTTCTCAGGTCTACGTTGCATTTGAGATCACAGGCATTGAAACACAAGGTCCCTCGACTTCGTTTCGCCTAGCGCCTTACTACGCTCGGGATGACGAGGGTGTAGAACTAACCCGTGAAGGGCAAGACTAGAGCCTGGCCCCTCCCCGTTTGACCCCGCAAAAAACTGCGTGATAGGGTTAACAGTTCCTGACTCCGCAGACCAGCCAACTGCGCATCTGATCGAGGGTTCCCATTGCCTGCAGTCGAGGCGATTACGCCGACCATTCGCAAGACCGCGCTGAACGCCGTCCATCGCCAGATGGGCGCGAAGATGGTTGAATTTAATGGCTGGGACATGCCGGTGGAGTACCCGTCGTCGGGTGGAATCATGGCCGAACACAACGCGGTGCGCACCGGGGTGGGGATCTTCGACGTCAGCCACATGGGCGATATCCGGTTGGCGGGACCGGAGGCGTTGGCGGCGGTCCAGCACATTTCGATGAACGATGCGGCGCGGCTGGCGGTCGGGCAGGCGCAGTATTCGGCGCTGCTCTATGCCCAGGGGACCTTTGTCGATGACGTGATCGTGCACCGGTTGGGTGACGACGATTACCTGCTGGTGATTAACGCGGGCACGCGGGAGAAAGACTTCAACTGGGTTCGTGAAAACACTCGCTCGTTCGACTGCGAAGTGGAACACCTGTCGGATGACTTCACGCAGATCGCCATCCAGGGACCGAAGGGCGTTTACCTGCTGCAGAAGGTGACCGACGCGAACCTTGTGGCGGTGAAGTTTTACTGGGTGACGCGGGGGACGGTTTGTGGGTTGAAGAACATCCTGATCGCGCGCACCGGCTACACTGCGGAAGACGGGTTTGAGATTTATGTTCCTGCGGATGAGCGAACCAGCGCGCGGGTGTGGAGCGAGATTCTGGAGGCGGGCCGGGAATTTGGGGTGGTGGCTTGTGGCCTGGGTGCGCGGAACACTCTGCGGCTAGAGGGCAAGCTGCCTCTTTATGGGCACGAGATCTCCGACACCATTAATGTCTGGGAGGCAGGGCTGGATCGCTTCTGCAAGATGGAGAAACCCGAGTTCATTGGGCGCACCGCGCTGGCCCAGGCAAAGGCGGACGGGCTGAGCCGGACTCTTGTCGGCTTGGAGATGGTGGAGCGGGGGATTGCTCGCGACGGCTACAAGATTCTCGACGACAGCGGGGCGGAGATTGGATATGTCACCAGCGGATCGCCGGCGCCGTTTCTGAAGAAAAATATTGCCCTGGCTTACGTGCCGCCGCGATTCGCGGACGTGGGTACTTCGGTGAAGGTGGAGATCCGGGGGCAGGGTGTTCGGGCGCAGGTTGTGCCTACGCCGTTTTACCGAAGGCCGAAAAAGATTTAACCACGAAGGGCACGAAGGTTGCACGAAGACGCTAGCGTGGATTGCCAAGAACTTAAGAGCCAGGAGCTAACTGCCACATGCCTTATCCAACCGACTTGAAGTACACCAAGGAACACGAGTGGATCAAAGTCGATGGCGCGAATGCGACTATCGGTATTACACATTACGCGCAGGAATCGTTGGGAGACATCGTCTTTGTGGAGTTGCCCAAGGTCGGTACGGAGATCACAGCGGGAAAGACGCTCGGAACCGTAGAATCGGTGAAGGCGGTGTCGGACCTCTACGCGCCCGCGACTGGGACGGTGACGGAGGTCAACGGGGAACTGGCAACCGCTCCGGAGAAGATCAATAAGGATGCGAATGGCACCTGGATGATTAAGGTCACGCTTAAGAACCCCGGGGAACTGGGTGGGCTGCTCTCGGCGGCGGATTACGAGAAGTTCGTGACTGAAGAAGGCGGACAGTGATATTTAGCTCATGGCTTGTGGCGGATAGCCAGTTGCAATCGCTCGGACGGTTCGTGACATCTATATCGACATCTTAAATTTATCGACATCCTATGCGTTATTTACCGAAATCTCCCGCGGACCGGAAAGCCATTCTCAAAGCTATTGGGGCGCGCTCGATTGACGACCTGTTTGCGCCCATTCCCGCCCAGTACCGATTGGATCGCGACCTGAAAGTTCCGCGGCAGATGGCGGAGTCCGAAATTGTGGACTGGTTCCGGCAGCGCTCGAAGGAAAACGGGCTGGAGTACACGAGCTTTCTGGGCGCCGGGGCCTACATGCACTACCGGCCAGTGATCATCGATGCGCTCGTCTCCCGCGGAGAGTTCCTTACAGCGTACACGCCGTACCAGGCGGAGATTTCCCAAGGGACGCTGCAGGCCATTTTCGAGTTCCAGACCATGATCTGCGAGCTGACCGGGATGGAAGTGGCCAACGCCTCGATGTACGACGGTTCGACCGCGGCGGCCGAGGCCGCGATGATGGCGGTGCGGGTGACTGGACGGAACTCGGTGGTGATCGCGAAGAGCGTGCATCCGGAGTACCGCGAGGTTCTGGCCACTTACGCGCAGAACCAGGGATTGCCGGTGGCGACAGCCGGTTACCTAGAGACGGGGCGGTTGAACCTGAGAGAACTGGAGCAGGCCATCACGGCGGATACGGCTTGCGTGCTGATCCAGTCGCCGAACTTCTTCGGTGCGGTCGAAGATGTGGCCGCGATTGCCGAGGTGGCGCACAAGAACGGAGCGCTGCTTGTGGTCTCGATTGCGGAGGCGGTGTCGCTGGGGATCGTGGAGCCGCCGCGCCAGGCGGATATCGTGGCGATGGAGGCGCAGTCGTTCGGTGTGCCGCTGGGATTCGGAGGGCCCTACTGCGGGGTGATTGCCACGCGCGAAAAATTCGTTCGGCAGATGCCGGGTCGGCTGGTGGGGCAGACCACAGATCGCAACGGGAAACGCGGGTTCGTGCTGACGCTTGCCACGCGCGAGCAGCACATCCGGCGCGAGAAAGCAACGTCGAACATCTGCACGAACCAGGCGCTGGTGGCGCTCATGGTCAACATCTTCATGAACGTCTACGGCAAGGTGGGATTGCCAGAGCTGGCGAAGCAGAACCTGGCGAAAACGGCCTACGCCGCCGAGCAGTTCGGCAAGCATGCGGAGGTCTTATTCGCGCGGGCGCCGCGCTTCAACGAATTCGTGGTGCGCACCGCGGAAGATCCCTATGTGATCAACAGCCGTCTGCTGGGACACAAGCTGGTGGGCGGGCTGCCGCTCAAGAAGTTCTATCCGGAACTGGGCAATGCGGCCCTGTGGTGTTGCACTGAAATGACGACGCGAAGCGCGATCGACACAGCGGTCGGCCTGCTGGCGGAGAGCGAAGCGGAAGAGCCAAGCGGCGAGCACGTGGTGGAGGAGGTGGCGCGATGAAGCATGCGACCCGCAAAGCGACACGCCACGTGAACCAGAACGAAGGTCTGATCTTCGAGAAGTCGTCGCCCGGGAAGGCGGCATGGAAGCTGCCGCCGCTGGATGTGCCGGAGGTGGACACGGCAAAACTGCTGGGCGCGTCCGAGCGGAAGGATCTGGGGAACATGCCAGAGGTGAGCGAGATCGAAATCATCCGGCACTTCACGCGGCTTTCGACCTGGAATTACGCGATCGACCTGGGCATGTATCCGCTGGGTTCGTGCACGATGAAGTACAACCCGCGGGTGAACGAGGTGGTGGCGCGGCTGGAAGGGATCGCCAACGGGCATCCGTACCAGCCGGAGAAGATTTCGCAGGGAGCGCTGCGCATCATCCAGACGCTGAGCGACTGCCTGCTGGAGATCACGGGGATGGACCAGATCACGCTGCAGCCGGCGGCAGGCGCGCATGGCGAGCTGACGGGTCTGCTGATGGTGCGCGCGTATCACCAGGCGAAAGGGAATCCGCGGAAGAAGATTCTGATTCCGGATTCGGCACACGGGACGAACCCGGCGACGGCGGCGATGGTCGGCTACTCGGTAGAGAATTTGAAGTCGAACGAACGCGGCATGGTGGAGGTGTCGGCGCTGGAAGCGCAGATGAACGAAGACGTGGCGGCGCTGATGCTGACCAATCCGAATACGCTGGGCGTATTCGAGCAGGAAATTCATAAGATCGCTGAGATCCTGCACGCCAAGGGCGGCCTGCTGTACATGGACGGCGCGAACATGAACGCGCTTGTGGGGAAGGTCCGGCCGGGCGATTTCGGCGTCGATGTGATGCACCTGAACCTGCACAAGACATTTTCGACGCCGCATGGCGGAGGGGGCCCAGGGTCGGGGCCGGTGGCGGTGAAGCGGGGGCTCGAGCCGTTCCTGCCGAAGCCGGTGGTGGTCAACAAGGCCGACGGGACGCTGGGGTTCGAGTACAACCGGCCGCAGTCGGTGGGGCGTGTGCGATCGTTCTATGGAAACTTTGGGATGTTTGTGCGCGCCCTGGCGTACATCCTGGCGAACGGGCCGGATGGGTTGCGGCAGACGACCGAAGACGCGGTGCTGAACGCGAACTATATCCGCAAGGGGCTCGAGGGCGTTTACGATCTGCCCTATGCAACGCCCAGCATGCACGAAGTGGTGTTCAGCGACAAGGTGCAGGCGAAAAAGGGCGTGAAGACGATGGACATTGCCAAACGGCTGATCGATTACGGGTTTCATCCGTACACGACTGCCTTTCCGCTGATTGTGCCGGGCGCGCTGATGATTGAGCCCACGGAGAGCGAAGGCAAAGAAGAGATGGACCTGTTCATCGAGGCGATGAAGTCGATCGCGCAGGAAGTGGAAGAAGACCCGCAGACCGTGCTGGACGCGCCACACAGCACGCGGGTCTCGAGACTCGACGAGACGTCGGCCGCGCGAAAGCCGGTGTTGCGCTGGAAGCCAGCGTAAACCTTAACCACGGACCTCAGCTCTTAACCACAGGGCACACAGAGGATCACAGGGGGAAGGTCCACGCTCTTTGACTCGAGCTTCGCCTTGAGCCTCGCTGCAACCCTGGAAAAATCCCCAAGTTCCCCTCCGTGTACCTCTGCGCCCTCTGTGGTTAAGTGTTTACTTCTTCTCGGAAATCTCAATGGTCGCGCGGGTGTTTTCCCAATCGAGGTACATATGGCAGCCTGTGCCCATCTCGTGGAAGGAGATGGTGAAGTTCTCGACCGGAGCGGCCGTCTTGGAGACGCTCATGTCGAAACGGCCAAGTTCATCGGCTTCGTACTTGTAGGGGATGCCCCACTCGGCGTTCTTCTTGTTGACGATCAGCGACCATTTGTCCTGGTTGGGGACGGTGAAGATGGTGTAGCTGCCGGCAGAGATGTCTTTACCACCGATGCTCAGGTTGGCGTCGGTCACGAAAGTGGTCGCTTCATTGGCGCCGGTACGCCACACCTGGCCGTAGGGGACGAGGCCACCGTAAATCTGGCGGCCCTTGGCGCGGGGGCTAGAGTAATCGACCTTGATCGACTTACCGTCAGCGAACTTGCACTGGGCGCTGGCGGCGGGGCTGGGGCGCTGGGCGGCGGCGAAGACCGTGAGCGTGAGCAGGGTATACATCAGGAATGCGATGCGCTTCTTCATGAGAATCTCCTTTTTTGAGCACTTGGCGTTTGGCACTTTAGCCATTGGACGTTCGAGTTGGCGATGAGTGATCTTAGGACGGACCGTCGTTCATGAGGGACCAAGCGTTAACTGCCAATTGCCAGGCGATGATTTCCGCGGTGCAATTATCCACCAGCGGGCCCAAACAGTACAATCGAGCCATGCCGGTATTCGACGAGAAGCAGGAAGAACTGGAACATTTCGAAACCATGATGGGCGTTCCCCGCGGACGACTCGCGGTCACGATGGACTTGGTAACCGACGCGATGGCGCTGGTCGGGCAGCACGGCGTCTATTGCCAGAGCCAGCGCTGGCCGGGGAAGCCGGTGATGGACATCCAACTCATCATGAAAGGTTTGGCAGACGCGAAGGAGCTTATCCAGAGTGTGATGGAAGAGCTGAAGAGAGAGGCTTAACCGCAAGAGCTCACACGAAGGACACGAAGGAACCCAAAAAGGTCGCAAAGGAAAACGCTCCGAGCTTGGCTCCATTCTGCCGGTTGAGTGCCTACGGCTTCACCGTCACCATCACCACCCCGTGCGACGCCACCGTCGCTGAGAACTTTCCGGTAAATTTCCCCAGATCGCTCTTCTGCCACAGGTCGCGAACCGTTGCTGACAGGCGGTTGGGATAGTACAGGTCGGTCCAGTTCGCGGTGATTTCTTTTTCTGCGTCTCCGCGATTGAAGAGGATCACGGCGCGGGCTCCCTCGGCCAGGGGCTTCGACCACACTTCGAGATCGCCGTTTTTCGAGACGCGGCGTCCCTGGCGGCCGAGCGGGTCCTGGTTGACCGCGATCACTTCTTTGTTGGTCAGGATGTCGTGAATCTCCGGCTTCATATCGCGGAGGTCGTTGCCGGCGATGAGCGGCGCGGCGAGCAGCGCCCAGAAGCTGAAATGCGAGCGGTTTTCAGTCGGAGTCAAGCCGCCGTTGCCGACTTCGAGCATGTCGGGGTCGTTCCAGTGTCCGGGTCCGGCGTAGGAATAGATCGCGTTTTCGGCGTCGACGATGTCGACCACGCCGTAAGAGCAGCAGTTGCCGGGCGACCACTCTTTCTTGCCCGACCAGCGGTCCTGGATGTCGCCGGTTGTGCGCCAGAGGTTGCCACCCACTTCTGCGCCCCAGAGCCAGGGCTTGGCCGTGCCCCACTCGCAGATGCTGAGCACGATTGGGCGGCCGGCGGCGTCGAGGGCGTGGCGGATGTTGGCGTAGGATGCCTTCGCGTCTTGCGTGGTGGTGTTGCACCAGTCGTACTTGAGGTAGTCGACGCCCCAAGCGGCGTAGTTGAGCGCGTCCTGGTACTCGTGGCCGAGGCCCCCGGGGCGTCCGGCGCAGGTTTTGGAGCCGGCGTCGGAGTAGATGCCGAACTTCAAGCCGAGAGAGTGGACGTAGTCGGCGAGCGGCTTGATGCCGCCGGGAAAGCGCTGGGGATCGGGAACGATGTTGCCGTTGGCGTCGCGCTCCACCTGCCAGCAGTCGTCGATCACGACGTACTGGTAGCCAGCGTCTTTCATGCCTGACTTCACCATGGCGTCGGCCATGCCCTTGATCATGTCAGCGCTGACGTTGCAGCCGAACTTGTTCCAGCTATTCCAGCCCATCGGGGGCGTGAGGGCGAGGCCGGCAGAGGGAGAGGGCTTGTCCTGGGTGAAAACAGTGGTGGAGAAAAAGAGAACGGCGATGAGCAGCAGGGGAGCTGTGGTGTTCATGGCGGGATAGTTGTATCAGAGGATTGGACGTGGGGAAAGGTGGGCAGCGGGCGAGCCAGAAATTTGTTGAGCGAGATAGGCGTGTGGGATCGAAAGTAGCGCCGTCGTCTTGCCGACTCTCGCGTCTCGAGCGGGCGGGACGCCCGCCGGACAGCCGCCGGGACGGCAGGGCTACACCAACCAACCCATCATTACGAGAAGCGTACTCTCACACCAGCGAATACTTGCCCACCTCGATGGTGCGCTGCGCGATCTTTTGACGCAGTTCGATGGTGTTGAACGAATCGTGTTTTGCCAGGCGGCGCAGGATCGCGAGCTGGGTGCGCAGCATGTCGCCCTCGGCGACGGCGGCGATGACGCGTTTGGCCGCAGCCTCGATCTTCTCCATGGCCTGCGTCATGTACACGCGGGTCATGGCGATGGCGAGAGCCGCGTTGTTTTCTCCCTTGGCTTCGACCAGCTTCTGCGCGCGAAGCGCGGCCGATTCCATGGCGTAGGTTTCGATGGTCAGGTCGGCGATGGCGCCCATGATTTCCTGCTGGTCCTGGATGGCCTGCATGTATTTCTGCGTGGCAGATCCGGCGGCGAACAAGCCGAGCTTCTTGGCTTGCGTGACCAGCTTGCGTTCTTCGGCGAGCGGGCCTTCGAGTTCGTCGCCCATGCTGGGCCCGGAGAGAACTTCATCCATCAGCTTCTTGATAGCGGGCATGAGCGGGAGTTGGCCGCTCATGGCGCGCTTCAGGAGAAACCCGGTGATGATGAGGCGGTTGATTTCGTTAGTGCCTTCGAAGATGCGGTTAATGCGGGCGTCGCGGTAGGCGCGCTCGGCGGGGTACTCTTCGACAAAGCCGTAGCCGGCATAGATCTGCATAGTCTCGTCGACCACGTAGTCAATCATCTCCGAGCCCCAGACTTTGATGATCGAGCACTCGACGGCGTACTCCTCGATGGCCTTGCGGGTTTCTTTGACCGCTTCGGGGGCGGACTTATCGACTTCGTTGAGGGCGACGTCCATCATGCCAACGGTGCGGTAGACGAGCGACTCGCCGACGTAGATGAGGGCGGCCATGTTGGCGATTTTTTCGCGAATCAGGCCGAAGTCGGCGATGACCTTGCCGAACGCCTTGCGCTGCTTGGCGTATCCGACGGCATTTTCGAGCGACACACGGGCGCCGCCAACGCACATGGCGCCGAGTTTGAAGCGGCCCACGTTGAGGATGTTGAAGGCGATGATGTGTCCCTTGCCGATTTCGCCTAACAGGTTTTCGACTGGGACCTTGCAGTCGTTCAGGATGATGGGACAAGTGGAGGAGCCGCGGATGCCCATCTTGTGTTCCTCGCCGCCCACAGAGAATCCGGGATAGTTGC
>Ga0210408_10002178_pt1 | contig 19414 bp, 42 predicted proteins | sample IncBWH4MmetaG_FD_155471 | JGI IMG/M metagenome (GOLD analysis project Ga0210408, IMG submission 155471) | Forest soil microbial communities from Barre Woods Harvard Forest LTER site, Petersham, Massachusetts, United States - Inc-BW-H-4-M | ecosystem: Environmental > Terrestrial > Soil >...
GCCACGCGGTGGCGGCGGCGGCGGTGGCGTCGGCGGCGGCGGCGGCGGCGGCGGCGTCGGCGGCGGCGTCGGCGGCGTCGGCGGCGGCGGCGGCGTCGGCGGCGGCGTCGGCGGCGGTGGCGGTGGCGTCGGCGGCGGCGGCGGCGGCGGCGGCGTCGGCGGCGGCGTCGGCGGCGGCGGCGGCGGCGTCGGCGGCGGGCCAGCCGGGAATCACCAGCCCGCGCATCCTGGCCGCCTGCTCGCCCAGCCCCGCCAGATCCAGCCACCGCGCCGCCCACCGGTCGCACATCCACCGGGTCAGCACATCCAGCCGTGCCGCATCCAGCCCATCAGAGGCGGTGCCCGGCATGCGAGGGATGAACGGGATGAGGGCCTGCCGGTCCTCATCGGGGAGCCAGTCGTTCAGGGACCGGCCGAACTGCCCGAGGACGGGGGACACGCAGGGGGGCCGGTCGGTGTGCTCGCGGCTGGCGAACCAGGCGACGGCCTCCAGGAGGCACACGCCCTGGCGGCGGTTGTCGTGGGCGCCGTGCTCAAGGTGGAGGGTGGTGAGGTCAAGGGCGGCGGTCATGGGGTGGTCTCCTCGTCGTGGTTGATGTCGTGGCGGGCCTGGTCTTCGGTTTCGGTCTCATACTCGGGCGGGTCATCGGCGAGGTCCCGAACCTCAAGGACAAAACCGAAGCGAGCACGGATGACATCAGCGGCAATCGCAGCGTCTTTCTCGGTGCCGAATGGGATGCGCACCTCCCACATCAGGTGCCGTGTGGTCACCGGGTCAGCTCCCGCAGCATCTCGGCGGCCATAGCGCACCACTCACGGCTGAGCGTCCCGATCTCGCCCGCGAGCAGGGCATCGAACTCGGACACCAGCTGACGGCCGGTGCGCAGGGCGTAGTCGCGGGCGGCGGCGTCTACCTGGTCGCAGACGGGGAGGGGGGCCGCATGACGGGCGGTCACCGGGACCGGCCTAGCGCGTCATTGCGCCAGTCACGCCACGGCCGGCCCTCGATCATGTCCGGCTCGCCCTGGTTGTACCGGGCGGTCAGGATCAGCGACTGCTCCAGCAGGCTGATCACGGCGCGGACCTCGCCGTGCAGCAGGTACGCCCGGCCGTCGTTGGCCTCGATGATGGTGTGGTCGCAGTCGGCGATCACGCGGACGAAGCCTTCTTCGCCGATGTCGATCTGGCTGGCGTAGCGGTAGGGAGTCAGGACCGTGGGCTCCCAGGCTGCGGGGTCAACGTCGGTCACGGGGGTGGTCCTTTCGCTTGGCTGGCTTCAGCTTACCGCCAAACCCCGCCGCCCGCAAGCTAAACGCACACGTCCGCGAGAGTGCACCGCCGCCGCGAGTGGTTCCGGTGGATCAGCGACCCGGCCGACACCTCGCAGGGCTGCGGCGGAAGCTGAGCAGTAGTCGTGGCCTGCGTTGTGGTGCAGCCCCTGGCACCGGCAGATGCACAGGTCGTTGCGGGCCGCCCCGCATGCCAGGGTGCAGGTCTCGTCGTCCAGCGCGTCCTGCCAGTCGCTGAAGCGGTCGGCGATGCTGCTGCCGGGGAACGGGGCTGGCGGGCACGGGCGCCGCGGGATCTCCCCGCGGCGGCTGGCGCAGCCCGCGCAATGGCACGCCATCAGCACCCCAGCGAGGCCAGGGCGGCGGTGCACTCAGCCTCGTCCGCGTCCCCGGCGCGGATGCTGTCGATGCGGTCGAACAGCTCCCAGTGGCCGGCGAGGGCCGCGCGGACCTTCATGCCGCCGCGCGCGTTGATGCGCTCCTGGACCTCGCGGGAGCGACGCTTGGCGTACGGGTCCCAGCCGTAGTGCGCCGCGCCGGGCCGGGGCCGGTTGGGACAGTTCGCGGCGAAGTGGCCAAGCTCGCCGCACTCGAAGCATTCATCGTTCGAATATGACATCGAAAATTCCTTGTGTTATACGCGCATGCGCGCGTGCTGTACCTGGTCGCTAACCCCAGGCTTTATCAATGTATCGAAGGAGAGGAGGCACCCGGTCCTGTACCTCGTGATCTTGACCTTGAGGGGGTCCGGGTGGAGCGAAGCTCCCCCGGAAGGTCAAGGGCAGGGTTTCCTCGGGGGCGTCTAGCGGTCCATGCTAGACCCTGCCTGTATGCCGTGTGACCTGCGGAAACGCATACTGAACACTACCTATGGCCAAACGCGACTCATAGATAACTGGCATATGTTGAGCGTTCACATAGATGTGACTGATAGGTTGAGTGCTCAACTAAGGCGGGGGTCTATGCGTCAGGCGGCTCCCTTCTCGCGGGCATGCCTATAACCCTCAAGTAGTCCTTGAGGGTTTGCGCTAGGCTGGGATCCGCGTAGTCGATGCGCAGAGCATAGAGCAGAGGCCCCGCCGCCCCCCCCGACGGCCGGGGCCTTTGTGTTGCGCCCCGGTAGGCTGGTGGCGCGTGGCACCTCGGGAAGGGCGGCGGGCCGCTTGGCTGTAGCCCGCCGCCTATATCCTGAGCCGGTGACCACCACCGGCAACGGCGAGGAATACCGGCGCGGCCGCGCCCAGGGCGAGACCGACACAACCCTCGCCGCCCACGAGAAGCACCTGCTGGCCATCAACGGATCCGTCAAGGACAGCGCGGCAGAGCTAGCCGGGCTCCGGGTCGCCATCAACGGCCAGGCCATGCAGATCCAGCGGATGGTGGACGCGATGGAAGCCGCCCGCCAGACCGTGCTGACCACCGCCGCCGCGCTGGAGTCCGAGCGTTCCTCGACGGCGGCGGCGCTGGCCACCGCGCTGGACAAGCGGCGGGACGCCTCCGACCGGCGGTGGTCGCCGTGGGCGCGGGTGTCGGCGACGCTGGGGGCGATCGCGGCGGCGGTCGGCGCGACGGTGGGCATCCTGACCGCCCTGCACCATCCCTAGCTGTCGATGCGGTTGCCGGGGGTGGACCGCAGCGCCTCGTTCGCCCGCCACTGCTTCCGCTCGCCCGTGCTGGCGGCGTGGCGGGCACCGGAGCGGGCCAGGAACAGCCGCACCCGCAGATGCCTGCCGTACCGGGAGCCGCGCCGCTCGACCCGGCCCCACTCCAGCTTCAGCGACCACGTAGGCGGCACTCCGGCGTTAATGGGCTGCCGCCACGTCTGGTAGTACAGGGCGCGGGTCAGCGCCCGTTCGGAGGCGGTCCTGCCGCCGCGGTCGAGGTGGCGGTACTCGTGGCCGGGGGAGTGGACCCAGACTTTCGCGGCGCGGGGTGCGTCGGGGTTGTGCTGGTGGGCGCGGATGGCGGTCAGCAGGATGTGGCGGGCGGTGCGGTCGTACCGGACGCTCAGCGGGTCACGGGCGGCGGGCATCGGACTGGCCATCGGCATCATCTGGCACGCGCTCTCCGATGCGCCCGCAGGTGCCGCCCGCGTCCCAGCCGGGACAGTCGCGGCCGGGATAGAAGTAGCACCGATGGGAGAACCGGGCGTCCCAGTCCATGTTGCGCATTGGCTCAGAATCGGCCTTGCACGTCCTCATCCTCGCCACCATTTCGGGGTCCGCTTCGGCGTCCGCACCGGCTCCAGCGGCACGTCCACCCATGAGATGAACGCCTCGTCATGCACCGGGTTGGCGATGATGAACTCCCGCCGCTCCCGGTTCAGGTCGTCGAACACCGGCATCCAGTCCCGCTTGGCGCCGAACAGCTCCGACCAGCGCTCCAGGTCCGCGCGGTCCTTCGGCTTGAACGCCATCGTCCAGTACGTCTCGGAGTGCATGTCCCGCAGCGCGCCCTGGGGCCGCTGCTTCATGCCGACCACGGTGATCCCCAGCGACCGGCCCTCCCGCCAGTACATCTGCACGTTGTTCTTGGTCTCCAGCGACAGCGACTCGATGTACCCGATCTCGTCGAAGGCAACGATGGTGTTGGCGTCCTCTTTCCACAGGTGGTCCAGGAGGTCGTTGACCTTGGCCTCGTGGTACTGCTTGCGGGCGGTGCCGGTGCGGCTGGTGCGGGGCCAGTAGAGGCAGTTGGTCTCCTGCCGTACCTCATCCCAGGTATCCACGATCGGCCAGCCGAGCTTGGCGAATACGCGGTCGGCTTTCTTGGTGCAGATGATGACGGCCCCGGTTTTGCGGGCCTTCATACGGTCCTGCAGCATCGTGCACATCAGGTAGGACTTGCCGGACCCGTTCTGGCCGATGATCTCAACATGCTCGGGCTGGGGGTCTTTGGGGTCGGACAGGCCCCAGGCGGCGATGAAGTCGGGGCCGAGCTGCGACCAGGGGCGTCGCTCGGGCATGCGGAAGTTGGGGTCGGTGCGCCAGTCGGAGGTGGTGGCGCGCTGGGCTTCGGGCTCGATGTCGGCGGCCGGGACGCGCTGAGGCTCGCTCACGCGGCGTAGGCCGGCTGCTGGGGCGGCTGGGTGGGGTCACCCGCCACGACCTCTGCGTGCGCCATGTGATGCATCCACACCGTCACCGCCACCGGCTGGCACGCCATCAGCAGCCGGAAGTACTTCATGAACCCCCCGGCCGGGCCGGTGAACCACGCCAGCAGGTCGGGGGAGTCGCACACGATCTCGGCGAGGGCCGCGGAGATCTCGGGCTCCTGCCGGGCGAACGTGCCGCCGCAGGGCGCGTCGCGGATGGCCCATGCCTGCCCGGCGGGCAGGAGCACGAACCGGATCTTGGCCTCGACATCCTTGCGGATTCCGGCGGTGACCCGCGTCCTGGCCTTGCCGGACTGGCGTCCGCTGGCGCGGGGCTCGGCGAGGCGGCCGGGCGGCTTGTCGGCGGTGATCTCCGGCCCGGGCGGCCCGTCGCTGCCCTCGCTCACCCAGTCAGGCACGTCAAAGCCGCCGGGCTCGCCCGGGGCCTCGGGCTCGTCGGGGTCGGCCTCGCCCGCGTCCAGGTCATCCTCAGGCCCCGGCAGCGGCGTCAGCTTCCCGCCCGCCTTCAGCTTGTGGCCGCGTTTCCACGCGGGCTGGCCGGGCGCGGCGCGCGAGCCGATGACTTCCTGCCCGCACCCGCAGGCGCAGATGCGGGGTCCTGCGTCGGTGATGGTCATGGAGGCTAGGATGCCACCAAGGGCCGCGGTCACGGAATCTGCCCGGCATACGTATCGCATGAGGAGCGACTGTGAGTGATTCAATCCTGCACACGCTGATCGATGTCGCGGCCGGGCGGCGTAACCTTCCGCCGCACGACGCGGACGCGCTGCACGAGGAGCTGACGCCGGGGTTCACCGACCAGCCGCTGACCGAGGAGGAGCAGGCCAGGCTTGATGAGCTGCAGGCCCGCAAGGACCGGGTCGCGGCGGATCAGGCGGCCCGCGAGGCACCCGCGGCGGCCCAGGCTGATGAGGCCCCGGCTGGTGACTCGCCGGAGGTCGCCGACCTCAAGGCCCAGGTCGCCGCGCTGCAGGCCGCCGCCGTGCCTCCGGGTCCTCTTGGCGCGGCGGGACCGGACGGCTTCTGATGGGCAAGCGGACCCGCGAGGAGATCGAGGCCGAGCTGGCCGCCCTGGACGCCGACGATGACCCCGAGGATGACGAGGTCGAGATCGGGCACCCGGACGGCCGGTACTTCCGCGGCACGCACAGGCGGGCGCGGGCGGTGGCCCGGCAGTGGGGGATCGCGTTTGATCCTGACCCGGTGCCCGAGGAGGAGCCGGAGGGCGAGGAGGGCAAGGCGGGGCCGAAGCGGAAGCCTGCGGGTAAGCAGCAGCAGGGCGGCCAGGTGCGGGCGTTCCGCGGCCGGGGCGTCGGCTAGGAGGCTCGCGTGGCACTGCCTGGCAGCGGCGGCCGGTACACCTACGCCCAGCTAGAGGGCCTGTGGGTATCCGGCGGCGGCCCGCCCCGGCTCGCGCCGCTGATGGCCGCGATCGCGATGGCCGAGAGCGGCGGGGACCCGCAGGCCCGTAACGGCTCCGGCGCCTCGGGGCTGTGGCAGATCCTGGGTAACCCGTTCCCCGGTAACCCGTTCGACCCGGCCACTAACGCGCGGATGGCGGTGGCCAAGTGGCGGACCCAGGGCCTGGGCGCGTGGGTGACCTACACCACGGGCACTTACAAGCGGTTCCTGCGCCGGGGCGTCCCGCCCGCCGGGGCTGGCGCGACGGCGGGCTCGCCGTACCGGAACCCGCTGCGGGGCATCACCGGCCTGCAGGCCGAGCGGGTGGACATGGGCGTGGACTACTCGGGCACCGGCCCGATCTACGCCCTCGGGCCGGGGGTGATCACGCAGACCCGCAACGCGGGCTGGCCGGGCGGCGCGTTCATCGGCGAGCGGCTGACCGCCGGGCCGCTGGCCGGCCGGTACGTGTACGCGGCGGAGAACATCGAGCCGCAGGTGCGGGTCGGGCAGAAGGTGGACTCGGGCACGCGGATAGGGACGGTGACCGGCGGCATCGAGACGGGATTCGCGGCCCCGCCGGGGACGGGTAACGCGCTCGGCGCGTCCCAGTTCTCGGGCAGTAACCCGACTGCGTACGGCGAGGCGTATAGCAAGATCCTGGGTGCGCTGGGTGCCCCGGCCGGGGTGACGAGCGGCAAGCCGTCGGGGGATCTGCCGGGGTGGCTGTCGGGGATCCTGGCGGGCCTGGGCCTGCCGGGCGCGCTGTCCGGCGGGGCGGGCGCGAACGCGGCCGGGGGCCTGGGCGGGATCGGCGGCGCGATCGGGAGCATCGGGTCCACGCTGAGCGGGCTGGCGTCGGCGATTGACTGGCTGTTCCACCCGGAGAACTGGGTGCGGGTCATCGCGGGCGTGTCTGGCGGGGTGCTGACTATCGGCGGGGTGCTGGTGCTGTCGCATGCGGGCGAGTCGATGCGCGGCCCTGCGCTGTCGAGGCCGATGGCGCTGCCGGTCGGCGTGCTGATGGTGGGGGCGGGCGGGGTGCTGCTGTTCGTGGCGTTCCACAATCTGGGGGCGGCGAATTTCGGGGAGCTGCTGGGGGATCTGCGGGACCGGTCGCAGGATGCGGCGGCCCCGGCCGGGCAGAAGGCGGCGGCATGAGCGTGATGACGACGGCGGCCAATGCTCCGGTCGGCGCGGCGGCGGGCGTGGGCCAGGCGGGCGCGGGTCAGGTGTCCAGGGCCAGGGCGGCTGCCGCGGCCCGGCCGGCCAGGGCCGCGGGTCCGCCTCCTGGCCGCCAGCAGCAGCGGAGCCAGCAGGGCGGCCAGAAACGGCGCGGCGGCACCCGCAGGCCCGCCAGCTCGAGCGGCGGCGGCACGAACTATCAGGCCGTCATCCTCGGCGAGTTCGTCACCGCCATCCTCCTGGTCGCCGCGACCCCGTTCGCCAAGAAAGACTCCCCCGGCATCTCCCCCTACGCCGGGTCCGACGTGCTCCAGCTCGCCGCGATCACCATCACGTTCTTCCTGCTGGCGCTGGTCTCGTCGGCCAGCACGAAGGGCGGACGGGTCGCGGCGTGGTTCGGGGCGCTGATCCTGCTGACGGTGGGGCTCGGCGAGGCGGCGCGGCTGGCTAAGCTGCTGAACGTGTTCGGCCTGTCATCCCCGCCGCCCGCCGGGAGCCTGGCGCCGACCCCGCCCGGCCCGCCGGGAGACGTTCACGCGCAGCTGGGAGCCTGAATGCCTAACCCGAACGAGTACCTGCAGCAGATCGTGGCCCTGGCGCGGGAGATGAAGGCGGCGCAGGATCAGTTCCTGGTCGAGCGAGCCCGCGATCTGGAGCGGTTCCGGGGCATCAAGCATTTCGTGATCTTCCCGCCGGTTGCGGTCCCGGCGGCGTCCACCCTGGTCATCCCGGCGCCGAACCGGCCCGCGCAGGGCTGGGCGCACAACCTGAAGATGGTGAACGTGAAGCTGTCGGCGGCGGATTCGCTGGCGGTGTACCGGGGCGAGTCGGCGAATGCGCCGCTGATCGGGTACGGGGCGCCGCCGGGTGCGGCCCCGGCGCAGAACATCGTGAGCGTCGCCTGGTCCAGTGATCAGATGGTGTGGCCGCCGGGATCGTCGCTGTTCCTGGCCACGTCCGGGGCGGGCAATCTGGTGTCGGTGACGATCACCGTGGTCGAGGCACCGGCTGAGGCGATCGGGAAGATCCTGTCATGACCGACACGACGGAGACGGAGGCCCCGGCGCTGCTGGAGCGTGCGCGGCATGCGATCACGGGCATGCCGGACGGGTCGTGGGTGATCACCCGCGCGGGGCCGCTGTGCGAGCGGTGCGCCTCCTGCGGGTGCGGTGAGCAGCAGGAGCCGATCACCGTGCCGTCGTTCGCGGTATCGATGCTGATGATGGACCCGGAGAAGCGGGCGAAGCTGAACCCGGTGACGATGATGAAGAGGATGGTGAGCGGTGCCCGAGCCGAATCTTGATCAGGCGGCGAAGCAGGCACGCCGGGCGGCGCAGCTCGCGCTGGTGTGCGTGCTGGTCGCCGTCCTGGTGCTGCTGGTGGACAATTCCATCAAGCGGCATATCGTCGCCAAGGCCGGTGAGGCCCGGGCGATCCTCGATGAGTTCTACGCGGCGGCCGGGCAGGTGATGCATGAGCGACAAGGACAAGCCGAAGAGCCAGATCGTGCTGGAGGCGCTGCTGGTGCTGGCGGTGAACCTGGCGAGCGTGTGGGCGATCCTGCCGCCGGATCAGCGGATGTGGCTGCGCCTGCGGTGGTGCCAGACGTTGCGGCGGGTGCTGGGCGGGCTGGCGGTGCGGGAGGGCCGCGCGGGGATGGCTGACGAGCTGGCGGGCCGTGACCCTGCGCCGCGATATTCGGCGGCGTTCTGCCTGGCGGCGCTGCGGGACCGGCTGCGGTGAGGCCAACCGTCCGCCCGCGTCACAGGCTGCGCGATGATCCTTACCCGGATGAACTCGATCAGGAGTTCTGCGAGGAGGATGAGACCTTGTGCGTGGATGACAGGCCATGTCTGTGCTGCGTGGTCGAGATGGCGGAAGTGGGCGTGGAGTGAGCTGGCGTGGTGATCCGGTGGCCTACCGGCCGATCGTCCCCGGCGTGGCTGGTGGCGGCGGCGCGGTCCCCTCGGCGCTTGCCCCCGGCACGTTCGCTCCCATCGTCGCCGGGTCGGCGGGCGGCGGGGGCCGGGTGCCATCGAGCGCGGAGCCGGTGCAGGGGCTGGGCGGGTGCGGCGGGCCAGGCCCCGGCGCCCTGATCGGGCTGAGCCGGTGAGCAACACGCAGCGGATCACCCGCCCGGTAGTCCCGGCTGGTGACATGGGCCTCGGGCTGTGCCTGCAATGCCTGGGCGAGATCATCGCTCACGGTGATGACGCTCCGTCACCCCGGTTCGGCGTGACGCTCGCGCCGCTGCCGCAGACCCTGATGACAGCGCAGGGGCCGACGATGGTGTTCGTAGCGGTCCCGGCGTGCTGGGAGCATCTGCGGCAGGCCAGCGCGCCCGGCGAGCCGAAGCGGCCTCTGCTGGTGGCGAACGGCGGCCTGCGATAATGCCGCACAGGTGCTCCTGCCGCCGGAAGGTGCTCCGGTTTGAAGATCACGCACCGACATGCGAGTTCGTCTGGTTCTACATCATCTGGTCACGCATGCTACGGGGTGTCTGGTGACGGTCGGCCGGAAGATCATCAACCTGGACCGGGCCGACCCCGGCCCCATCCTCTGCGCCTGGGCTGACTGCTACCGGCACGGCCTGGACATCTACACCCACGTCTTCTGCGAGCACCCGCCCGGCGAGGGTCACGAGCACGCCGACCGCCGCCTGCTGGTGCAGGCGGGCCGGGTCGCGCACCTGAAGTTCGCGTTCTGCTCGCACCGGCACATGCGGTACTACCAGAACGCGGAGGGCGGCGCGGCGCTTGATGCGATCGAGCGGACGGGGCGGGCGCACGGGAACCTGCCCCAGGGCGAGAGGACCCGGTATGGGTGAGCGGCAGGCGGTCACCCTCCGTGGCCGCGCGGTAACTTCCGATGTTTCACTGAAACAATGAGCACGATCCTGCGCGGCCCCTACACGATTGCGCCTGATTCCACCTGGACCGATGCGGCGGCCAGGTGGCCAGTCACGATCGAGGAGCGGCTGACCGAGCCCGGCGAGGGAATCCTAGGCGGACGGCTCGGGCCGGACGGGCTGATCATCGCCCAGGACGAGGGCCGCCTCGAACTCACCGAACCAGTCCCCCAGTTCCATGTGGTCTGCGCCGAATGCGGCCAGTCGGTTCTGTGCGCCTCGCCCGGAACCGGCCAGCCCTACCAGTTCGCCACCGCTGACCAGCTCGCCGCAATCCTGAGTCACCTTCGCCGCAGCCACCCGCACGTAGTAGAGTCCTGATCAAGCCCTGGACCGGCTGCACGGCCGGCGTCCAGGGCTTCGCCGTGCAGCCGGTCCAGGCCCCTTCGTCCCGGAGGCTGGCCGTGATCGATCTGCAAGTGGGACTCCATGTGTTCCTGGTGGTCCTGGTGTTCGGCACCCTCTGGCGTGTTGGCCAGTTCCACCTGATGGCATCGCCGAACCCGAGTCTCCAGCACTTGGGCAAGGCCATGTCGGTCCAGTACTAGGGAGTAGCGCATGGCTCAGGGTGCAGCCGCTGGCGGCGGCGCGGTCGCGGGCGCGGGCGGCGGGGGCAACCCCTTCCAGCTGGCCACGAACCTGTACGCGGAGAAGAACAACGTCGGCGCGACCACGGCGCTGACGACCACGGCGGGCGGGTCCACGCCGGGCGGCGGGCAGGTCAACGCGGGCCAGTTCCTGCGCCGGGTCCTGCTGATCTTCCGCACCAGCACGGCGGGCACGGTCGCGACGGCGGCGGCCACCAGCGATGCACCGTGGAACTTCCTGTCGCAGGTGGACCTGGTGAACGTGGACGGGTCGGAGATCCTGTACGTGATGGGCGGCTTCGCTCATTACCTGGTGCAGAAGTACGGCCGTCCGTGGCTGGGTGACCCGGCCACCTTCCAGGACGCCAGCCAGTCCACGATCCTGGTGCCCCAGTTCACCCTGCCGCTCCAGCCGGAGATCCGCTGGTCGGCGGGGGTGCTGGCCAACACTGACACCCGCTCCCAGTACCGGTTTGACTACACGGTGGACACTGAGGCGAACTATCTGCAGGGCGGCACGGGGTTCACGGTGCACCCGGTGGTGAACGTGACGCCGTACATGGATGCGTGGGCGCAGCCGGACGCCACCGACCTGCAGGGCACCCCGAATCAGCCGCTGCCGCCGGGCCTGAACCTGCAGAACAAGCGGCGGCATCAGATCGGGCAGCTGAACGCGGCCGGGTCGGACAACATCATCCAGTCCGCTCTGACCGGTAACGCGCTGCGGCTGCAGCTCCTGATCACCCGTGGCGCATCGCCGTCGCTGCGCACTGACGCGTTCACTGACCCGCTGCTGTGGCAGCTCGACAACCGGTCGCTCGGCAAGTACTCGACCAACCCCAGGCTGGCGTCCGGTGTGGCGACGGCGAACCTGGGCGGCGACATGCTGACCGTGCGGGAGAACGAGTTCTACTCCAATTTCTTCGTGACGCAGGAGGCCAACGGCGGCGGCGTCGCCACCGCGTTCGTCTCTCACTCCCGTGAGGTCGGGGTGTATGTGTTCCCGCGGTTCATCGACCCGGGCAACCTGTACGGCGAGGGCTGGCTATACACCGCCAACTCGACCAAGGAGATCTTCGAGTCCACGTCCGTGGCGGGCCTGGGCGCGTCCCCGACGTGGGAGCTGGTGACCGACGAGATTTACCCGGTCGGCCCGGTGGACCCGTCGCTGACCGACATCTGACAGAGAGCTGGTGACCGGTGGGATTTCAGGGCCGCTCGGCGTACCCGCAGCAGGGGCTGGGGTATACGCGCGGGTCGGATTTCATCGCCGGCGGATCAGGAAGCGGGATGGGCATGGCTAGTCAGGGAACCGCGAGTCTCGGGCAGGGCCTGGGGTCGCTCAGCTCGCTGGGCGGGGCGTGGGAGCCGTCCGTCCTGTACCTGATCGGGCTGATGATCGGCGAGATGGTCGTCTTTCACATTCTCGGCCGCGTGCTGAGCAGATAGGAGTCGTTGTGGGTGCTCTGAAGGATGGCCGTTTCTGGCTGGGGTTCGCGGCCGGGTATTTCTTCCTGGTGGTGTTCCCGCAGTTCAATCTTCGGCTGATGGGCGTCAAGGCGTCGGTCGGGAAGGCGTGACCGCATGGGTAAGGCGGCTCAGTCGTTCCTGGCCGGGATCATCATCATCGCGGTGCTGTTCGTGATGGTGCGGCCCGGCTCGCAGGGGCCGAAGCTGGTGAGCACGGTCAGCGGCGGCTTGCAGGGGCTCATTGGCAAGGCCACTGGCGGCGGTACCTGGGCGAAGGGATAGCCCGTGGTGGTGTTCGGCGGCAGGGGAGGGGTCACGCGCCTGGCGCCCGGCCCCGGTTTCGCGCGCCCCACGCACCGCAAGCACGGCAACCAGCTGCCCGCAGGATCGGGCATCTGGCTGCCGGAGGACGACAAGGAAGGCCCCGGCCCGCATAACTATCCCGGCTACATGATCGGCGGCACGGCAGGCGGCGGCGACGACGGGTACTTCGGCGCTGACCCGCGGTCGCCGCAGATCCAGCCGACACCGGTGTTCCTGCCCGGCTCCAACGCGGCGGGCATGGACTCGGGCACCGCCAACAACGACAACTCCTACCGCGGCGGCCTGCAGGGGTTTAACGACAAGCTGACGGTGACCGACCGGCACGCCTACTGGGATCAGGGCCGCCCGCAGCGGCAGGGCACTGATTTCACCGCGGCGAGCTCGCCGCCGAACACCTACAACAACCCGCAGCAGGAGCCTCCGGTCGCTGAGCTGCGGACGGTGAACCGCCGCTGGTCGTACCAGAAGGGCTCCGATGCGTCCCGTAACCAGGATGACCTGTCCCGGCCGTATACGTGGCTGGGTGAGCAGGGCTCCGGGTATGCCCCCGTCTACGGGGGGACGCCGGGCCTGTACGTGCCCTACGGGTCGCGGGGCGGGGTGCCCTATCCGGTCGTGGACCCCACGGGCGGGACGGGCGGGCCTGAGAAGGTGTGGAGCGGCCCGCCGCATGGCCTGCACTCGCTGACCTACCCGAGCGGCGGGGACACGCTGTCCAGGTATGGCGCGCTGCCGCAGATGCGGCCGGTGCGGGTGGACCATCCGAGCAACTCGCCGCAGGCGGGTCAGGCGTACAGCCAGATTGTCCAGGTGCAGGGCGGCCCGGCGCGGACGGCGATGGCCGCGGGCGCGGCTGTGGTGCATCACACGGGCCGGGGCTGGGCGGGCGGCGGCGCGTGGCTGGCCTGAGCAAGCGGGAGTGCTGGACGGTGGCGGTGGTGGCTGCGGCCGGGCTGGGGTTCGTGCTGGCCGGGTCGAAGCGCTCGCCGGGCGCGTCGGTCAAGGTCCCGGCGCGGGCGACGGAGGATGTGCCGCCGTTCGTCCCGCCGCCTGGCCGGCCGGTGCTGGGCCCCGACCAGCATCTCAACGGGTACGTGTTCACCCCGCACCGGTACCCTCCGGCGTGCGGGTCGGATCTGACGGTGGCGATTCACCGGGGCCTGACGCAACTGGGACTGCCAGCGGACGGGGACATGCTGTGGCTGAGCAATCCGCCGGGTGAGGAGAACCTGTGAGCGAGACCGCGCCCGAGGCCCCGCCGCGGCAGGGCGGCGGCGGGAACGTGCTCACGCGCAAGCTGGGGCCGCTGCCTACGTGGGTGTGGGTGGCGATCGTGGCCACGATCATCCTGGCCTGGGTGGTGATCAGGCAGCGCGGCTCCAGCAGCACGGCTACGACCTCGGGGACGGCGGCGGACGCCTCGCAGGTGCCCCAGTTCGTCAACCAGACGTTCACGACGGTGACCCCGCCGCCCGCGCCGGATCAGGATGCGCCAGCGCCGAAGCCGCCGCCGAAGCCGGATGCGGATGAGGAGCAGGACGAGCGGGAGCCGCCGCGGCGGGGCCGTCACAAGCCGAAGCCGAAGCCCCGGCCCAAGCCGCATGTGCCGCCGCGGCGGACGCCGAAGCCGCGGCTGCGGGCGGCCTGATGGCTGACATCTCGACGGCGGTACGCGGATCCTGGGGTATCGCGTTCCTGGTCGCCGCGGGCATCGTGTACGAGATCATCGCGGCGGCGTGCTCTTCGCCGCAGACGATGGAGATCAACGCGGCGGCCCGTGCGGGGACGCTGATGAAGTGGGTCAACATCGGGGAGCTGCAGGCGGCGCTGTTCATCGCCATCGCGGCGTCGGTGGACCGCCAGCACCGGGGCGCGATCATCGCGGGGGGGGCGACGGCGGGGGTGCTGATGTACGTGCAGTATGCGCATGCGAAGCGGGCGGGGCTGGCGGGCGGGGGGCCGCCGACTGAGAGCTACGGGCCTGCGGCGGGGTGGGCGAAGGGCTAGGCTGGCGGTGCCCTGAGAGGCGTGCCGGGCGACCTCTCCGCTCAGGTACCGGGTGGTGCCGGTACGGGACAGACCGGCTATCATTCATATGGACCTGCACTTTAGACCTACCTGGAGGGGCGTTGGACATCTATGACGTGCTGCGCAAGCTCGTTGAGGCGCGCGGATTCCAGCCCCATGAGCAAGCCGAGGCCATCGACATCATCGAGGAGAACCGGCGCCTGCGGGCGTTCGGCACGACGGCCAGCCAGGTCCGCGAAGAGCACGAGCACGACTGGATACACCAGGGCAACGGCCGCAGCCGCTGCCGGATCTGTTCCCTGGAGGAGCCGCAATGAGCAGTACCCGCATGTGCAACAGCCTGCCCTTCTGCGTCAACGACCCGTCCGGCACGGAGAAGTGGAAGCGGATCTTCGGCGAGGACGAGGACGGCTGGACGACTGGCCAGATGACGCTGACCCGCAAGGACAAGGCGACGGGGAAGGCGGTCAGGCAGGAGGTTGACCAGGACGTGTGCCCGGACTGCACGGATGCCCGGCTGGGGATCCGGCGGGCCGATGAGGCTGACGCGGCGCAGCGGGCGAAGCTGGACCCGCGGTATATCGACTGGCTGGAGCGGCAGACCCAGGTCGGCCCGTACAAGCCGATCGAGGGCAACGGCGGCATCGGGTGAGAGTCGTGCTGATCGTGCTGGCCGCCGGGATATTCCTGGCGTTCTTCGCGTCCGCCGCCGACCCGCACCTGAACTTCCCCGTGGTCTCCCAGGTCGCATGCTCGGTCAAGGGCGACGTGTGGTACGGCGGCGGGATCCTCGGCGCCCCCGGCTGCTATGCGCCGTAGCACAATGAGAGCATGACCACGCCCAACGTCGTCCGCGGCCTCGGGTGGCGCCGCGGCCTGGGCGTGGCCGACACCGCGCCCGATGCGGGCATCAACCCGTTCCTGCCCGGCACTGGCTGGGACGTCCTGTTCCACCCCGCCGACCTCGCGTTCACCGAGCCCGAGGCAGAGGTCTACCACATCTACCTGGATGGCCCGGTCGGGTCGAGCGCGGCGGTCCTGGTAGACGGCCACCAGTGGGATTTCGTGTCCCAGGGGTGGCAGAACGGGTGGGACCCGCAGCAGCCCCTCCTGCTGAAGTACGGGCAGTCGCTCCAGTTCTGCTGGTCCACGGCGTTCTTCGCGGGGCCGTATGACACGACGGGCACGGCGAGCGTGCGGCCGGTGATCACGATCTGGCTGAGGATCCCGCAGAAGGGGATCTTCGGGTAATGGGCTGGAATTCGCAGAATGCGTTCACGCGGCTGATCGTGCAGGGGTCGGGGCCGGGGTCGGGGCTGTTCGTGTACGCGGGGACGGGGGCGGCGGGTAATCCGCCGGTGTTCGCGGCGGTGGCGCCGGGGACGCTGACGGATCCGTTCGGGAACCTGCTGTCCGCGGCGACGACGGTGATCAGTGATCACATCACGACGCTGGCGCCGTTCCTGGGCACGTCGATCACGCTGAATCCGGGGCCGCTGCTGCTGTACGGCAACGCGACGACGGTGATCGTCCCGTTCACTGCGGCGGGGGTGCAGACGTGGGTGGCCCCGGCCGGTGTGACATCGGTGAAGGCGGAGGTGTGGGACGGCGGCGACGGCGGCGACGGCGGCACTGGTGACCTGCACGGCGCGAACGGCGGCGCGTGGGCGACGGCGCAGATCGCGGTCACCCCCGGCAACACCTACCATCCGGTGGTCGGCGCGGCCGGGGTCGGGAATGTGGGGTTCGGCACGGCGGGCGGCGCGAGCTCGTTCCCCGGTGATGTGGTGACGCTGTCCACCTCGGCGGGGTTCGCGACCAGGAACGCGGGCGGCGGCGGTGCCCCCGGCAACGGGGTGGCCGGTGGCGGGGGCGGGTCGTCGGGCGGGGAGCTGTCGCAGGGCAACGCGGGGAAGGCGCCGAAAGGCGGCACGGGAGGACTTGGCGGGGCGGCGCCTGCGGGGTTCTTCCCCGGCGGCGCGGGAGGCAAGGGCGGCAATAACGGCGGTGCGGGCGCGGCCGGTGCCAGCCCTGGCGGTGGTGGCGGCGGAGGCGGGGCCCCGAACCTGTCCGGCGGCGGCGGCGGGACCGGGAAGGTTCTGCTGACCTATACCACGACGGCGAGCACGCCGCTGCAGGAAAGCGCGTCGCCGTTCGCGGGCACCGACCCGGTGACCGGCGCCAATTTCCTGGCCGGGCTGGTCGCCTACGAGACGACGTTCGGGGGATATTCCCGGCTGAACGCGGCGCGGATCATCGCGGGCAATGCAGGCGGCCAGGAAGCCAGGCTGTCGCTGAACGCTGACGGGGTGATGCAGCAGCAGGATGTCGGCGGGTCGTTCATGAACTTGTCGGCGGCCGGGCTGGCGACGGTGGTCCCGGTGACGGTGACCGCCGCCGCCCTCACCGACCTCGCCTCGTACTCGGTCCCCGGCGGATCCGCGCTGGCGGCGGGGGCGACGTGGGAGATCTTCGCATGGGGCAACGGGCTGCAGGGCTCCACCCAGCAGTCCCTCCAGTGGCAGGTGGCGTTCGGGGGGGTGGCGGGCGGGTCGGAGACCCTGACGAACACGATCTTCCCCGCTTCCGCCGCGTTCCGGTGGTGGGCGCGGGCCACGGTGACCCTGGTCGGCGCCCCCGGCGCCGGGGCGACGTGGATATGCAATCTTCACGGGTCCGTGAATGCCCTGACGTGGGGGTTTTCCAGCGCGTTCCCGTTCACCTGCTCGACCTCCGCGCCGATCGCGGCCAGCTCCCTGGTGGCGAATCTGCTGGAGATTCAGTTCGCGTGGGGTGCGATAGTGGGGGCGCCGACGATTACGTGCCAGGTTTCCCAGCCAAGGAGGATCTCGTAAAAATGGCCACTACCTGTTATGCGAGCCTGACGTTCAGCGGCGCGTCGCAGATTTCCCCGGCCCTGTTCACCTCCAGTGTCGATTACGCCCTGGTGGACACGGTTGCGGACGTGGTGAAGGTGTCGGAGAGCAGCGGAGGGTATCAGGGGCATGTGGATGTGATCCTGAGCCCGCCTCTGACGCAGCAGGGGGTGCTGGCGGCGTTGCAGGCGGCGATTCAGGCCGCGGAGCCCGCGTCGCCCGCGCTGTCGTTCATCTGGCTGAGATTGTAGGCGTGCTGGGGTAGTATGGTGGGAGCCGAGCGGGAAGGACTCCTATGCGTGACATACCAGTGCATGAGAAAGTGCTGACGCCTGCGGAAGTCGCGGAGATGTTCCGCGTGGACGCTAAGACGGTGGCGCGGTGGGCGAGGTCGAGGAAGCTGCGGACGGTGTTCCGCACGATCGGCGGGCAGCGGCGGTACAGCGAGTCCGAGGTCCGCGCGATGCTCCGGGACGGCCGGACGTGAGCGTGCGGGAGCGGCTGCGCCGCCTATGGTGGCAGGTCGCGGGCGTCGTCGCCCTCGGCGTGTCCGCGGCGATCGTGGTCGCGGTCGGCCTGGCGATCTGGTGGTCAGCGTCATGAGCGACACCGCGCGGTGCCCGGCGCGCCACGCCGCCGCAATGCGCTGCGTCCGCAACCATCACACGATCGGCCGGCACGTTGACGGTCACGGCCGGGAGTGGGGCGAAGAGTGGGACGGCACGACCACCGGGACAGAGGTCACCGAATACGGGCAGCTCATGTCCGGCGGCGGCTACCAGCTCTTCAACCAGGCGTCTCACATCGAGGACATCTATCCGCTGGCCGACCGCATCAAGGCCGGGCGGCGGCACGGCGGGAAGGTGTTCCGCCGTCGCGTGCTGGTGCTGGAGGACTGGGAGGAGACCGGCTGCCCGCGCTGCGGCAGCACCGAGCATGAGGAGTGCTACCCCGCGCCCGTGGAGTACTCATGAGCCGCCACCGCAAGGCCCGGCTCGCCGATAAGGCACGGTTCGCTCTCGCCTCCGACTGCGCCACCTGCGGCAAGAAGTCATATCTGACGCGGCGGGAAGCCAAGCGCGCCGCGGCGCAGGCTCTCGGCCGGGGCGTGAAGCTCACGCGGGCGTACCGGTGCGGGGAGTACTGGCATCTGACCAGCCAGGACGCGGCGACGGTCACAGCGCACCGGGAAAGGAGCCAGGGATGAGCGATGTGGGCATCCGCGGCCAGCTCGCCGACCGTCCCCGCTCGCCGTCACCCGAGACCGTGTTCGTGCCGTACGTGTGGCGGCCGGTCCCCGTCGAGGTGCGGGAGGCGCTAGACGCGGCGTGGCGGAAGGATCACCCGAACTGGGGCAACGAGTACCGCAGCAGGCAGCCGTGAGCGTGCAGGCGTCGGCGCGGGAGGACGGGCGGGTCAACGTGGACTTCACGCCGCCCGCCGGGCCGTTCATCACAGTCACCCTGGCGCAGTGGCGCGAGCTGGTGGCGCTGATCAAGCAGACAGGAGGCAGGCTGTGAGCAGGGACGATAAGCGGGGAAAAGCCGAGAAACCCCCGAAGGGCGGCGGGCTGCCGCGGGGCCGGGCGGGGAAGGCGCCGAAAGGCGGCGCGGACACCAGCTCAGGCCGCGGCGGGCGTGACCGGCCTGCCGCGGGGTGGGGCGGCAAGACGGGGGGGAACGCGGGGCGGTCGCCGGGGAAGGCCAAGCCGGACAAGCCGCCGAGGCCAGGGAAGGGGTAGCCGTGAGCGCGCTGCGGACCCTGCCGCCCGATCACGTCATGCGCCTGGCCGCCACCGTCGCTGGCCTGCCGATCGACCAGTGCGCGATCCCGGAGCGCTGCGAGACTCGCGAGTGCGCCGACTGTCATCAGCCGGTCCACTACGACCCGAAGGCGTGCATTCCGCTGCTGGGGCCGGAGCATATCGTCTGCGACGACTGCATGCCGTACTACCTGGACGGGCTGGGGGAGTCGTGAGCGGCGGGTACCTGTACCAGGGCCGGCCGGGCCTGGACCGGCTGAACGCGCTGATCATGGCGGCGCGGGAGGAGGCTGACGCGCGCCCGCCACGGGTCTACCCGGGCGGGCGCGGCGCAGGACACGGGACGGCCGGAGGATACAAGGCGCACCGGGTGGCGGGTGAGAAGGCGTGCGCCGCGTGCCGGGCGGCGGAGAGCGCACGGACGGCCGCGAAACGGTACCGGGACCGGGAAAGGAAACGGATAGCCAAA
>Ga0210408_10002179_pt1 | contig 19413 bp, 22 predicted proteins | sample IncBWH4MmetaG_FD_155471 | JGI IMG/M metagenome (GOLD analysis project Ga0210408, IMG submission 155471) | Forest soil microbial communities from Barre Woods Harvard Forest LTER site, Petersham, Massachusetts, United States - Inc-BW-H-4-M | ecosystem: Environmental > Terrestrial > Soil >...
GGCCCGACCGTGAAATAGGTGATGAGGTCGAGCAGCTGATAGCCGGCGCGGATCAACCGATCGAGGCCGGCCTCTTCGAGCCCCAGCGTCTCCAGGAATTCCGCCCGCTCCTCGCGCGACAGCGTTGCGATCTCGGATTCGATCTTGGCGGAGATCGCAACCGCGACCGCGCCTTCCTTCTTGGCCTGCTCGAACACGAGCTTCGAGAAACCGTTGCCGTCTTTCGCCGCGCTCTCCTCGACATTGCAGACATAGAGCACGGGCTTCGAGGTGAGCAGCCCCAGCATGCCGAAGGCGCGCTCTTCCTCCGCCTTGCGCTCCACCCCGCGCGCGGGCTTGCCCTCGCGCAACAGCACCAGCGTCCGGTTGACGAGGTCGAGCTGCTCCTTGGCGTCCTTGTCGTTGCCCTTGGCCTTCTTGGCGAGGTTGTCGACCCGCTTTTCCAGGCTTTCGAGATCGGCGAGCATCAGCTCGGTCTCGATGGTCTCGATGTCGGCGAGCGGCGCGATCTTGCCTTCGACATGGGTGATGTCGGAATCCTCAAAGCAGCGCACCACATGCGCGATGGCGTCGACCTCGCGGATGGTGGCGAGAAACTGGTTGCCGAGGCCCTCGCCCTTGGAGGCGCCGCGCACGAGACCCGCAATATCGACAAAGGTCAGCCGGGTCGGGATGATCTGCGCCGACTTGCCGACTTCCGCCAGTTTGTCGAGCCGGGGATCGGGCACCGCGACCTCGCCGACATTCGGCTCGATGGTGCAGAACGGATAATTCGCCGCCTGCGCCGCTGCCGTCTCGGTCAGCGCATTGAACAGCGTCGATTTGCCGACATTGGGCAATCCGACGATACCGCATTTGAATCCCATAGCCTGTCCTGAAGTCCGTTCGCGATGGCTCCTGCCGCGTCACACGGCGCCGTCATCGCCCTTGTCGAAAAATCCCTTGGCCTGCATCGCCAGATGAACCTTGTTCTGGAACGTCGAGTCGCGGCCGGTGGCGATGAGCCCCGCGTTGTCGGCGACCGCCTCGCACAAGGCGGTCACCCACGGACCGTCGTCCTTGGCGAAATCGGACAGCACGTAAGCGTGCACAAGCTCCTTGACGCCGGGGTGACCGATCCCGAGCCGCACCCGGCGATAATCGTTGCCGATATGCGAGGAGACGGAGCGCAAGCCGTTATGACCGGCGATGCCGCCGCCGATCTTGACGCGCACTTTCGCCGGCGGCAGTTCGAGCTCGTCCTGGAACACGGTGATCTCGGGCGCACCAAGCTTGAAGAAGTTCGCGGCTTCCTGCACCGCGCGCCCGGAATCGTTCATGTAGGTCGTGGGCTTGAGCAGAATCACGCGCTCATGATCGAGCGTGCCTTCCGAAGTCCCGCCCTGAAAGCGGCGGCGCCATGGTGCGAAACCATGACGCCGCGCGATTTCATCGACGGCCATGAAGCCGATATTGTGCCGGTTACGCGCGTATTTCGCGCCGGGATTGCCGAGACCAACAAACAGGCGCATGACGCGGCATCCCGCGGCTTAGCTTACTTCTTCTTGTCGCCGCCACCGGCGGGCGCTTTCGCACCAGCCGCTGGAGCCGCCGCAGCACCTGCCGCCGGAGCACCGGCCGCGGGCGCGCCAGCCGCAGGCGTAGCCGCCGCAGCGCCGGCCGCGGGCGCCACACCGGGCGCCGCAACACCGGTTGCCGCCGCCGCAGCGGCAGCCGCAGCCGCCTTCTGCTCTTCGGCGTAACCCGACGGCGGCACGATGGTCACGAGCGTAATGTCCTCGCGCGCCAGCGACTTGACGCCTGATGGCAGCGTGATGTCGGACAGATGCAGCGAGTGGCCGATCTCAAGAGTGCTGATTTCGGCATCGATATATTGCGGAATGTTGTCGACCGAGCATTCCAGATCGAGGGTGTGGGTCACGATGTTGACCGTGCCGCCGCGCTTCACACCGGGCGATGCATCCGCCCGCTGGATGTGCAGGGGAACGCTGATGCGGATGGTGGCGCCTTCGCCGAGCCGCATGAAGTCGACATGAATAGGGAAATCGCGCACCGAATCGAGATGGAAGTCGCGCGGAATCACGCGATGCTTCTTGCCCTCGAGATCGATGTCGTAAATCGTGGTGAGGAACCGGCCCGCCAGGATGCGCTGGCGCAGGTCGGTATCGTCGACCGAAATCGGCGTGGGGGGCTGGTTGTTGCCATAGATCACTCCGGGCACTCTCCCGGCGCGACGCTCTGCCCGTGCGGCCCCCTTGCCGACTGACGGACGTGCGGTCGCCTTCAATTCCTTGACGGTCGCCATTGTCATAAGTCCTTGTTTTCAAAAGTTAAAGGCCGCAAACCGCGGCCCATTTCGCTGCCCGCAGCAAGCCTCCAGGGGTGCGGGGGCTGCGGACGTGGCGGGCTTTTAGCCCCAAAGGGTAGAAATGACAAGGAAATGAACGGAATTTTTGAAGGTTTTGGGCTGGTTCGGTCCGCGCAAACATCTTCAACGCCTGGATTTCTGCGGATAGATGGTTTTGCCCTCGATCAGCATCGAGACGAATTTCTCGATACGCGCCGTCCGGGTCTCCGCCTTCCTGGCGGTGTGGATGCGGTGAAGGATCGCGTAGCGGTTCTTGCTGTCGAGGGTTTCGAAGAAGTTCTTTGCCGTTTTGTTTTTCGCCAGAGCGGCGCGCAGATCGTCGGGAACCTGCGCCGTGCTTTGCGCAGCATAAGCGGCATCCCATCGGCCGTCCTTTTTCGCGCGTTCGATCTCCTTCAATCCCGCGGCTCGCATTTGCCCCATTTCGACGAGCTCAAGCGCCCGCGCGCGGTTTTTCTCCGACCATTTGCTCGTGGATTGACGCGGCGTGAAGCGGATCAGCCAATATTTGTCATCGAAACTGTCGAGTTGGCCATCGATCCAGCCATGGCAAAGCGCCATATCGACCGCCTCCTGCCGGGAAACGCTGGCTATCCCGGACGACTTCTTCGCGAGCTTCAGCCACAATCCCTTTGACTGAGCCGGCTGCGAGCCCAGCCACGCGTGCCATGCCTGCTGCGATTTGAAGGCAATCACCGGCAGATCGCGCCTGGTCATCGGAAGGGGCGATCAGCCGTCCGTCTTCAGGCTGCCGCTATCGGGGGCAGCAGGCGAAACGCCCAGTCTGCCCTCCAGCACGGCGAGGCGCGCCTTCAAGGTCTCGTTTTCTTCGCGCGCCAGCCGCGCCATGTCCTTGACCGCCTCGAACTCCTCGCGTTTGACGACGTCGAGGTCGCGCAGGAATTTCTCGGCCTGATTGCGAACCAGCGTATCGACCTCGCGCTTGACGCCCTGGGCCGCGCCCGCGGCGTCGTTCATCAATCGTCCGATTTCGTCGAAAAACCGGTTGGTGGTCTGGGTCATGCGAAATCTCCGCTCGGCTATGCACTGGTGGACCGAGCAAGAACAATGGCGATGCCGGCCGCCTCATTCAAGGTCCGGCGCCAATGTCTGCTTGCGGCAAGTTGCCTTGTCATGTCCCCCTTTCCTTGCAATCGTATTGAACCCCAAAGAAAGAATCCCAACCCCAACGATAAAGAAACGCCGTAATGATCGACCAGCAGATCGAAATCCCCACCAAGGACGGCCGCGCCACCACGTTCATCACCCATCCCGAACGCGGCGGACCTTTTCCCGTCATCATCTTCTACATGGACGCGCCGGCGATCCGCGAGGAGCTGCGCGACATGGCGCGGCGGCTCGGCACCTCAGGCTATTACGTCATGCTGCCGAACCTCTATTACCGCGCGGGCGTGATGGAGCTCGGGCCTTTGCCGGCCGATCCGGAATCGCCGGAGCGCAAGCGCATGTTCGGCTATATGAACTCCATCAACATTCCCCTTGTGATGGAAGACACCAAAGCCTTGCTCGCCTATGCTGAAGGCCAGAAGGCTGCGAACACGCGCATCGTCGGCACAGTCGGCTACTGCATGAGCGGGCGCTATGCCGTCAACGCAGCGACGCATTTTCCTGACCGTGTCAAAGCCGCCGCATCGATCTACGGCACGCACCTTGCGACCGAGCAGCCCGACAGCCCGCATCTCGCCGCCGGCAAGACCAAGGCCGAGCTTTATTTCGGTTGCGCCGAGACCGACATCTATGCGCCACAGGAAGTTATCGACAAGGTGAAAACGGGAATGAAAGGGTCGAACAACGAGGTCGAGATCTATCCCGGCACCCATCACGGTTTTGCGTTTCCGAAGCGGCCGGTCTACGACCGCGACGCGGCCGAGCGGCACTGGGAGCGGCTGTTGGCGCTCTATCGCCGCAACCTAGCCACCTGAGGCTCGATGCCCTTTCTCCTGATCGCCTTTCCGGTGTTCGATCCCGTAGCCATCGCGCTCGGGCCGATCGCGATCCGCTGGTATGCGCTGGCCTATATCGGTGGCATCGTGCTGGGCTGGATCTATGCGCGTTCGCTGCTCAAGAACGAAAATCTGTGGGGCGGACCGGCGCCGATCTCGCTGCCGCAGCTCGACGATTTCATCCTCTGGGTCACGCTCGGCATCATCCTCGGCGGCCGCACCGGCTATGTGCTGTTCTACAATCTGCCGTTCTTCGTCGCCCATCCCCTCGAGATTTTCGAATTGTGGAAGGGCGGCATGTCGTTTCACGGCGGTTTTCTCGGCTGCGTCGCCGCGGTGATACTGTTCTGCCGGCTCAACGGCCTTTCGATCCTCTCGCTCGGCGACATCACCACCGCGGTCGGGCCGATCGGCCTGTTCCTCGGGCGGCTTGCCAATTTCATCAACAGCGAACTATGGGGGCGCCCGGCCGACCCCGATCTGCCCTGGGCGATGATCTTTCCCAATGGCGGGCCGCTGCCGCGCCACCCGAGCCAGCTCTACGAGGCCGGACTTGAAGGCATCCTGCTGTTTATGATTCTCGCCGTGATGATCCGGTTCGGCGCGCTGAAGCGGCCAGGCCTGATCCTCGGCAGCTTCATCGCGATTTATGGTATTGCACGCATCATTGGCGAGCATTTCCGGGAGCCCGATCCGCAGCTCGGATTCTTGTGGGGCGGGCTTACCATGGGGATGCTGCTCTCGGTGCCCATGGTTATTGTCGGCGCAATCATTATTGTTATGGCATGTCGGCGGCAGGCGCCGGCGCAGATCGTCAAGTCAGTTGCGGATAGTTAAGTCAATTGCAGATAGCTTAGTTGGTTCAAGGCAGGTCGTGTCTGATTATTCGCCGCTGCAGTCGGAGATCAAGAAGCTGATCAAATCGTCCGGCCCGATGCCGGTGTGGCGATATATGGAGCTGTGCCTGATGCATCCCAAGCACGGCTATTACGTGTCGCGCGATCCACTCGGACGCGAGGGTGATTTCACCACCGCACCGGAAGTGAGCCAGATGTTCGGCGAACTGTTGGGGCTCTGGGCCGCATCGGTATGGAAGGCGATCGGCTCGCCGCCGGTGCTGCGCCTGGTCGAGCTCGGGCCCGGCCGCGGCACCATGATGGCGGACGTGCTGCGCGCGCTGCGCGTGCTGCCGCCGCTCTATCAGTCGCTCAGCATTCATCTGGTGGAGATCAATTCCGTGTTGCGCGACAAGCAGGCGTCGATACTGTCGGGCGTGCGCAATATCGCCTGGCATGACACGATCGACGGGATACCCGAGGGACCTGCCGTGATTCTCGCCAACGAATATTTCGACGTGCTGCCGATCCACCAGGTGGTGCGACGGGAGAACGGCTGGCACGAGCGCGTGGTCGACCTCGACGATGACGGCGAGCTGATCTTTGACGCCGCGGCGGAGCCGATCCCGCGTTTCGACGTGCTGCTGCCGCCGCTGGTGCGCGCGGCACCGGTCGGTGCGGTGTTCGAGTGGAGGCCCGATGCCGAGATCATGAAGATCGCAAGTCGCGTGCGCGACCAGGACGGCGCGGCGCTGATCATCGACTACGGCCATATGCGCAGCGACGCCGGCGATACTTTCCAGGCCATCGCCCGCCACAGTTTCACCGATCCGTTGAAAGCACCCGGCCAGGCCGACGTCACCGCCCATGTCGACTTCCAGGCGCTCGCGCGCGCCGCGGAGGATCTGGGCGCGCGGGTCCACGGCCCGGTGACGCAGGGCGAGTTCCTGAAACGGATCGGCATCGAAACCCGCGCCGTGACCCTGATGGCGAAGGCCACTCCTGAAGTTTCCGAGGACATCTCCGGCGCGCTGAAGCGGCTGACCGATAGCGGCCGCGGCGGCATGGGCTCGATGTTCAAGGTGCTGGCGATCTCGGAGCCGCAACTGATCTTGCTCGCTGGCTTTAGCGACGAGAAGCCGGCAGCCTCGGGAGACGTGGTGCCGTGATATTTTCGCCGCTGCTTGCAGCCATTCCCGGCCTTCGCCACGCCTTCTTCACGCGCGATGGCGGCGTGTCCGACGGCGTTTACGCCGGCCTCAATGGCGGGCTGGGCTCGAACGATGATCCCAAGCATATCACGGAGAATCGCCGGCGGATGGCGGAGCAGATGGGCGTTGCGCCCGATCGTTTCCTGAGCGTGCATCAGGTTCATTCACCGGATGCGGTGGTCGCCAACGGTCCCTGGGACGGCCCGGCGCGGCCGCGCGCCGACGCCATCGTCACGCGGACGGAAGGCATCGCCATCGGCGTCACCGCAGCCGATTGCGGGCCGATCCTGCTGGTCGAGCCCAACGCGCGGGTGATCGGCGCTGCGCATGCCGGCTGGAAGGGCGCGCTGACCGGCATCCTGGAATCCACCATTGCGGCCATGGAAAAGCTCGGCGCCGAGCGCGGCGGCATGGTCGCCGCGATCGGTCCCATGATCCGCCAGCAAAGCTATGAGGTCGGCAGCGAATTCGTCGAGCGCTTCATCGACGCGGAAGCCGACAATGTCACCTTCTTCATCCCGTCGACCCGCGAAGGCCATTCGATGTTCGACCTCGCCGGCTACATCCGGATGCGGCTGGAGAATGCCGGCGTCCTGATGATCGACGATCTCGGCGTCGACACCTATTCCGACGAGCGTTTTTACAGCTACCGCCGCTCGGTGCACCGGAAAGAACCGGATTACGGCCGGCACGTTCACACCATCGCGCTGGAAGCGTGAGGCCGGAACCCTCGACTAGCTGATCACCCCTCATCCGAGCGTGCTCTTCATTTGCTCCACGAACGCGGCCGCCGCGACCGGCAAAACCCGGCTTCTTCGGGTTGCGAGCAGCAATCGCGCCTGCAGCAAGGGCGGATCGACCAGCGGCAGCGCCATCATGTCGCCCGGCGGGATCAGCGCCTTGCCCGGACTGCGGAACTGAAAGCAGACGCCGCGGTTCATGTGCGCGAACGCCTTCATCGCTTCGACCGAATTCGAGATCAGGCGCGGATCGAGATCGAACGAGGCCAGCGCCAGTACCTGCTCGATCAGGCCGCGGCCGGCGAGCGTGGTGTCGGCCAGCGCCAGCGGAAACGCCAGGCAATCGCGCAAGCGCAACTCGGTGCGGCTGGCGAGCGGGTGATCGGGCACCACCATCGCGCAGAGCGCCTGGCGCGCGACGGCGACGATCGCGACATCCTTCTTGCGCGGCACGTCGTGCGTCAGAATAAGATCGACCTGGTCGGCGACCAGTGCCTCGATCAGTTCTCCGGGCGCGCCGATCCGGACATGGAAACGCACATAGGGATGGGTCGCCTGGAATGTCGTGATGGCCGACGGCAGCAATTCACCGGCAACCGATTCCGCGGCGGCGACGCTGACCTGCCCGCGCACCAGGCCGCGCAGTTGCTCGATCCGCGATTCGACGGCCTTCAATTCGGAAATCACCAGGCGCGCATAGACCAGGAAAGCCTCGCCGGCCGACGTCACCCGGACGCCGCGCGGCAGACGCTCGAACAAGGGCGCACCGAGATCCATTTCGAGGTCGAGGATCTGGCGGTTCAGCGCCGACGACGCGACATTGAGCGCGTCGGCGGCTTTGCGGATCGAGCCGTAGCGGGCGACCGCGTCGACGTAAGAAAGTAGCCGCGGCGGACGCAGCCGGCTGCGCGATGCCGGTTTGGCGGAAGCGCGCCGCGCGGCTATCTGCCTGACGGGTTTTTTTGCGGGCTTTTTTGCCATGTTTTCAGCGGCTCCTGGTCCGCTTACCTACTGAGGACAGCAAGCTCTGTGCCGTCGCAAAAAACGTTGAACCGACGGGATTTCCGCCGGTCCGTGCCGCCGGATCAGGCAGCATCACGCGCATAGTGATCTCTTTTTACGCACACTGTAGCCTGATTTTGGTTCTAGCGGCGCTCGCTGGAAAGGACCGATGTTTCGCGCTGCCGGTGATCCCAACGGAGGGCAGCGATCATGTTTACCCGTCTCGTTACGTCCATCGTCGCTTTGGTCTTGAGTGGCATGATCACGGCTGCCCGGGCCGAAGAAGCCGTGACGCTGCGATTGAAATGGTTCCACCAGGCGCAGTTTGCCGGCTTCTACGTCGCCAAGGAGAAGGACTTTTACAAATCGGCGGGCTTGAACGTCGACATCCAGCCCGGCGGGCCGGATTTTCCCGCGATCCAGATGGTGACCGGCGGCAACGAGCAGTTCGGCGTCACCGGCGCCGATCAGATCCTGATCGCCCGCAGCAAAGGCGTTCCGGTAGTGGCGCTCGCGGTGATCTTCCGCCGCAATCCGTTCGTTTTGTTTTCGCTGGCAAAATCCGGCATCAAGACACCGGCCGACTATGTCGGCAAGAACATCGGGGTGAAGATCGGCGGCAACGAAGAGCTGATCTACCGCGCCGTTTTGGCCAAGGCCGGCATCGACAAGGCCAAGCTCAACGAGATCCCCGTCAAGTTCGACATCACGCCGTTGCTCGCCGGTACTGTCGATGTCTGGCCGGGTTACCTCATCAACGAGGTCTTGGCAGCCAAGGAGAAGGGCTTTGACGTCAACGTCGTCTCGCCGCCGGATTTTGGCATCGATCTCTACGCCGATACTCTGTTCACGACCGAGAAGATGCTCAGCGAGAAGCCTGACGTGGTCCGCAAATTCGTCACCGCGACGCTGAGGGGCTGGTCCAGCGCGATCGCGGCGCCTGAAGAGGCCGCGCAGATCACGGTGAAGTACGGCTCCAAGTTGACCTATGACCATGAGCTCGCGATGATGAAGGCGAGCCTTCCCTTGCTGCAACCCGACGCCCAACCTGTTGGCTGGATGGATGCCGCCAACTGGAGCGCCACGCAGAAGCTTCTGGTCGACGGCGGATTCCAGAAGGCGCCGATCGATATCGGCAAGGCCTTTACCGTCGAATTCCTCAAATGAATGCGATTGCACTGGCGTCCCGGTTGGAGGCGACCCCACTGTCACGGACTGAGCCTTTGATCGCGATCGAAGGCTTGCAGGTTCGCTTCGACAATGTGGTCGCCATCGAAAATTTGAGTTTTGCGGTCGGGCGCGGTGAGTTCATCTCGCTGCTCGGACCGAGCGGCTGCGGCAAGTCGACGCTTCTGAAAGCGATCGCCCGATTGGTGCCGCTGGCCAGCGGGCGGATCGCGCTGCGCGACCCCAATCTGCGCATCGGTTTCATGTTTCAAAAGCCGCTGCTGCTGCCGTGGCGAACGGCGCTCGACAACGCGCTGCTGCCAGTGGAGATTCAGCTTGGCGGCAGCGTGGTCGATCCAACCGACCACAGCCGGGCCCGCCGCATGCTCGAGATGGTTGGGCTCGGCGATTTCGCACGCGCCTACCCACACCAGCTATCCGGCGGAATGCAGCAACGCGTGGCGCTGGCGCGCGCGCTGATGAGCGATCCCGACATCCTCCTGCTCGACGAACCCTTCGGGGCGCTTGATGAGCTGACGCGCGAAGTCCTCAACGAGGAACTAATCCGCATCTGGCAAAGCAGCGACACCCGGTTGCACACGGTCATCATGGTCACCCATTCGATACCGGAGGCGGTCACGCTGTCGGATCGCGTCATCGTCCTGACCGACCGGCCGGCACGGCTGGTCGAGGAGGTCAGCGTCGATTGTCCGCGGCCGCGCACGCCGGACGATCCGGACGCTGTTCCTGTCATGAAACGGATCCGATCGATGGTCAGAGGCCGCCGATGAGACGGCGCATTCAAGCCCCGCTGCTGTTCGCCCTGCTGACGCTCGCCGCCTGGCAGGCCATCGTGACGGTGGCCAACATCCCGGAATATCTGTTGCCGGCGCCGAGCGCGATCTTTGCCACGATCGATCGCACCCTCGCTGTCCAGCTCGCGGTGACATTCGTCGAAGCCGTGATCGGTTTCCTGATCGCCAGTGCACTGGCGTTCGGCTGCGCCATCATGTTCGTGCGCTTTCACACGCTCGAGGAAGGGCTGTTTCCGATCGCGATCGCGGTCAAAACCACGCCGATCGTGGCGGTGGCGCCATTGCTGGTGATCTGGCTGGGGACGGGATGGTGGTCTAAGATCGTCGCGGTGATCTTGATCTGCTTTTTCCCGGTGCTGGTGAATGCGGTGAAGGGTCTCAAGGCCGCCGACGCCGAATACCGCGAGCTGTTCCAGACGCTCGGCGCCAGCCGTGCGCAGGAATTCCGCAAGCTGCGGATCCCCTATTGCCTGCCTTATTTGTTCTCGGCACTGAAAATCTCCTCCTCGCTCGCTATCGTCGGCGCGATCGTCGGCGAGTTCGTCGGCGCCACGCAGGGGCTCGGCTATCTCATCATGGTGTCGTCGGCGCATCTTGAAACCGCAACCTTGTTCGCGGCAATCGCCGCCGCCGCGTTGGCAGGGATCATCCTGTTCTATGTCATCGGCTGGACCGAGGCGCGCGTCATCTTCTGGCACAGCGGCAATATGGAATGACCATGCGCACGACGTCCGTCGACGTGATCCAGATTCCGACCAAAGGTCCCGGCGACGTCTCGGGCCTGATCAATCTGATCAACAAGGGCATGATCGCGCCGGCATCGGTCCTGGCGATCCTGGGAAAGACTGAAGGTAACGGCGGCGTCAATGATTTCACCCGGGAATATGCCGTGTCGGCGCTCAGCGCGGCGCTCGCGCCTCACGTTGACTTGGCGCCGCACAAGGTCGAACAGAAGATTGCATTTGTGATGTCGGGCGGCACCGAGGGCGTGCTCAGCCCGCATATCACCGTGTTCGCGCGCAGCGCGGTCGAAGGCGGCAATTCCGCCCGTCCCATCGCCGGCAAGCGTTTGAGCATCGGCATCGCGCAGACCCGCGATTTCATGCCGGAGGAAATCGGCCGCACGGTGCAAATCGAGCAGACCGCGAGCGCCGTGCGTGTCGCCATGCGCGATGCCGGTATCCACGATACCAAGGACGTGCATTTCGTGCAGATCAAATGCCCGCTTCTGACCAGCGAGCGGATCGAGGCGGCCCATGCGCGAGGACGCAAGACGGTCACGACCAGCACCTATGGCTCGATGGGCTTTTCGCGCGGCACCTCCGCGCTCGGCGTGGCCAGTGCGCTCGGCGAGATCGACGGCCCGGTCCGTGATGAGCAGATCCTTAAAGACTGGAAACTGTTTTCGTCGGTGGCCTCCACTTCGGCCGGCATCGAGCTCATGCACAACGTGGTGATTGTACTCGGCAATTCGGATTCGTCGGCGAGCCCCTTCGTGATCGGTCATGCCGTGATGCGCGATGCCATCGATTCCGCCGCCGTGATCGGCGCGCTGGAGAGCGTCGGGCTGTGGGCCCGAGACCGCTCCGACCCGATCGTGCCGGGCCGTCTGGTCAATATTTTCGCCAAGGCCGAGGCGTCGCCGGACGGCAGCGTGCGCGGATGCCGCCACACCATGCTCGACGATTCCGATATCGGCGCCACCCGGCATGCCCGCGCCGCGGTCGGCGGACTGATCTCCGGCCTCGCCGGAACCGGGGCCGTCTATGTATCGGGCGGCGCTGAGCATCAGGGACCGCCGGGCGGCGGCCCGGTGGCGGCGATTGCGCGTCTGTAAGGCGAAACGCATTTGCATAATCGGAATTCTCTGGAAAATGCGCGGCTTCTGCGGATACGAATATGCCGCTAAGCGGAACGCTCCATGGGCTTCTTGAGACACACCGTGGGAATTAGCCGGGCCGATTTGACGCGGGACTGCCTTCAGCAGATCCGGCTTTGGCCCGGATGCGAGAGCGTCGAGGAAATCGCCATTCTCGCCGAGCCGCGCAGCGGCTTCTCGGTCCACGTGGTCAAATATGGCTCGGCCAAAAAAAGGCTTGCCGACCGCGCGATCGGCTACAATCCGGCGCGAGAAGCTGCGGCGCTATCATTTGAAATTGGAATAAAGTAAGGCGCGCCGTCACACCTGCCGCCATCGTGCTGGCCTCCATTGTGTCCTGCCTGCCCTAGACGTTAATCGGTTTTAACGATATCGCAGGATGTAATGAGGGACGCGTCAATCACTTTGCTCCGGAGAAGCCGGACGGCGCTGCGCGCATGCGCCGGCGCGTTGCTGCTTTCGGCGGCTTGTGCGCTCGGCGGCTGCGCCTCCGGCGGCCCGACCAGCAGCGGTTCGTTTGCCATGGCCGGCGCCGGCGATAGCCCGACCATCGCATTCGAATCGATCGACGGTCCGCCGCCTGGCGTGTTCGACCGCATGGTGAGCGTGCTCGACAGCGAGACCAAATTGCGCTCCTTGCAGGTCGTCTCGCGCGAAAGCTCGCCAGCTTTCCGCGTGCGCAGCTACCTCTCGGCCCAAGTCGTTCGCGGCCGCACCATGATCGCGTGGGTCTGGGACGTCTACGACCGCGACCAGCAGCGCACGCTTCGGCTTTCCGGCGAGGAGCCGGCCGGCAAGGCCGGCCGCGATCCCTGGACCGCAGCCGACGACCTCGTGCTGCGCAAGATCGCGCAAGCCGGATTGAGCGGCCTTTCCAGCATGATTGGGGGCACGCCACCGGATGCGGCCCCGCCCGCAAGCCCAGGCAAGCGCGGCCCCGCGGTTGCGAGCACGGAAGCCGCCTCGCCCGCCTCCGGCGCCACCCGCGTCAGCGCGCTCGGTTACACCGACCGCTAACCACCCCCCAAACGTCTGGCCGGATTCAGGAATTTTGCGCAGGAAAACCTGTTCCCATGGGTTGCCAGCGCCTCCCCCGGCCTGATATCTCCTCGCTCGTTGAATTAAGCCGGTTCCGGGAAAACCCGATATGCTGAACGTCGTATCCAGCAAGACGCGGGGAGAAGCCTCGATGTCGGCCAAGAACGGCTCCATCAAGCTTGTCGCCGGCAATTCCAATCCGGCGCTGGCGCAGGCGATTGCCAGCGGGCTCGATTTGCCGCTGACCAAGTCCGTGGTCCGGCGCTTTGCCGACATGGAGATCTTCGTCGAGATCCAGGAAAACGTCCGCGGCTCCGACGTCTACATCCTGCAATCGACCTCGTATCCGGCCAACGACCACCTGATGGAGCTTCTGATCATCACCGACGCGCTGCGCCGGGCCTCGGCGCGCCGCATCACCGCCGTGGTGCCCTATTTCGGCTACGCGCGTCAGGATCGCAAATCCGGCTCCCGCACGCCGATCTCGGCCAAGCTGGTCGCGAACCTGATCACGAACGCAGGCGCCGACCGCGTCATGACGCTCGACCTGCATGCCATGCAGATCCAGGGCTTCTTCGATATCCCGACCGACAATCTCTTCGCCTCGCCGGTGATGGTTCGCGACATCAAGGAGCGCTTCGACCTCTCTAACGTCATGGTGGTGTCGCCCGACGTCGGCGGCGTGGTGCGCGCCCGCGGGCTTGCCAAGCGCATCAACACGCCGCTGGCCATCATCGACAAGCGCCGCGAACGCGCCGGCGAATCCGAGGTCATGAACGTGATCGGCGACGTCGCAGGCCACACCTGCATCCTGGTCGACGACATTGTCGACTCCGGCGGCACGCTGGTGAACGCCGCCGACGCGCTGCTCGCCAACGGCGCCAAGGACGTCTATGCCTACATCACCCACGGCGTGCTGTCCGGCGGCGCGGCGGCGCGCATCACCTCCTCCAAGCTGAAAGAGCTTGTCATCACCGACTCGATCCAGCCGACCGAAGCCGTCGTCAAGGCCCCCAACATCCGCACCCTCTCGATCGCGAGCCTGATCGCGGAAGCGATCGGCCGCACCGCGGCGGAGGAGTCGGTGTCGAGCTTGTTCGACTGAGATCTGTTCCCCTCTCCCCTTGTGGGAGAGGATGCCTTCGCGACGCGAAGGCGGGTGAGGGGTCTCTCTCCGCGGATGGAAACCCCTCATCCGGCTCCATCTCGTTCCGCTCGATTACGCCACCTTCTCCCACAGGGGGAGAAGGGAAGAAGCAATCCCCGCCGTCTGCGCGGGCGCGCCACGTTCTCAATCGTGCCCCGGCCGCGGGATCAGGTTCATCACGGTCCGCACGTAACCGCCATCGACGGTGATCTCGTCGCCGTTGACATAGGATGAGCGGTCGCTGGCCAAAAACAGCACGGCCTCCGCAATGTCCTGCGGCATGCCGATCCGCCGCATCGGCGTCAACGCGGTGCGGCGTTCGGTGACGCCCGGCGTGTCGTAGAAGGCCTGGCTCATCGGCGTGATCACCATGCCGGGGCTGACGACATTGCTGCGGACTCCCGTCGGCCCCCATTCGCTCGCGAGCTGGCGCGACAGCATCACGACGCCGGCCTTGCTGACGCTGTAGGCGCCGCTCTTGCCCTGCGCGTGGCTCGCGGCGATCGAGGCGATATGGATCAGGCTGCCGCGGCCGAGCTTGCGCATGGGCGTGCCGAAAATCTGCGCGCAGAGGAAATAGCCGGTGAGGTTGACGGCGAGAACCGCGTTCCACTCAGCGAGCGACAACTCGTCGAGCCCGCCGGGCCGCAGCACCGCCGCGGTGTTGACGAGCACGTTGCACGGTCCGAGCGATTTCGCGATCGTCTCGGACGCAGCCGTCACGCTCTCGGCGCTGGTGGTGTCGCAGCGCGTCACCATGTGGCCGCTGCCGACTTCGCGCAGCCCGGCATAGGTCACCTCGAGGCCGCGCTCGTCGCGATCGATGGCGGCCACCTTGGCGCCGGCCCGCGCCAGATTGACCGCAACCGCGCGGCCGATGCCGCCGCCCCCGCCCGTCACCACGCAGGCGCGGCCTGACAGGCCAAGCCAGTCGGAAGAATTTTGTGATGTCATGATCGCCTCCCTTTCTTTTCTATTCGCAGGAGAGACCAGCCTACGCCGATCTTCACGTTTCAAACAACCAAGACTCCGTCCCCGTCATCCTGAGGAGGCCGCCAAGCGGCCGTCTCGAAGGACGACGGCCCCGGGCCGCTCATCCTTCGAGGCTCGCTTTCGCTCGCACCTCAGGATGACGGATTCAGGATATGAGCTCGCATTCCCGCGGCGCGAGGCGCCCGAGCTTTGCCAGAAATCGTTCGCCCATGAAAATAGAGGGCGCAGGGAAGGCCGGGTGCCCGCTGCACCCGTAGCCTCGCATGCAAAATAAAGAGCATACGAGCATAGTCACCACAGGTTCGCCGGAACTAGCCGACCTTCCCTGCGCAATGGTTTTAACGGTTACTTCGTGCTCTCCCCGGTGACCGGGCTTTTTTGCCACCGTCGCCTGCGGAAGTGCTTCCGCCAACTTGACGCCAGCGTCGGGGCGTCAGGACCACACGACTTCGCCGTCCGCGATTCCCGTCTTCGCCAAGAGGCTTCGCCGGGCTTGGAGCCTGCCGAAGCTTCAGCGAAGGCGGTTAAAAGCCGCGCCCGTCTTGCGCTGCCATCGCGTCCACCGCATCCCGTCCCGCGTCCGTGACGATCGCGATACGCCCCTCTGTGGGACGAGACGGCGGGAGTTAAGCCACTGATTTGCCCGACGGGTTAAGCGAAATATTTTTCGCCAGGGGACTGGACGACCCAAATCACGTTGATCCGCTTCGATAATTCGCCTTTTTTGCGCAGGCCCGTAGAGCCGTAACAACCATTAAGCGACAATCGGCGAGCGGCTAAGCACGCAAAACTCATTGGATGTGTGAATGTCGCGTGCACGACGCACTAGGGGGTATGGCCCTGATCTGTCATAATTTTGTACGCCGATATCTAGGGAGAGAATCGATGAAGACGGTCGTCAAATTGGGTTTGGCAATGCTCGCTGGCTTCGGACTTGGTGCGGGCGCGCTCCACGAACTTCATGCGCAAGACACGCCACCGGCTTATGTCATTTCGGAGATCGATGTCCTCGACGAGAATGGTTACGCCAATGAATTCATCCCGCTCGCCAACAAGGCACTTGCCGGCAGCGGCCAGAAACGGCTTGCATTGACCGGCAGCACATTGGCGATAGCAGGTGATCCGCCAAAATCGCGTATCATTCTTTCCATTTTTAACAGCATGGACAAGGCGCAAGCGGCGTATGCATCTCCGGCCTATGTAGAAGCCCAGAACATCGGTGAAAAGTATGCAAAGATTCGCATCTTTGCGTTCGAAGGTACCACTCCCTAGAGGCGCATCTGCTCAGCACCGCGGAAGAGCGATACCAAGCCGCCCACGGGCGGCTTTTCTCTTGGATCACCCGACGACACTGGACGCCAATGCCCGAGCTGGGTCATTCACGTCGGTTTGGTGATGTCCGAGTCACTTCCGCTTTTCCCCTGATAGCTGACGTTCATCAGAAGTGTCGGCATGTCTCAAAGGTGCCATAGACGGACGTCAGCAGTCCCACATCTTGCGACCCGGCACGTGAGGTTTTTCCCGCATCGACTTCTGTATCTCAGCCGACCCTTGATCAAGAAAACGCGAATGTCGACCGCAAGGTAAGAAATATTTGCCGCTGCTGCTAACCGTCGCAATCTCAACTTTCCCGTATAGCCCCTCTCCAATCACGGCATGGCCCGTCGGTACAGAAGTGGCCCGGCCTTGCCGTGAACCCATGCGATGTCTGCCTCATCGAGACAGATGGCAAACCGCCAAACATTTGCGTGATCGGGAAATATCCAGACTCCAATCTCGGTCTTTCTTTCAGAAACGGACATGCCTCCGCTGGCGCGAGCCTCGATCAAGGAACCGAACGATGAAGACCACATACCTTCTGGCGGCGCTACTGCTTGTGCCATCTTTCGCGACCCAAGCCACGGCTCCTGTGCGAGCCAACAAAAGCAGCGATCGAGCGCATGTCGGCACTCGACCGGCAGTTCGCAGTCGGCTGCAGGGATACAGGATCGAAGGCCGCGAGATCGTAGCTCCGCCCTGGAGCTTCGCCTGCATGAACGACCAAGGCCCACAACAATGTGACGAGCCCATGTGGGTCTATGGGAGCCCCGACTATCTCGCGCAATTTAAGAATGCATTCTGACATTGACCCGCGCGTGAAACCACACGAGGAAGAAAACATGAAACTCACGACAATAGCATTAGCCTCTGCCTTCGCGCTCTCCAGTACGTTCGCGCTTGCAAACACGGTTCGTCACAAGCCGAGCGTCAGGACCTATCACTTGCATAGGGGTATACCGCTGGTCAGATCAGGTTTTTCGCATCCGAACTACGGCGATCCAAACGGTCCAACCGGCGTGTCCGCCGGCGGATTGATGTGGAACGGAAGGAGCGCCTCCGAGTGGGGCGGCGGCTAAGGAGACGTAATCTGCCATGTCTGCCACGGCTCCCCGGAACTCAGCACGAGTGCTTCGACATGGCCGGCCCGTTATTCGATCACCTCGTCGGCGAGGGCGAGCAATTAAGCATCGCCCGTCGGAACGATCGCGGTGGTCTCCACCATGAGGATCACGCTTCGTTCGGGCGCGCGCGTACAGTGCATCACTTCTTCTGGAACGACGAAGCCTTGACCAGGCAGAAGGTCATACCGGGGTCGGACCCCTCGATTGGAACGGCGCCGACCACCTTCGAATAGAAGAAGGGGGCTAGGCCAACGGGTCGGCGCAAGGCGCGGCCCGATGACAGGCTCCGCCGTAACCCACCGCCGTAGTGCCGGCCTATTGCAGGAGAATCGGCAGATTGAGCGGGCCGCGGAAACCGAATCCGTGCCAGCGCACGCTCGCGGGATCGGGTAAGGCCATGTTGGGGAAGCGCTCGAACAGCATGGGCAGCAGGATGCCGCCAACGGTTCGCCGCGACAGGTGCGCGCCCGCGCAATGATGCGGGCCGTTGCCAAAGGCTTGGTGAGGATTGGGTTCGCGCAGGGCGTTGTAGTTCTCGCCATCTTCGAAGACGTCCTCGTCGCGGTTGGCCGACGCCTGGATCGTCATCACGGTGTCGCCCTTCGGGATGAAGCAGCCGCGAATCTCGGTGTCCTCCATCACGAGCCGTGAACTCGCCTGGATCGGCGCCACCCATCGCACCCCTTCCTCGAAGGCGGAGCGCCATTTGCCGCCTGCGCGCACGGCTTCAAGCTGATCCGGGTTGGTGAGCAGGCCGTAGAGGATCGTCAGCAGGGCGTCGCGCGGCTCGTTGATGCCGCCGCCGATCGCGATCTTGACATTGGCGATGATCTGGCTTTCCGGAATCGGAACCTTCGCGTTCACCATGAAGGAGAGCGCCGAGGAATCCGGTTCGGCCCGCAGGCGTTCGGCGTTGGCGCGGATACATTTGTCCATCTCCGCATTGGCGATGTCGGTCACATCGAAAGGCCCCGGCGTCCAGCCGAAATTGCCGGCGCCGTCGATCAACGTCTGCGACCATCGCTGCATGTCCGCATCGCTCGCGTCCGGAACGCCCATCGCATGCGCCAGAATCCGCGCGGCAAGCGGTCCTGCGAGAGCGGGAAAAAGATCGACCACCTCGCCGCGCGGCAGCCGGTCCAGATACGCCGCGGCCAGTTTCGCGTATAGCGGCGCCCAGACGGATTCGATCGTCTTCGGCATCAGCGCCGGCATCATCGCCATGCGCTCGGTCCGGTGCTCGTCGTGGTCCTTGCGCATCAGCGTATGCGCGAGAAAGGCGCGCTTCATCGGCGTGTTCGGGTCGTCGGAGCTGAACAACGCCGCGTTGTCCTTGACGTGTTTGGTGTCGGCGGCCTTGGTGAGGAAGGTGCGGCCCACGGATTTGACGCGCAACACGGGCGCTTCGCGCCGAAGGCGCCGGTAGATCGGATAGGGATCGCGCGTGAGCTCCTCGATCGTGATGGTCTCGTCGAGGGGGGCCAAGCCCGCGGTCGGCATGGGGGGATCCTGTTGGCTGCCGGCCAGTATGTGCCGAGGCGAAGCATCATGGCAAGGCGCGAAACCGCGCAACCCGCGGGCGTCCGCCGCCGGCCGCCGGCACGCGTGTCCTTCGTGCCGGAACCGAATGTGCGAACGACAGGGACGATCAAAGTGGCGCGCAGTCCGGGTCACGGGCGCAGCTGGGGTAGTTCTGAGCCAGGGCCGTTTAGCCCTCAACAGCGGACATGCGGCGCTGGTGGCGGCAAGTCCGCTTGGTGTCAAAAAGCGGAAGTTGCCACGACGCGAATTCTAAGTTCAAATTGCTCGAGC
>Ga0210408_10002180_pt1 | contig 19407 bp, 17 predicted proteins | sample IncBWH4MmetaG_FD_155471 | JGI IMG/M metagenome (GOLD analysis project Ga0210408, IMG submission 155471) | Forest soil microbial communities from Barre Woods Harvard Forest LTER site, Petersham, Massachusetts, United States - Inc-BW-H-4-M | ecosystem: Environmental > Terrestrial > Soil >...
TGACATTTGAGCGGCCTCCATGCGAGATGCGACCCAGCTTGCCGATCGTGCGACTCGGCTACTCCACCCTGCGGGGATAGAGCAAGAAGGGGACAGAGCGCCCGCGCTCGACGCCCGTATCGAAAATGATGATACGCGCCGGATTTGGGGGTTGTCAACCAAACGCTGGTGCGAATCTGTGAATGGACGGTGAAGGAAAGTCAGTTATGGGCGGAGCGGCTGATGTTGCGGATTTCCTTGCGGTAGTCGGGCGCAAAGATCTCAATGGTGCGGCACATTTCGTAGAGGCGCGAGCGAATACGCTTGCCGACGCGCTCGGTGAGCGTGTCTTCGACGGCCGGCGTGCGCATGCCGGCGACGCGCGGGGCTGCCTGGGCGGGCGTGTTCTGTGCGGCATCGGCATCTAGGAAATTTGTGGTCAGGACGCTGACGCGCTTTTCGTTGTAGCGGGTATTCAACACATGGCCGACGGTCTCAAGCGCCCATGGGGAAGGCTTGCTGGAGCCGACGTCGTCGAGCACCAGAATTTCCGCTTTCAGGACCGGCTCGAGCACGCTCATTTCCGTGGCCTGGCTTTCGGCGTTGTAGCTGTCCTGAATCTGTTTCAGCAGTTCGCGATAGTCGTAAAACAGGCCGGCATGACCGCGCAGGACAATGTTCTTGAGCGCGGCGACGGCCAGGTGCGTCTTCCCTACCCCGCAGGGACCCATCAACAACAAGCCGTTCTCGCTGCCGATGGGAAATTCTTCGGCGAAGCGCTCGACGACCAGCTTGGCTTGAGTAAGGCTGCGATTCCAGGACTGCAGCTGTTCGCGCGGGGCATTTTCGATATCGTTGTCCGTTTCGAAATTGTCGAAATCGCAATGGCGATAGCGTTCGGGAACGCGTGCGCGCATCAGGGCGCGCTCGGTGCGATCGCCGACGGTGCAATCGCAGGGGACGGCCCAAACCAAATTTGGCTCACTCACCGTGGCATTCGGTTTGTCAACGGGGAGCGCTTGCGCGCCTTCTGCAGTTCGTTCGACGACTTTCCAGCCGCTTCCCTGACAAATGGGACAATCCGGTCGGGCCATGGAAGAAAGCTTAGCGAGTGCAGCGGGAGAGCGCAAGCGCACCGGCGTCTGTGAATATTGCGGAGCTTGTGGATATTAAATGAGGATGCTACTCGGAACGCTGAAAGAGTGAAGAGGGAGCCTTCGCTGCGCTCAAGATGACCTGCAAAAAATCCCCGAGTCAGATAATGACCCTCATCAGGTCGTTACTTCTCCACCCGAATGGCGTGGCGTGGGCCGGTGCGCACGATGGCGTTGCGGAATTTCCGCTCGTCGGCACCCATGAAGCTGCGCGCCATTTCGTTGCGCACAAATTTGATGAAGGATTCCATTTCCGTCTGCATCTGGGACATTTTGTCGCGCATGTTGAGAATGATTTCGATGCCGGCGAGATTCACGCCCAGCTCGCGCGTGAGATTCAGGATGATTTCCAGGCGCTCCAGGTCCGCGTCGGTGTACAGGCGCGTGTTTCCCTGGGAGCGCGAGGGCTTGAGCAAACCAACGCGCTCATAGAGGCGCAGGGTTTGCGGATGAAGATGATAGAGTTCGGCGACGGCGCTGATCATGTAGCCGGCCTTGGCTCGTTTTTTCGGACGCGCTGCCATCCTGGTACTCCCTAAAATCTGGTGTCAGGGGTTAGACCCCTGAAGTGAGCGGACACTTCACGGCGGGGTTGAAACCCCGCCCTTCCATCTCCGGGAATTTCCCAACAAAACTTTTAGACCACGGCGCGCGCGAAAATTTCACGGCGCGGATCTTCATGTTCCACTTTCGCAAGATCGCGCAGCAGATTGCGCACGCGCTCGTCTTCCGGCTTGGGCACCACCACTTGCACTTCCACGATCTGGTCGCCGCGCTGGCCCGGGCGGCCTGCAGAAGGCGCGCCTTTCTCGCGCAGGCGAAGTTTCTTGCCGCTGTCGGTGCCGGGCGGGATGCGCACCTGCGCGCGGCCGTCAATCGTGGGGACTTCCACCTTGGCGCCCAGCGAGGCTTCCGTGACGGTCACCGGAACGACGGTGAAGAGATCGTCGCCGCGGCGCTCGAAAAACGGATGTGCCTCAACGTTGGTAATGATGTAGAGATCGCCCGGGGGTCCGCCGTGAACTCCGGCATTGCCGCGTCCGGCGACACGCACGCGCGAGCCGGTCTTGGCGCCGGGCGGAATGCGCACGTCGAGCGTTTCCACGCGCTGCACACGTCCTTCGCCATGACAATTGCGGCAAACCGTGCGCAGGCGCCCGGCACCGCCGCAGCGCGAGCAGGTGATTTGAAAGCGCATCTTGCCGCTGGCTTGCGTCACCTGGCCCGAACCGCCGCACGTGGGACAAACTTTTTCATCGCCGGGAGCCGTGCCGGCGCCGTGGCACACATTGCAAACGTCCAGGCGCGTGAACGAAAGTTTCTTCACCGTGCCGCGCATGGCTTCCGCGAAAGTGATGTCAATCTGGTATTCGAGATCGCTGCCGGCCTCTTCTCCCTGGGCCTGCGCGGCGCCGGCTCCGCGGAAAAACTGGCTGAACAGGTCGCGAAAACTGCTGGCGCCGCCGGGCTGACCGCCGCCAAAGTCGAAGCCCCCGAAATCAAAGTGAATGTCGTCCGGCGAGACACCCGCGCGGCCGGCACCCGGAGGCGGCATGCCGCCGGGTCCCGGCACGTTGAATCCGAATTGGTCGTACATCTGGCGCTTCTTGGTGTCGGAGAGGACTTCGTAGGCTTCCTGAATCTGTTTGAATTTTTCTTCTGCGGATTTATCGCCCGGGTTGAGGTCCGGATGAAATTTGCGAGCAAGTTTGCGATAGGCCGCGCGAATGTCCTTTACCGGGGCTTTGCGCGGGACGCCCAGCAGTTCGTAGTAATCGGTTTTTGTGGTAGTGGCCATGGGGAAGCTCGGATGCTTCAGCCGTTACATGTTGGCCCAGCGCGCATTCCATTCCGCGATTTCTTTCGACTCACGCTCGAGCTCTTCTTTCTTCTGGCGCTGCACTTCGCTGCGGCCGCCCATGGCCGCTTCTTTTTGGCTGGCACGCTCCATCCAGCGGTCGAGCAAGGCAATTTTCTGCTCCACGCTCGAGGGATCGGTTTTGAAGCGGAGAAAGCTGCCGGTAATTTCAACCGAGCGCGGAGCGAAATCCGGCGGAACTTCCTGCTGCGCGTCGTAGAACAGGCGGCGCCAGTCCGCGCTGGGAGATTCTGTAATGGAAACCTGCACGAGGAAGAAATTGTCGCGGATCTTTTGAACTGCCTGGGGCGCGCTGGAACGCCGGACGCTGCTCATAGTGGAAGCGCTCTCCTCAAAAATGAATCTGGCAAACCAAACGTGCGCGATGGACAAAAGCAGGGGCCGGTCACAGACCGGCCCCTACCTGGATCACCGGCAAATGCCTATTAATTCGGCTTCTTTGAATCGTCCACATCCACGAACTCGGCATCTACAACGTCGCTTTGCCCGGTAGAAGATGTGTTGCCGCCCGCAGGGCCCGCGCCCGTGCCGCCGGCACCGGCACCTGCAGCCGAACTGCCGGCCGCCTGCTGCGCCTTGTACATCGTTTCCGCGATGCGGTGCGATGCCTTGGTCAGCGAATCAACCGCGGCGTTCAGTTTGTCGAGACCGCCATCGGCGAGCGCGCTGCGCGCTTCCTCGATGGCCGCCTCGGCGGCCTTGACGTCGGCTTCGGCCAGCTTCTCGCGGTTTTCCTTGATCAGCTTTTCGGTCTGATACGTCAACGTGTCCAGGCGATTGCGGGCTTCGACTTCGGCGAGCCGGGCCTTGTCTTCCGAGGCGTGCGAGTCGGCTTCCTTCTTCATGCGTTCCGCTTCCTCCTTGCTCAAGCCGCTGGAAGCGGTGATGGTGATTTTCTGTTCCTTGTTGGTGGCCATGTCTTTTGCGGAGACGTTCAGGATGCCGTTCGCGTCGATGTCGAACGTGACTTCGACCTGGGGCACGCCGCGGGGCGCCGGTGGAAGTCCCATCAAGTGGAATTTTCCGAGTGAGCGGTTCCCGCTGGCGACAGGGCGTTCGCCCTGCAGCACGTGGATCTCAACGGAAGTCTGATTGTCCGCCGCGGTGGAAAAGACTTCGGACTTGCGCGTCGGAATGGTGGTGTTGCGCGGGATGAGCGTGGTCATCACGCCGCCGAGCGTTTCGACGCCGAGCGAAAGCGGGGTGACGTCGAGCAGCAGGATGTCCTTCACTTCGCCGCCCAGCACGCCGCCCTGAATCGCCGCACCGACCGCCACAACTTCGTCGGGATTGACGCCCTTGTGACCTTCGCGCCCGAAGAGATCCTTCACCAGCTGCTGGATGAGCGGCATGCGGGTTTGTCCGCCGACCAGGACCACTTCATTGATCTTGCTGGCGTCCACACCGGCATCCTTCATGCACAGCTTGCAAGGTTCGATGGAACGCTTGACGATGTCCTCGACCATCGATTCCAGCTTGGCACGAGTCAGTTTCTTGACCAGGTGCTTGGGGCCGGTGGCATCGGCGGTTACGAACGGGAGATTGACCTCCGTTTCCATCGTGGTGGAGAGCTCGATTTTGGCGCGCTCGGCGCCATCACGCAAACGCTGCAGCGCCATTTCGTTGCCCTTGGCCCGCAGATCCAGGCCTTCGTCTTTCTTGAATTCGTCAATCAGCCAATCCACGATGCGTTGATCGAGGTTGTCGCCGCCAAGATGCGTATCGCCGTTCGTAGCTTTGACTTCAATCACGCCCTCTCCCACCTCCAAAATGGAAATGTCGAAGGTGCCGCCGCCGAAGTCATATACGGCGATGGTTTCGTCCTTTTTTTTGTCGAGACCGTAGGCCAATGCCGCCGCAGTCGGCTCGTTAATGATGCGCTTCACTTCCAAGCCGGCAATTTTCCCGGCGTCCTTTGTCGCGGTGCGCTGCGCATCGTTGAAGTAGGCTGGAACGGTGATGACCGCCTCGGTGACCTTTTCGCCAAGGAAATCTTCCGCCGCGAGCTTCAACTTCTGAAGGATCATGGCCGAAATCTCTGGCGGACTGTATGGCTTGCCTTGGCCCATAACCGCGACATGGTCGCCCTGAGGGACCACTTTGTAGGGCACCATCTTCATTTCTTCGGTCACTTCATCAAAGCGCCGCCCCATGAAACGCTTGATCGAATACACGGTGTTTTCGGGGTTGGTGATGGCTTGCCGCTTGGCCACCTGGCCCACCAGGCGTTCGCCGGTCTTGGTGATGGCGACGACGGAAGGCGTGGTGCGCGCCCCTTCCTGGTTGGGGATGACGGTGGGCTCCCCGCCCTGCATGACGGCGACGACGGAATTGGTCGTGCCGAGGTCAATTCCAATGATCTTGCTCATATAATGTGCTCCTGGTGGATGGCTGCCGGCCTGAGCTTCAAGAGGCCTATTGAGACAGGGCTATCATACACGTTGAGTGCCCGATTGTCAAGTTTCATGTATGAGCATAAAGCTATATATATGTGCGCATTACGGACAGTTTTGCAGCTAGTTGTGAAAGTCAATCGCATAGCGCGGGTGCCAGAGCCGGCTGGCTAGTTTTCGCGCGGAGATCGGCGAACGCAGAGGCGGGGGGCCAGCATCATAGTGACTGCGCGGCAGATGAGCAGCAATATGGAGCAACGGCCCGTATTGCCAGGCGGAAGTGGGGTTACAATATGGCTTCACATCCGTCATACATTTCTCGGAGGCGGCATTGAATCGAATATCGGATTTGGCGCGACACAAGACTTTCGTTGCAAGCGCACTGGTGGCGCTGATTTTTCTTTTCGGAGGGCTTCGCGGCGCAGCGGCTCAAGACCAGGTAGCTCCCGCGACCAAGTCCACGACGGCCACGGCAAGCAAGCCCAGCAGCGCATCAACCGGGAAGACTTCCACAAAGAAAGCCGGCAAGAGCGGAGCGAAGCCGGCTGCCGAGGAGCCCGTGGGTCCGCCAAACAAAGGGGTGGGATTTCCGAGCGCGCCAATCGTGATGGAAGTTTACAGCGACTACATGTGCCCGCAGTGCCGCAACTTTTACATGGGTACGCTGAAGGCCATGATGAACGACTATGTTCCGGCCGGTAAGGTCTACTTGATTCACCGTGATTTCCCGCTGCCGATCGCGCAGCATAAATACAACTGGGACGCGGCGCGCTGGGGAACGGCGGCGGCGCGCATCGGCCGATTTGAGGAAGTGGACCGCGCGCTCTATGACAATGAGCCAACGTGGGAAGCGGATGGAAATATTCAGAAAATCGTCGCGGCCACGCTCAGCCCCGCGGATTTTAGGCGCGTGCAAAAGATGGTTGCGCCGTGCCTGAGCCAGACGCCGCCGGAATTACGGCCGACGGTTCCGACGGGCGCTGCGTGTTCGCTCGATACCTTCATCCAACAGGACATCGCGCTGGGAAAACAGGTGCCGGTGCAGTCGACGCCGACCTACGTGATCACCAACAAGGGCTCGCGAATTCCTCCGGGATCGGGATTTGTGAGCTGGCCGCTGCTGAAACAGTTTCTCGATTCTCTGGGGCAATAAAGGAGCCGGTGGAAATGTCGGACGAAGCGCGCGCAAAATTTGGCCGCATCTTGCTGCTGGTGGGACGAATAGCGCTGGCGGCGATTTTTCTGGCGGCGGCCTACGCGAAATTAAAGCCGCAGGGGGCCATGCCCTGGTCCGTCGCTTCGGTAAGAACTTCGCTGGCCATGTTTGCCATGCAGGTGGATTCCTACCAAATTAAATGGCTGCCGGAAGAGCGTGTAAATATTGTAGCACATACGCTGCCTCCGTTTGAACTGCTGCTGGGCCTGTGGCTACTGAGCGGCATCGGGCTGCGATTTTCTTCGCTCATCACCACCCTGCTGCTGGGCGGATTTTTCAGCGTCATGGTGCGCACCTACGCCATGGGGCTGGAAGTGAGTTGCGGATGCTTCGGTCCCGGTGAACAACTGGGCGTGAAGACGCTCGTGCGCGACGGGTCGCTGCTGGCGCTTTCGCTGGCGGTGATGATCGGAGCTTTCCTCCTGCGCCACAAGGCGGACGACGCGAGTGCCCCGGCATCGCTTCCTGCCACACAGCGCGCCGACTAGTTCCACAACAAAATGAAAACACTCGAGGAATATCTGGATCTGGCGGCCGCGACTCACGGGCATATCTGCGCCGGGCAGGTGCTCGGCGTGCGCCTGGCCATGCTCGGGCTACGCGAATTGGGAATTGAAGACCCGGTGCGCGATCGCAAGCGCCTGGTCACGTACGTGGAAATCGACCGGTGCGTGACGGATGCCGTGGCGCTAGTGGCGGGATGCCGACTGGGAAAGCGCGCGCTGAAATTTTTCGATTGGGGAAAAGTGGCGGCGACGTTTGTGGATTTGCAGACGGGCCGCGCGGTGCGCATCGTGGCGCGCGAAGATTCGAAGAAGCGGGCGGGGGAAATGTTTCCCGCGCTCGAAAAAGAGCAGGGGCAGCAGCAGGCCTATCGCGTGCTGGCGGATGAAGAGTTATTTGAAAAGCAGCCGGTGCGCGTGGAGATTCTTCCGGAAGATTTGCCCGGATTCAAAGGGCCGCGCGTGGTGTGCGAAGCGTGCGGCGAAGGAATCAATTTCAAGCGCGAAGTGGTGTCGAACGGCCGGACGCTGTGCCGGGCGTGCGCCGGTCCTCGGTACTATCAAGCACTTCCCACCGACTGATTTCGGCACCTTCTTACATCTTGAGCGTGCATTGAATGCCATCGCGGCATCAAGTGTCTTAATGCGTTGGGAACGTCCGCGCCGATGCGGCACACCCGCCGAGAACTAACCCTTGAAGAGGAGCAGGCCGGCGAGGCCTGCAATCAGGATGAGGATCGGCTCGGGGACCTTTTTGAAGGTAAGGAGGGCGAAGGTTATAGCGGCGATGGCGGCGGTGGGCAGATCGATGAGCGAGCAGCGGCCGAGAATAAAGGCGGCGCCGGCAATCGCGCCCACGGCGGCTGCGGTGACACCTTGCACGAATGCTTTTACCTGGCGGTTCTGAGCGAAGCGGCGATAGTAAGGCGCTCCCAGGATAACGATGAAATAGGGAGGCGCGAATACAGCGAGCGCTGCGAGCGACGCTCCCATCGCGCCGGCAACCAGATAGCCGATGAATCCTGCGGTGATGACCACAGGGCCGGGCGTGATCATGGCCACGGCTACGGAGTCGAGAAACTGCCGTTCCGTCAGCCAGTGGTATTTGCCAACCACGCCGCCGTATAGAAATGGGACGATGGCGAGACCGCTGCCGAATACGAACGCGCCAGCCTTGAGAAAAAACAGGAACAATGTTCCCGCAACGCCAGCCGAAGCCGGCAGAAGGGGCCCGGCCAACAGTTTATTTATCACCACGATTGCACGCGCACTTTTCTTGGCGAGGGGCAAACGCGGAGGGACCTTGATGAGCATGGAGATGAATCCGCAGAGAATGAAGAGCCAGATGATTTCGGCTTCTTTCCAGGCGGTGGTGATTGCCAGTGCGGCAAACAAAATCCACAACAAGATGTCTTTCTTCAATGTAGAGCGGATCAGCTTGTAGGCGCTGCGCGCGATGATGGCGAGCACCGCTGCGCCGATGCCGTAAAAGACACCCTGAATCCACGTGAGGCTGCCGTAGTGAACGTAGGCGGCCGCCAGCACGACAACCATCAGGAAAGATGGAAGGATGAAGGCCACGCCGGTCAGCGTGGCGCCCAGAGTCCCGGCACGAACCCATCCGAGGTACATGGCGAGTTGGGCCGCGAGTGGTCCTGGTGAAAGCTGAGAAAAGGCCAGCCCTTCGACGTAATCCTGAGACGAAATCCAGTTGCGATCCTCGACCAAATCTTTCTGCATGTATCCGGCGAGGGCGATGGGACCGCCAAATCCGATGGTCCCGAGCTTCAGGAAGTAGGCCAGGAATTCGCCCAGGCTGGGGCGAGCACCGGGTTCTACTGTCGAAGCGCCCACCTGAGGCGAACTCATGCTGGATTCCTTGGGAAGCTGGAGCACAAGCCGAAAGTTAAGCTCACGGCAGTCATGGCCGAATCGAGCGCGGCAATCAGCATTTAGTGTGTTTCATAGACGCGAATCTCCGCACTTTCATCGCCTTGCCTGGGAGCGGCGGCGAAGAGTTTGTTCCATTCGGGCACGAAGAGGCTGGTTTGCGTATGGGGCGAAGTGGGATAACGAGCGATGCGTTCATAGTGATCGGGATCAGTTTGCTGAAAGACGTCGAGGGCGCTCTGGCTGGTGAGTACGTAGATGCGCGCTTTGGCGGGATCGTAGAACAGATCGTCCGAACTGCCGGCGGTTTCTAGGGATGCGATTTCCTTTCCGCTTTCGGTGTCGAAGACGAGCAGCCGCGGCGGCGTGCGCGTTGCCACCAGGAGGCGGTGATGCGATTCGTCGAGGGTCATCGGAAAATTCTCTCTTGCGGAGGTGACCGGCCAGCGGGCGACGACTTCGCGTTTGGCTACGTCAAGTGCTTCGATCTCCTCCTTGTCCGGCACATTGACGAAAAGGCGCGTTCCGGTTTTTTCGAGCTGAAATGATTCGGGATGAGCGTCGATGACCACCTCCGCGGTGACTTTGCCGTTGGAATCGATGAAGCCGAGCCCGCCGGTGCCCTCCTGGCGATTCCTGAGAGCCTTCGCTCCGGCATATCCGACGATGACGCTTTTGCTGCGGGTGTCGTAGCGGATGTTGTCCGCGTCGTCGGGGAATTTCGCGGTGTTGAGCAGGCGGTAAGTGGTGGCGTCAAAGATCTTCACGGCGCCATCCAGCGCACAGGCGACGAACAGACGATTGGTGGAGGCGTCGTAGTACACGCCTTGTGGCTCGGCAAGGTCCGCAATCGTATGGACGCGCTTGCCGGATTGCAGGTCGAGAACCTCCAAAGTGTGATTTCCAACGGCAGAGACGAACAGACGTTGGCCTTTCACGTCCACGCTGAAATGATCGATGCGGCCTTTGACGTCCGGCAGCGCGATGCGGGATTTTAGCGATAAAGCTGGAGAGTCCTCCCTGATCACCGGGCTGCTGAACACGAAGAGCAAGGCGAGGAGCGGTATTGCCAGGCAGAGCGCTATCCAATTCCGCGTGTCACGCATCGAACGTACCCTCACTCAAAACTATCGAAGATGAAGTTCACCGCCCGTTAAACCATCATTTGATAAGGACTTTCAAGTCGTCGAAATAAGTGACGGAGTCCGCTTTCGTCCACAGCCCGACCTTGCCGGCGTCCTTGAAGGTGTCGTCCGTGGATTCGATTTTTTTCACGCCGTCGTAAAAGCAAATGATTTTGTTCCCCACGCACTCGATTTTCAGCTCGTGCCATTCGCGGGAAGTGACTTTGAAATTCGCGCCGGCGAATTGGCGGCGTTTTCCGTCGACGACGTGGTACAGGCGGTAGTTATCCTCCAAGGCGTTGGCGCGGACCAGGTAGTAGTTATTCGCGTCCTTCAAGCGGAAGACCAGCCCGCCGGCACGGTCCACTGTTCCGGATACCGGTTTGAATTTCGCGGACAATTCCAGGTCCTTGAAACTCCCTTCGTCGGAGATGAGCAGAGGGAAGCGATAGTCGGTCTTATCGGTCGAAGTCTGGGCCACGACATTCGGCTTCGACGGCGCGCTGGGATCGGCCATGACCGCCCATGTGCTCTCAGCGCCCTGTCCGGTGCGCCCGGTGTGAAATTTCGCGGGGACTTTTCCAACGGCGTCGCCATCGAAATTGTAAGTGAAGGATGCGCCCGCCGACTGAAGCGGCGCGGAGTGTTCCGCAGGGGCGGCAGACGCAGAGAAAAAGCTGCTATGCGCGGACACGAAGAATGCTCCAGCACCAATGGCAATTGTTCCGAGGGCAATCAGAACGGCAAAAATCCATTTCATAAGAGACCTCCTGTTGATTGAGTTGGGAACCGACTCGGGGATTGACAACACTCCCCAGGAGATTTGCCAGAACCGGTCATTTGATGTGTACCTTGTCGAGCCCGGCTTTAATTCCTTGCGCAACGGATGCTGGACTACCCAAACCCCAGAAGTGCATGAAGAAAAGGCGCGGCTGATCCGTCAGCATATGGCTGTGCAGTGCGGTGACTTGGATGTTGTGCTGGGCCAGGGCTGAGATTACGGGGTTCACCTCGTCTGCCGTAAGGACAAAGTCACCCGTGGTCGCCACGCGATCGGCTCCCGCCTCCTGGAAATTGATGGACTCGGCCACTCCCTGCGCGCTCGTCAGTGTCATTCCGGCTTCTGTAATCTGGTCTGCGCGCGGAATACCGAAGGACAGGACACCGCCCGACCAACGCCCCTTCGCGCCCAGCGTGTCCTCGATGGTTTTGACAAAAGCGGGTTCCTCGACGGTCTGCGGGGGAGCAGGTTTCCCGAGAGGGGTCTTCGATTCGGCGAGAGCGTCATGCAGCGACTTCGCTAGTTCGGCCGCATTGCCGTGGCCCATGTAATGCACGTAAAGCACGTGCGGGGCCTCGTTCAAGAGGTGGTTGTGAACAGCGGAAATTTCGAATCCGGATGAACGCAATTTCCGGATTACGGGATTCACTTCGCTCTCGAGCAAAACGAGGTCGCCCATCACCGCGGCGTGCTCATCCGTTCCACCGAATGCGGCCCACGACCCGAGCGCCAGGCCCGGCTTGATGTCCACACCTTCTGCTCGAACTTGCAGATCGGTGCGTGGGAAGCCGACCCGGTAAATGCCGCCCATTTGCTGGCCGGAGCGACCTAAGGCCGCATCTATTTTTACCGTATCTGAAATCTGGGCGGAGAGAATTGCAGGGATGCCAAGGACGATTGAGAGAGCTATAAGAATGCGGTGCAGTAACATGTGATTTACTTCCTCCTTTATGCGAATTTCAAGACCACTTTACTAGCCGAGCGAACCGTAAAGGCCTTCGGTCAATTGCATGCCTCGATTGAGAAGCTCCGGATCCGTAAGGCCCTGGCGCGCCCAGCCATTCATGATGGCGTCGATTCCGAAACCTTCCTTGCGGCCAAATTTTTCATCGAACAGATCTGCATCGTGGACGATTTGAGCGATGGCGTTAACTTTCTTGTCGTGAATACGGAAGGCTTTCGTCAGCGTTTCAAACGTGCAGTCATCTCCCCGGTGGCTGAATCCGGCCTCGAACATGTCAAATTGAACCGAGCCGGAGGGAACACGGCCTGCGGTCGAAAAACCGAATCGCGCTTTCGGGTCGATGAATTTGCGAATGAGCCATGCCGAAGTAACGCGGTCCACGCCGGGACGCGGGCGCGTGACCCAGAGCCGCTTCTGGTATTCACGGCGAGACGGCCTGTCGGGTTCTGATTGCGGTAGGCTCGATTGGTTTAAAGCCCGCTCGACCTGCTCTCGCAATGGGCTGCCAAAGAAATCAATGTAACTGATTTCCTGGAAACGCCGGCGCAGGCGGGCCATTTGTGTGTCGCGGATCCTCGGTGAGCCGGAGGCAGTCTTCAGGTCCCTCAAGAGCTCCCGGTAGTCCCGGGAGCGCGCATCGCAAAATCGAGCTTTCAGCTGTACAGGGGAAAAATTGTCAATCGAGCGTACGTCCACAACGGAGGATTCACCACGCGCGGTGCGAATGGTCGTGGCCAGCCACTCAAAGCGCTCACGATTCTCAGGTGTCTTCGGCAGAAGGTATCCGGAATTGCCAAGGGCAACGGCGCCATAGCGCTGCAGCTTTCTCCAAACTGACACCCGAAGACTGGCGTTGCGTTTCGCCAAACTGAACACCAGCAACAGCCACGCCTGCTCCGGGCCAGGTTTTCTAGTAACGGTCATTTCTACGTTGTTATACACCTAACAGAAGAAATTGGGAGAACAATTTTGGAAGCTCTTGGAGCCGCGCAATCTTATTGGCAAGGGCATCCCCCGGGGGCGGCTGAACGTGAAATATCCCTTGACTTAAAGTTGAGTTGAAGTTCGAGGATGGATCCCAGGGGCGCGCACTCAACTTAAGGAGAAAACATGGACAAGAAGATGGGGATGCTGGGAATTGGAGCGCTGGTGCTGGCTATGGCTGCGGGCAACGCTATGGCGCAGGAGAGGAAAGCGGAGGAGGCACCGACGCGCGCGCAAGTGCTGGATGCGTTGGTCAGCAATGCAGAGCGCGAAGTTGTTCCCGCGGCGGAGGCGATGCCGGAGGAGAAGTATTCTTTTGTTCCCAGCAATGGTGAGTTCAAGGGAACGCGATCGTTCGCGGAACAGATAAGGCACGTGGCCGCGGCGAATTATCAGTTGGCGGCACGGATTCTTGGCGAAAAGCTGCCGGCAGGGAAGGTGGGAGCGAAGTCGGAGACGGCGCCGGATTCCGTGCAAACGAAGGCGCAGGTGATGGAATATTTGCGCGGGTCGTTCGCCTACCTGCACAAGGCGGTGAACTCGATTGACGCGGCCAACGAAGTGGATCCCATCCCGGGGATCAAAGGAGTGTGGGAGAAAACGCGATTGGGCGCAGCGGTGGACGCCATTGCGCACACCTACGATCACTACGGGCAGATGGTGGAGTACTTGCGGATGAATGGCATCGTGCCGCCAGCCAGCCGGTGATCACCGCTGTTGAATAGTCTGACGACGAATCACCTGGGAGGTGTGGCCGTCGAACATTACAGCGCCAGGGACTTCGAGTTCGCAGCGAGCAGTTCGCAAAGGTAGCCGTACACCTCCGGCTTTCTGTTCCTTTTCTCGCGCGCTCGTTTCGGTTATCCTCCCTCTACCGTGACTGCGATGAAACTCCTCATCCTGGCGCTCGGTCTGCTGCTGGGCGCCTTCTCGGCGGCGGCACAAACTGACCAGACCGCGCCGGAGACCAAACCCATTGCACAACAAGCGCCGGAAAAACATGCGCCCAAGCCGGAGGCCGTGGCTGCCTACCAGCGGGGGTTGCAGGCATACCGGCAGGAACAGATGCCCGACGCGGCGCGGGCCTTCGAATCCGCGGTGGCGCTCGACCCCGAATTCGGCCTGGCCTGGAAAAGCCTGGGAAAGGCGAAAATGGTGCTGCGCGATTACCCGCGAGCGGAGGCCGCCTTCCGCAAAGCATCTGAGCTGCTTCCCGGCGACCCGGAGAACCCCGCCACTCTCGCATGGGCACTCAACGCCGAGAGGAAATACGACGAGTCCCTCGCCCTGCTCACCAGGCATTTGGCCAACAATCCGGACGACGGTTACGCGCACGAGCAGCTTGGCGAACTCTATATGCGCTTGCGCCAGCCGGATCGCGCCATCCCGGAGCTCGAGAAGTCCGCCTCCCTGCTTCCCGATTATGGGTCTGCCTTGTACGCGCTGGCGGAGGCCTACTTCCGCACTCACGAATATGACCAAGCGGCGGCGGCCTACCAGCGCGCCTTCGACGTTGACGAAAAAATCGGACAAATGAACGATGCTGCATTCGAGTTCGCCGAGGCCCGGACGCATCTGGACCAGGCGGAAACCTGGGCCTCGCGCGCGGTCGAGGAAGCCGAACGGGAAATGAACAAGGTGGAGTTGCCGTTTGATTCGCTTGCTTTGCAGCGCGCCAATGCTGTCGCCTGGTTCTGGGACACTCTCGGCTGGGTGAAATTCCGGAAAGGCGACTTTTCCGGCGCCGAAAAATACGTCGTCGCCGCGGCGCAGGTTCTGGCCCATCCCGCCGAGTTCGAACATCTCGGTGAAATCTGCGAAATGGCGCGGCACAGCAACGACGCTGCGGACGCTTACGCCATGGCGCTGGCTCTGGTCCCGGCGAATCACGATCTGAACGACGATGAACGCAAAGCGCGCGACCGGTTGACGGCCTTGCTCGGCGGCGGTTCGCTGGAAGACCGGGTGCAGCAAGCGCGAACGAAGATGGCCGGCCGGTCCAGCGTTCAGATCCCCAACAAGTCCAGATTGGTCGGCGTAGTCCAATATGCCGTGATCATCGGCCCGGGATCAAAGCTCACCGATATCGAACCCCTTGGCGCCGCGGATTCGCTGGCGGGACTTCGCGGCGACTTGCTGGCCGCCTCCATGCCGCAGTCGTTCCCGGACGATACCACGCAGAAATTTGCGCGCATCGCCACTCTCACGTGCCCTCGCGAGGATTTGCCCTGCCAATTCACGTTTCTGGCGGCTGGCCCGGCCATGCACGTGAAGCTCCCGCACCCCGCGCCCCCGGGAGAAAAATAGCACCGGGACCGACGCCCGGTCTGGCCTTCGCTCCTGCACGGACGTACAAATCCCCCGCCTGCACCTTGCGGCCTCAAAACAACTCCCTCGTGAAGGCCCGCGTTCGCCCCCGCCTGGCCCCGTCTGTAGTTTTGTCTTGACAAAGTAGTAACTAGCGTGATACCATTGGCGCGGCATGATGGATAGCTCCAACCCGGCAAAGCACTCCTTGGCTACCCGGTTTCGCCTTCGGCCCCAGGAAATTCTACTCGGTACACCGAAAAGTAGAATTCGTCCTAATCCCTCTCCCTTCAACCACTTAATTTTTTCTACCCGGTACAAAAAGCCCCCCTCCCCCCGGGTACTAACTTATAACATTCCATTCCCCTTTTCTTCTCCGGCGAAAGGAGCCATCCGACAAGGATGGCTCTCCCGAAGTGGGGCCCCGCCCTGCACCGACTGGTCCAGGGTTCAGCGAGGGATCTGTGCCCATCCGACACGGATGGCCACCCCTACGCAGTCCCGACGCCCCCGCCCCACCTAACGCGAATGACACAAGCCGCCGAAGAAGCAACTAGTCGGGCGGGGCATCCGTCGAATATAATGGCAGCAAGGATTTCGAAGTCGCAGCAAGCAGATGGCCGAGGCAAACCCTTCGGGCCCGCCACTGGCGAAACGCAAGGGGAATCAAGTTCATTAAGGAAATTGTGGACCTTGAGCGAGATATCTAGAAATCGAGCGGTTTCGTGGGCACTGGCCATATGTCTGGCGGTGATCTGTCTCGCGCCGCGCGGTTTCGCTCAAGACGAAGGCATGGCGCAGGAGCCCGAGGCGGCGCCAGTGCCGGACGTTCCGCAGGAGAAAACCGCGCCGGCCAATCTTCCCAGCATGGCCGCGGACCCGGTGCCGGAGCTGCTCGAGGCCGGGTTCCATGCGATGTATGCCCTGAACTTCAAGGAAGCACGGGAGAAATTTCTGGCATATCAGCAGGCGCGGCCGGACGATCCGCTGGGGAAGGTAGCCGAAGCGGCGAGCTACCTGTTCGAGGAGTTCAACGAGAAGGGCGTGCTGACCTCGGAGTTCTTTTTGGACGACGACAAATTTCTGGGCGGCGTGGAGGGAAGCGTTTCGGCCAACCGCAACACGAATTTCCTGACCGCCAACCACCAGGCGCGCGAAGTGGCCAAGAGAAGCGTGAAAAAAAATCCGCACGACGCGCATGGCCTGCTGGTGTTGACCATGACCGACGGGATGGAATCGAACTACGCGGCGATGATCGAGAAAAAGCAGCTACAGGCGCTGAGCTTTATGCGCCAGGCGGAGAGCGAAGCGAACACGCTGCTGGCAGTCGATCCGGATCAGAAGGACGCCTACGTGGCGCTGGGGATGAGCAATTACGTGATCGGCTGCCTGCCGGGTTACAAGAAAATGTTCCTGTGGTTCGGCGGCGTGCACGGCGACCGCACCCGTGGCATGCAGCAAATGCAATTGGCGGCGGATAACGGGCACTACTTGAAACCGTTCGCGAAAATTTTGCTGGCGCTGGCATTTGAGCGCGAACACCAGACGGAACGCGCGCAGCCGCTGTTGCGGGACTTGGCGGTACAGTATCCGGCCAACCCGATTTTCGTACACGAGCTGTCGCTGCTGGCGACGAAGCAGAATGTTCACAACCGCTGAGGCGCGCGGCGGCCGCTAGCGCGCAACCTCTCCCATCATTTCAATTTTGAGCGGAGGATCCACAGGCTGAAGCCTGTGCTACCAAACCTTACCACTTGACGCGCACGCGATAGTCGAGCGTGGCGCTGCCGTTTTTCTCCACCGGGATCGAGAAACCAATCGTTGTCGCGTCGAGCTTGGTCCATTTGAAATTGGAGTTCACCACTTCCCAATCGCCGCCCACCGGCTCGCGGACTTCGACGGTGACAGCGCTGTCTTTGTGGTTGCGCAGGGCGATCTGGTATTCCATTTCCGACTGATTGCTGGCAATTTTTTTGTAGTCCAGCTGCTTGCGCTCGCAGACGACATCGAAGGCGTTGCCGACGTAAATTTTCACGGACTCGTCTTTCGGGGTGTGGTTGATGGTGTCCTCGCCGACGAACTGCACGCCGCCTTTTGAATCGGACTGATACACACGCACCGTGCCCGCCGGCAGTGGCATGCCCAGGCCGCCCTTTTCTTCATTCTTGAAACGATACAGCACGCGCACAGGCTGAGGGATTGGGTTCCCGATGCCCTGCGGATTGCGGTAGTAGTATTGCTGGCCTTCGACGGAAAGATATTTTTCGATCGGCACCCCGCTGGCATTCAGCAGGCTGATCTGCTTCGATTCGTTGTTCTGAATGGAAGTCCGGCGTCCGAGCGTGTACAGGTGATATTCGGAGAAACCTTCCTGCTGGAATTGCGGCGCAGCGGCCGCCTTGGTCATGATCTGCGCCTCCATCATCGGGCGCGCGGACGGCACAGCGGTGCGATGAACTTCCCCAGCGACGAGTTGGAGCTTGGCGTTGGTGTAGGCCACGCCGCTGGAATTCGTGAGTGTGACCCAGCCGTCGAGGTCGGCGGCTTTCTCATCGCGGCCAACGGTGAGGACGTAGTCGGAGCTCCAATTGATATTGCCCGCAAGATAGGAGGCCTCGACTTTTTGCGCGGCGGCACCGCGGTTTTCCAGAGACCAGACGAGCGTGGGCCGGCTGTACAAATTGTCCGGTAATTCGGGGAAGCGGTAGGAATCCGCGGTCATGCCGGTAACGATGTCGTTGCCGATCTTCCAGACCGGGCCGTTGTTGTTGGCGAGCAGCAAAGCTTTCGTTTCGACCCAGCGCGTGGAGCCGGCATCCTGTTCCTTGCGCATCAGCGTGATTTCCCGGCCGACATATTTTTGGAGCAGTTTCTGCGGGTCGAGGAGATCGTATTCGTAATTCTGCTCGATGACGTCGAGTTTCGTGGGATCGTTGAGCGAGCGGAAATGCACGGTCGCGGGATTGATGGAAGCGGCGACGTCTTCAAAGCGCAGCAGAAAGTTCCCGGAAGGCAGATGAATCTGACGGGTATCGCGGACCAGGGCGATATTCGAGTTGTAGACCGTGACGGCGAGATCCACCTGGTCTTTGCTAGTAGTGGCGGGATGCTCGGTCTGCGCGGCTACACGGGCTACCGCGAACGGGAGTAGCAGAAAGATTGCTGCAAAGATGACGGCGGTGCGAATTCTCAGATGGCGTGCGGACATTGGCTGTCTCCTTCGGGCGAGAACGGTTCCACAGATTAGAACGCGGAGGGGAGAAAATCTTGCAAGACTGGGGCTTGCAGGGAGAGCGCCGGGAGGCGGCTATTTTGCGAGCTGCCAGGACTGGCCGCCGTCGGTTGTGCGGAAGATGCGGCCATCGGCGGTGGTGACCGCTGCAGAGGAAGCATCCGAAGCGGTGACGGCAACAAAATCAGCGTCCGCGGGAGGTGAAATTTTCTTCCAGGATTTTCCGTCGGTGGTCAGCAGGATGGCGCCGGCGCGGCCGACCAGCCAGCAGACATTTTGTGAAGGGACAGCACCGGCCAGAATTTGGCTGGCGGCTTTCATGCGCTGGCCCTGCCAAGTGGCGCCGCTGTCCTCAGAGCGCTCGATGCGCGCGCCCCCGGCAATGCGGTACTGCACGTTGGCATCCTGCGACTGAATGACAGGAGCAGCGCCGGAGTGAACCGTAACGATGGCACTCTTTGAATTGGCGTACTCGCCTATTCCTGCGCCGGTGCCACCTACTGCGCCAGCGGCGGCGCCACCGGCTGCCTGAGGCGCGTCCTTTTTCTCTTTCGACAACTTGCCGGCTCGAACGGATTCCGTGGTGGTCATGGACGGCGCGCCCGCGGGAGTGGCTTCAAGCTTTGGTTGCGGCGTCGCTGCGGGGGGAGCCGGAACTGCCACAGACTGAGCAGCCGAAGAAACCTCTACGTTCGAGGTGGTCGCTTTAGGTGTCTGGTCAAGCGAATTGACGGTTTCAGCGGGCGCGGGTGCTTTTGCGGGTGCTGGCGTCTGCTCGCGCGCCGATTTCTCAAGCGAAGCGCTCATGTCGTCCGACGTGTGGCGAGATTCAATTTTTCGCTGCATTTGATCATTAACGCGCGAATTGTCGGCTAGCTGATTTTGCGAATAGGCGGCGTCGAGGTCGGGCCTGGTATTTGACTGCAATCTGTTGGGTGAGATACGGGCCCTGTTCCCGGCAACGAGGGCACCGGTTTGCTGCGAATTCGACGGCGCTGGCC
>Ga0210408_10002181_pt1 | contig 19402 bp, 15 predicted proteins | sample IncBWH4MmetaG_FD_155471 | JGI IMG/M metagenome (GOLD analysis project Ga0210408, IMG submission 155471) | Forest soil microbial communities from Barre Woods Harvard Forest LTER site, Petersham, Massachusetts, United States - Inc-BW-H-4-M | ecosystem: Environmental > Terrestrial > Soil >...
GTGAAATCTGTTCACGCCTTTGCTTCTTTTGTGGCCGATTGGCCAGTCCAGCGATACATTTTTTCTTGCGGCAGGCCGATCTGCGCAAGCACGCGGCAGATATATTGGGTCACCAGGTCCTCGATCGTTTTCGGCTGGTGATAGAAAGACGGAATCGCGGGCATGATCACCGCACCAGCTTGTTGCGCTCGCAACATGTTCTCAAGGTGCACGCGATTGAACGGCGTATCGCGGATACACAGCACCAGCTTACGCGATTCCTTGAGCATCACGTCCGCGGCGCGCGCTACCAGATCATCGCTGATGCCGTTCGCGATCGCCGCGAGCGTTCCCATCGAGCACGGAACGACGATCATGGCGTCCACTTCGTAACTTCCCGAAGCGATAGCCGCGCCAACGTCCTTGTTGCCCAGAACTTCGATCTTCTTCGTGGGCCCACCAAGGATGCGCACTGGCAACTGCTTCAAATCGCCTGCGGAGATTCCGAGTTCCTCAGCAACGAGCCGTTGGCCGTTTTCGGTGACGACCAGGTGAACGCGGGCGACGCGTGGATCCGCGTCCAATACCGCGAGTGTTTTTTGCGCGAGAATTGCGCCGCTGGCTCCCGTCACACCTACGGTTACGGTTTGTCCCTGTGTTTTTAGCATTTTTGTGCGGGTACCATCAGTCTGTCAGCCGCTGTTTTGGATGTCAACAAGGCCCCTGCCACCTGGCACCGCACCGCAAAGCCTGCCGCAGGCGCACGACATCGAAGATCACAAGCGATTGATGCAGGAGGCCACGCAGGCGGCGCCGAAGCCGTTATCGATATTCACCACGGTCACGTTCGACGCGCAACTGTTTAACATGCCGAGCAGCGCCGCCACACCGCCGAAGCTCGCGCCGTAACCTGTGCTCGTGGGCACTGCGATCACCGGCACGCCCACCAATCCGCCGACAACGCTCGGCAGCGCACCTTCCATGCCGGCGATACAAATAATCACTCGAGCCTTCGTTAGTTTCTCGCGATGTTCCAGTAAGCGGTGGATTCCCGCGACTCCGACATCGTAGAGATGCTCAACGCGGTTGCCCATCATGCGTGCCGTCAGCAGTGCCTCTTCCGAGACGGGAATATCGCTGGTGCCCGCGGAGACGACGAAGATCGTGCCCTTGCCGGAAATCTCGTTGCTGCGCTCAACGGTAATCACGCCAGACAGAGGGTGAAATTCCGCGCTCCTGCCGCTCCCTGGTTTTTTCCCTGATCCTTTGTTGGCTCGCCCGAAATTGATACGCCGCACCGCCGCAAAGATTTCCGCATTCGCGCGCGTGATCAGAATATTTTGCCGCCCATCCTTGTGTCGCAGCATCGAGCGCACAATTTCCGCCACTTGCTTCGGCGTCTTACCTTTGCCGTAAATCACTTCGGCGTAGCCTTGCCTCAGAGCGCGGTGATGATCCACTTTCGCGAAGTCCAAATCCTCGAACGGCAAGTGCTTCAGACGCTGGAGCGCACGCGCGGGCGAAACTTCCCCCGAGCGCACCGATTCCAATAATTTCGTGAGTTCGCGTTCGTTCATGAAAATGTGAAACGTGCCGCGCTAGGCCGGGCCCAGGTGCTCCGGCTACGGCACCCTATCACCCATCAGCTCGCGCAGTGGCTGATTGTCCGCATAAACGCGCCACTCCGCAATCAGCCCGCCCTGGACTGTGGCTCGCCACGCCGCGGGAACCTCCCAGAAGTTTTCATGGGCCGGACCCCCGCCCATACACCTGCCACTAGCGGTGCCGAAGATGGCGAGCCGGTCGTCGGTCTGGAAAAATTCGACCGCATGTACCTGATAGTCGGCGACCATTTTGAAATACGTCGTCCAACCCTGGCGCATGGTCTCGCGTCCGATGGATCGCTTACCGAGCGCGTCTTGAAAGATATGGCCTTCGGTCATTAGTTCGCAGAGCGCAGTCACGTCCCCGGAATTGATGCGCTTGATAAAATCCATCGCGACCTCGAGAGGTTGCGGATTCCCCATTTACCTGTCTCCTCGGGGCTGGCCTTCCAGTATACCGTTGGAACGGGGACCCTAGGGAAGGGCATCGATTGAGCTAGCTAACCTCGCCTTTGTCGCGCTTTTGGTCCACATCTGGTTTCAGCAGGACCTTCAGCGCATTCGGTTCTTGCGCGAATTGGATTGCAGCCGGTGTGTCCGCCAATGGGAATGTTCTTGTAATTAGCGCGGTAGGATCGACTTTGCCGGAGCGGAGGAGCGCGATCGCTTTCGGGAAGGGGCCGCAGCGGGAGCCAACAACGGTAATTTCCTTTACTACGATGGGCCAGGTTTCGACGTTTCCGGCACCGTGGAACGTGGACTTCAGCACAAGTGTGCCGCGCGGTTCGGTCAGGTGCTGCGCGAAAGTCAGGCCTGTTGGCGAGCCGGTGGCTTCGATGACCAGCGGGAAAGCTTCCTCGATGCGCTTGAGATCGCCAGCATCGCCGGCTACGCGCTTGATGTCGATCTTGACGCGACGCGCGAGCGAGAGTTTCGCTTGATGCTTGCCGAACATCACCACTCGCGGCACCACCGTTCGCAGTACGCGAGCGATAAGTTGCGCGAGTTTGCCATCGCCGAGGACGGCTGCTTCGCGGAACTTGTGAACGTTCAGTTGATCGAGGATTTCGCACGCTGCGGCGAGCGGCTCAACGAAAACGGCTTGTTCATCGCCGATGGCATCGGGAAGTGGGTGGAGATTTTCGAGCGGGAGGGCCAGGTATTCGGCAAAGGCACCGTCGTGATTGAGGATGCCGAGCACGGTGCGCCGGGCGCAATGAGTCTTGAGGCCGCGCCGACAAAACGGGCAGATGGGCCGCAACCCGTAGGCGGCGCAAGAGATGTTGATTTCTCCTGTGACCCGGCGACCGATCCAGCGCGTTCGCTCGTGCGCGGAGATACCGCGGACTTCGGCAACCTCGCCGACGAATTCATGGCCGGGAGTGCCGCGAAACGCGTGGTATCCGCGCAGAATTTCGAGGTCGGTATTGCAGATTCCGGCAAGACGTACGCGAACCAGAGCCCAGCGCGGCCGCAGCTTCGGCAGCGGCTGCGTGACCGCTTTCAATTTTCCGTTGGCGACTTGAAAGGCCCGCACCGTTTCTCCTGCTCCGAGTCTAACAGGCAGCGGTAGAGGGCTACCCACCCAACCTTTTTCCCTCAATGATTTTGAATCTAAATGACTTCCGCTGCGGAACGACGCAAGGTTCCTTCCAAGCAGGCTCAAGTCTTTTTCTTGCGACGGCGTTCATGCGATAGCCGAAACAAAAGTGACGCAACGTGAGGCTAGTGCGTTGCAGTGAGAGTGGTCCGATTTGGCTGGTAAAGCTACTCTCCCAGCACTGGCAGATGCCCCCTTACGGCAGCATACTTTGTCATGGAAACCAGAACCCATCGTCCGACCTGGAAGACGCTGCTTGCTTTCGCGACTATCTATTTTGTCTGGGGATCGACGTTTCTTGCGATTCGCGTTGGTGTCCGGGAGGTCCCGCCATTTCTGCTGGCAGCCATGCGGTTTTCGGTTGCGGGGTTCGCGCTTTGTGCGTGGACCGCGGCGCGGGGCGAGCGCGGGCCCAGAGGACGCGAATGGGCCTCAGCGTTTTTGCTGGGCACGCTGATTTTTGTTCTCGACTACGGGTTGTTGTTCTGGTCTGAACAGCGCGTGCCTTCGGGGATTGCGGCGGTGATGCTGGCGATGATCCCGGTCTGTATGGCGTTTTCGGAAATACTTTTTCTGCGAACGCAGAAATTGACGTTACGGCTGGGCGTGGCACTGCTGATCGGGATTGCGGGCGTGGCAGTGCTGGTGAGCCCGTCGCTGAGTCTGGGAGGGGCACCCATCGAACCGGCCGGCGCGGTGGCCTTGATGATTGCGTCGATGACCTGGTCCCTAGCCTCTGTGTTCACGCGCACGCTTCCGCTGCCGCCTTCGAAGATGATGAGTTCGGGAGTGCAGATGTTGGTGGGCGGGGTGTTGCTGGCGGTGGTAGCTGGAGCCCTCGGCGAATTTCGCAATTTTCATCCATCCCGTGTATCGCGCGAAGTTTGGTTTGCGCTGGCCTACCTGATCGTTGCGGGTTCGATCATCGGGTTTACCGCATATGTATGGCTGATTCATCACGAATCGCCGACAAAGGTGGGCACTTACGCGTACGTGAACCCTGTGGTGGCGGTGCTGGTGGGCTATTTCCTCGGAGGCGAGGCGCTAGGATCGCGAACAATCGTCGGCAGCTTATTTGTCTTGGTCAGCGTGGTGGTGATAACGACTACGCAGGCGAAGAAGGTGGGCGCGAGCGTGTCGGGGGAAGCTTCGGCGGATGTTGTGGAAGCGTGACCGGTGCGGTGCGGTCGGTCGGGCGCGAGAGAAATTCGAACAGCCTGGCTCGCCGACTCGTGAGGGCGCGCTAAAGCGCGCCCCTTGATAGCTGGCTAAAGCGCGCCCCTTGATAGCTCGCCGACCGGGATAACGGGCTATTGCCCGTAAACGAGCATGTGGAACGTTCCCATGATGGGGGCGGGCTGCGGGTGAGGGTGCTCGGCAGTAGCGGCGGGTGCCGGACCAAAATCGACGGTGTCCACAAAGATGTTGTGTGTTTTTGTGTCGAGGCCCATGGTCTTGGCGCCAAATTCAGTCTTAACCGTGCCGACAACGCTAAATTTATCCGGGGAGTCTTCGTGGAAAATGTGCACGACGCCCGCGCGGGTGGAGACAAACACCATGCCGGTTTCCGGTTCATAGGCCGCGGCATCTACGCCGGCCGTGATCGGAAAAGATTGAATCACTTTGCCGTCGTCGGCATTGAGGACCACGAGCATCTGGGGGCTGCGCCCTGCGCTGAACAAGCGCCGATGAGCGGTGTCGATGGCGAGAGCCGTAGGAGCGCCGGCGGGCGCAAGAGGCCAGCGTGATTTGATGGCAAGCGAGTTGGAATCGATCGCCACGACCTCGTTCTTGTCCTCAATATTGACGTAGACGGTGCCTTTGCCATCGGCCACGGCGAACTCGGGGCCACCTCCCAAGTCGATGGTGGCCACGACATCCCCACTCTTGGCGTCGATGACTGTCGAGTTGTGAGGATCACCGTTCATCGAAAAAACCCGCTTCGATGCTGGATCGTAGACGACGCTGTCGGCGTCTTTATCGGCTTTCGCCTCGCCTAGAATCTTTAGCGTTTTGAGATCGAAGAAGACTACTTTGGCTTGCGCGCCGTCGGTGATAAATCCGCGGCCGAACTCGGCGGCGACGGCGACACCGTGATCCTGTTTCAAGCCGGTGATATTACCCACGACGGAGCCGGTGTCGGCGTCGAGAACTTTGACTTCCGTGCCATGCGAGAGATAGACGCGGCGGGCCTCGGAGTCGACAGTGATGTAGTCGAAATATTCGCGAGTGCTGCCTTCCGCAGGGCCAAAGCTGTATTTTTTGAGCAGATGGTAGGTGACGCCGGACGGACGACCGAGGGCGAAACCGCCGAAAGCGAGCAGCGTGACGCACGCGAGCGTGCCCCAGACAGGGACGTTTTTCGAGACTGACCGTGTTACCCAACCGTTGCGCGAGACTTTCATCGGAGATCTCCTAGGACACAAAGAGTGATCGACGCACTTCCACTGTTTCGTTTCGGTGGGGCCGGGGGCCCGTGCAGCGGCAAGGATGATACAGCACGGAAGGCCAATGGGAGAATCGCGCGGCGACCGAATGCCCCATTGAAGGAGGCATTCGGACCGAGTGCATTTCTATTCTGCCGAGGACGACCAGCGCATACCGAACGCTACCGTCGGGTGATAGTATTCGCGCTGGATGGGATAGATGGGGCTACCTTGGTAGAACCCAAAAACCTCGTTGCTCAGGTTCAAGCCATACGCAAAAAAGCTAAGTCCTTTGTAGAGGCGATAGCTGCCCTGCAGGTCGAATTGGGTGTGGGCGTAAAGATAGACATCGCCGGTAGGGCCTTTTAGTCCCAGGATGGGGTCCCTGTCGGTCGGCACGTCGGTGTGCGCGTAGTTAAAGGCAAAGAGATTCGCGTCGTTGTGGCTGACGGCAAATCGCATCGAAAACCGCGCCTTGTCATACGTAAATCCGAGGTTCCAAGTGTTGGGAGCGTCTCGGGGCAACGTCGGGTGGTCGACTCTTCCCGGGCCGCCCAGACTGGCCGGGGAGAAATTGGCGGGGAATGTAACTTGTGAACTGGAATAACTGTAGTTCGCGGAAACGCCGAGTCCGCTTGCCAGCCCCGGAAGGAACGAGAAGCGCTGCTCCCAGGCAGCCTCAAACCCAGCAATATGCGCGTTCGGTCCGTTCACAGATTGCGATTGCTTAAATCCCGCGTTGGGATCGGGAGGAAGGAGGAGCGTCACGGTCGGATAGATGGGATCGGATAGTTCCTTGTAAAAGAAACCGGCCTGGAGAATTCCGAGGGGCTGGAAGAAATGCTCAACCAGGAGATCGAAATTGTTGGCCTTTGTGGGCTTCAGGTTGGGATTGCCTAGGGAGACACTCTTGGGGCTGGCGTTGGGATCGACGATCTTGGTCGGGACCAAGTCGCCGATGTTGGGCCGAGAAATGCCGATGCTGTAGTTCGCACGAAGGTTGGTATTTTTCTCGAGCTGATACTGGACTTGAACGCTGGGCAACGCGTTGAAATAGCTCGAACCCTGACGGAACGGGTTGATCAAGGGGTTTCCGGCGGCGTCGATCACCGTTGCGTCCACTTGATGGGTCGTAAAGTCGGTACTGGTCTCATCAAAGCGAACGCCTGCTTGAAACCGGAACTTCCCAACGGAGATTGCGTTCTGTATGTAACCAGCGGATACGCGTTCATTGGCGTCGAAGAACGCGCCCTGCGACTTTTGGACGCTGGCTAGCTGCTGAAACAAGAGCGTTGGCGTGGAGCTGGCGAGATCGGCAGCGATCGCTTGCTGGATCTTTGCGTAGTCGGAAGTCGGTCCATAGCCGAGTCCTCCGACCTTGAAAGAACCATCATAATAAGTCGGGTTCGTGTAGGTCCCCAAAACTTGGGGCAGGCCAAAAGAACCTGTCCCGCTAGCCGTGGCATAAATCTGGTCATTTTCGTTCTGGGTCGAGTGCGAGTTGCGTATCTTCACTCCCATCTCGAAAGTTCCGAAGTGCGAGTGTAAGTTATAGCGCCGGGATAGCGATGCCGCTCCTTGAAAATTGACCTGGGTGGCGTGATAGGTCGGAAAGATGGTCTGGGTTACCCCGTATTGGGTCGGGTCGTAGAGATTTGAGCCGTCCTGCGCGACGAACTTTGGGCGGTAGGGATTACTCTGATTCAAGGCGAGATCGGCACTATTTCCGGCGAAGTTTGTAGTCGGAAAGTCCTGGCCGCCGATGTTGTGAGATCGAGAGCCCGCGAATTCGTAGACAATCAGCGTGGACGAGAGGTCGTGTCGCGCGCCAGTTAGGAAACTATAGACCTGTTGATCAGGACGGCGAATGTAGTGGCGGTATGCGTAGGAACCGGGAGAACAGTTTGCCGTGGGGTCCGCCAGATTGATCGCGGCGCAGTCCGTAGCATTATCGAAAATGACCTGGGACCCGTTGACCGCCTTGATGGTGTTCCCGGCGGTCGGCGTGTAGACCCGAGTATCACCGAAATCGTGAAAATCGGAAAAAAGGCCCTTTATGTAAACGCTGGTTCCGGGCTTCAGGTTGTAGTCAACGCCGCCGTCAAAGCCATAGCGCGTGCGGTAATACGAATACGATCGAAGATCTTCGGTGCCGACGACCGCTATCGCCTTGCCGCTGGCGGGATCGGTTCCAGTACCTTGCGCTGGCTCTAAGTCATCGATGCCCCGGTTGTTGCGATCGAAGGTTCCCCCCATTATCAGACCGAACTTTTTGTTCTCGCCGAAGCGCTTTCCCACGGTACCGTCGAAGCCCCCGAGGGTGCGCCCGCCTTGAATCGGAGTGTATCCGCCCTGGCCCCCGAAATTGTAGGTCGCCTTGTCCCCCGCGGTTCTGGTTACGAGGTTGACGGTACCGCCGATACCATCGGCGTCCTGACTGGCGGAAAGCGTTTTGAAGACTTCAATGCGCTCGACAAGATTTGCTGGAACGGCATCGAGCTTAATGTTGCGAACGGTACCTTCTGGGGAGGGCACGTTCACGCCGTTGATGGTTACGTTGCTGAGGCGCGGCTCGGTGCCACGGATCTGAACGTACTTTCCCTCGCCTTCATCGCGCTCCAAGGAGACGCTGGGCACGCGGCCAACGGCATCGGCAACGTTGGTGTTGGGCAAACTGTTGATCACTCTTGACGGCAACACCTGAACGATGTCATCCGACAGGCGTTCGATGTTGATGGCTTCGGCTTCCCCCTGCAGGCGTTCCGCGGTCACGATTACCTGGTCGTTCTGTGAAGCGACTTGCAACACCGGATCGACGTTTACGGTTTGCCCGGCGCCCACCTTTGCCGGCGAGCTGAACGTCGCGAATCCAACGTAAGAAGCCGTCAACGTATACTCGCCAGCCGGGACCTCGGTGATGCGGAACTGCCCCAGGTCGTCCGAAACGACCCTTTTGCCGAGCGGCTGGAGTTCAATCAGCGCGCTCGATAAGGTGGCGCCAGCGGAATCTTTTACAGTACCGGAAATCGTACCTCTGCCTGTTTGCGCCAGAGCTGGAGCGATGCAGAATGTGGCGGTCAAAATCAATGTCGAAAGCTCAGCATAAAAAGACCTACGCATGGTTAATCCCCCAATTAGCGACACTCGTCGGCTTAGGCGGCCTGTCCCTGTTTGTCAGGTTCCGTTTTTGTGCAGCGACCCCAGAGCCTGAGATGTGGATCTGGACCGAACGGCCTAGAGTTCGTAAGGGAAGGTAACTGGAGATTGTGAATGCCCGGTGACACTGGAATAGACAAGCAGTTAAGCCAACCTGAACAAACATTCATAAAAGGAGGCTGCGCCGATCAGTCCCGATGGATTGTGAGACGTTCTGCTCGACGAGGAGATGGCGGTTTTCGACGCGGGCGAAGACCTGGCGCCTGCGCAGAGCCACTCAGCGGAGGGCGGCGGCGAGAGCCTGTGCGAGTTGGGCTTCTTGTTCGGGGAAGACGGTGCGGAGATCGAGCGCCAGGCGGTCGTCTTCGACGCGGGCGATTACGCTGATGCGCGTAGGGGAGCAGCGGAGGCGCTGCTCGAGTTGCGCGGCGGAGTGGCGGGCGCTGGCGATGCGAATAATTTTGGTTGGCAGGGATTGGGTGGGAGTCGAGCCGCCACCAGGAAGGGACGCGCCGTCAGTGATTTCGAGTTCGACTTCATCTAGCGGGAGTTCGGGGGTCAGCTCGCGAAGGAAGTTTTCGGCGCGGCGCTTTAGTTCCTGCGGGGTGAGGCGAATCATGCGGAGTGCGGGGATTTCGTCGAGGGCTGCGCGCAGATATGCGCCCAGTGTTGCTGCTAGCGCGGCGGTCGTGAGCTTGTCGACGCGGAGGGCGCGGAAGAGCGGGTGGCGCCGGATGCGGGCGACGATTTCATTCTTTCCGGCGATGATGCCGGCTTGCGGTCCGCCCAGGAGTTTGTCGCCGCTGAACAAGACGACCGAGACGCCGGCGTCGATGCTGTGGCGGACCAGCGGCTCAGCGATCCCGGCAGCGGAGAGATCGACGAGGCAGCCGGAGCCGAGGTCTTCGACCAGGGGCAAACTGGCGCGCTGGCTCAGCGCGGCTAGTTGTTCGAGCGAGGGTTTTTCGGCGAACCCGGTAATCTGAAAGTTGGACGGGTGAACGCGCAGCAGCAGCCGCGTGTGTTCGTTGATGGCACGTTCGTAGTCGGCGATGCGGGTGCGGTTGGTGGTGCCGACTTCGCGGAGGGTGGCGCCGCTTTCGGCCATGATTTCGGGGATGCGGAAGCCGTCGCCAATTTCGATCAGCTCGCCCCGGGAAACGATGACTTCGCCGTTTTTGGCAAGCGCGGCGAGGACGAGCAGGACCGCCGCGGCGCAGTTGTTGACGACGATGGCGGATTCGGCGCCGGTAAGGCGCTCGAGCAGTTTCGCGGTGTGCACGTCGCGTTTGCCGCGGGCGCCGGCTTCGAGATTGTATTCGAGATTGCTGTATTGCGTGGCCGTGCGGCGGAATTCTTCTATCGCGGCTTCGGTGAGCGGGGCGCGGCCGAGGTTGGTGTGGAGGATCACGCCGGTGGCGTTGATGACCGGCTGAAGCGAGCGGGAGAGGATTTGCTCGACGGCCGAGGTGATGTGTTCTTCTAGTGACGCGGTGTCCAGTGTCAGGACGAGAGTTTGCGTGTCGCCTGCGATTTTTGCGCGCAGGGCGGCTAGCGTGGAACGGGTTACTTCCAGCAGGAGAGAACGGTCCACGCGCTTTGCCAGGGATGCCAGGCGAGGCTGGGCTAGTAATTCGTCAACGGAGGGAATCTGACGGAGTAGGTCCGCTTGATCGGGTGAAAGGGCGCGCCTGGTTGGCGATTCCATGGGGACATTTCAACACAGAAGATCAGCGAGTGGAAGCTTAGGCAGGGAGGCCAGGGCCTCCCGCATCGCGGGCGACGAATCCGGAAAACCTTGGCAAAGAGAACGTGAAGAGGGGCGCATAGAGGTCACGAGAGATTGGGAAACCATGCGGGCTGGCCTTATGGACAGGTGGGTGAGCGGAAGTACGGTGCTGCATCAGCGGCGTGCGGCGCGGGCGTCGTTGACGGAGGTGCCGGCGGCCCCTAGCATGGTAAAAGAGGACCACCTCCGCGCATGGCCACCATAGACGAAGAACTCGGCCAACTTGAGCGAGACATCCGCCAGCTGAAGATTGAATACGACCAGTTTTTCGGCGGCGGCCGAAAGCGACCCCCGACGGAAATTGAGTGGCGCATCGAGTTGCTGGTAAAGCGCTACAGCGAACGCGGCGGCGAACTGAAATTCGGGCAGCGCTTTCGATTCAACAATCTGACGCAAACTTATGCGAAGTACAAAGACATTTTTCGCAAAAAATTGCAATTGAAAGAAGAAGGACGATCGCAACGCCACTTTGGCGCCGCAGCCAAAGCCATTGAGGCGGAGCGCTTGAAGGCGCATTCGGCCGTCGCGGTCGTGGCGCAGCCCGCGACTCACCCTGCCGTTGCGCCACCAGCCCCGATCGCGGCGCGCAAAGCGATTGCCGCGGAGGCTCCGGCTTTTCGCGTGGTTTGCGCCGATCCGGATCGTGAGACCGAAAATGTAGAACGCCTCTACCAGGCCTTTGTGCAGGCCAAGGCCAGGACCGGCGAAGACACCCACAAATTGTCCTCGGCTGGATTCAAAGAATTCGTCCGCAAGAAAACCAAGGATTTGCAGGAAAAGCAGAAGTGCCAGAATGTCGAGTATGTGGTCGAAGTCATCGAAGGGCAGGTCAAGCTCAAGGCTTTGGTGAAGTCGTAGTTCAGCGAGGCGGCACGCCACAGCGACTCTTTAACCTACCTGACCGTTCTCGAAACATGTAGGCGCACGCGAAATTTCCTCCGGTAGTTTTCCTCAGTGGCTATGTTTCCCATTTCCTGCCGTAGCGCTTACACTGTTGTGCTTTTCTGTTTCGGAGGCCTGACATGGCGGTGGAGCGCGCGCTGATCAGCGTGTTTGATAAAACAGAGATTGTGGAGTTCGCGAAGCGGCTGGCCGCGTTGCGTATCGAGATTCTCTCGACTGGGGGTACGTCGAAGCTGTTGCGCGAGGCGGGCGTGAACGTGCGCGACGTTTCGGATTTCACGGGTTGGCCGGAAATGCTCGGCGGGCGCGTCAAAACGTTGCATCCCAAGGTGCACGGCGGGCTGCTGTACCGCCGCGAGCACGCGGAAGACGAGAAGCAGGCGGCGGAACACGGCATTGCGCCGATCGATCTGGTGGTCGTGAATTTGTATCCCTTCGAAACGACCGCGGCGAAGGTCGCGCTGACCGCCGAAGAATTAATTGAGAACATCGATATCGGCGGGCCGACGATGTTGCGTTCGGCTGCAAAAAATTTTGAAAGCGTGACGGTGGTAACCGACCCGGCAGACTACGCGCGGGTTGCCGGCGAGTTGGAAAGCGCGCGCGAAACGTCGCTCGCTACGCGAGTGGATCTGGCGCGCAAAGTGTTCGCCGCCACCTCGCGTTACGACGGCATGATCACGACGGAACTGGAGCGCCTGTCCGCGGCATCAGGACACGTGGCTTTGGGGGAGAAATCACTTCTGCCGGAGCGTGTGCACATCGCGTTGCGCCGCCAGCAGGAACTTCGTTACGGTGAGAATCCCCATCAAGCCGCGGCGCTGTACGTTCCCGCTGGGCGCGCGCCCGAAGGTTTGGCGGCGGCCAAACAGCTCCAGGGGAAGGAGCTTTCGTACAACAATTTCGTGGACCTGGAAGCGGCGCGCAGTCTGGCGTCGGAATTCAAAAACCCCGCGGCGGTAATCATCAAACACAACAATCCGTGCGGAACGGCGGAGCAGGAGACACTGCGCGACGCATACCTGAAGGCCTATGCTTGTGACCCCATCTCGGCATTCGGCGGCGTGCTGGCGTTCAACGGCGTGGTGGACGCGGCGACGGCGGAAGAAGTGGCGAAGCTGTTCGTCGAATGTATCGTAGCGCCCGGGTTTGACCACAGGGCCAAAGCAATTTTCGCGGCCAAGAAAAACCTGCGGCTGCTGGAATTGCCGGCAGGAGGTCTCGAACCCGACCGCGAATTGCAGCTGAAGCGGATCCTGGGTGGAATGCTTTTGCAGCAGCCGGATCTAGGGGAACTGAGCGACGGCGAACTGCGCACGGTGACCAAGCGCGTGCCTACCGCCGAAGAAATGCACACCATGCGCTTCGCGTGGAAGGTGTCGAAGCACGTTAAATCAAACGCGATTGTGTTTGCGCGGGAAAGCGCGACGCTGGGAGTGGGGGCAGGGCAGATGAGCCGCGTTGACTCCGTCAAGCTCGCGGTGATGAAGGCGCAAGTCCCGCTGCAGGGCAGCGTGGTCGCGTCGGATGCTTTCTTTCCATTTTCCGACGGCGTTGAGGAAGCCGCGAAAGCCGGGGCTACGGCGGTCATTCAGCCGGGAGGGTCGGTGCGCGACCCTGACGTGATCGCGGCAGCGGACCGCCTTGGGCTTGCCATGGTCTTTACCGGGATCCGTCACTTCTTGCACTAGAGCTTCGTCGCCCGTTTCTGTCATGCGTCATTCCGCCGCCGGGCCGCATCCAAGCCTGCGACGCCAAGAACGCTTGAACGACCGGCGCGCGAGGTCTAACGATGGCCACAACGAACGGCGAAATGAAGATCGTGCTGCAAGTAGGAACGGAGTTGCGTATCAGCAACAAAGGTGAAGTGATTCTCAGTAACCCGGAGCTGGAACTCGCGCGGGAAGATCGCGCGGCCGATGCCGTGCTCTTGTACAAGTTCAACCCAAGCGCTGGAGAGCATACCTTCCGGCTCGTCGACCCCCTCGCAGACCGCAAACATACGAAAGTGCATCGGCCTGGCGACTGAGGCCGGCCGAGGGGTGTCAGGATCGAAATTGCTGTGTGCGTCGAAATCTAAAGATGGCAAGCTAAGCTCTCCGCTACGGAGTCGCTAGTCCCCATACTCGACGCGGTTATATTTTTCCCGACCTGAACCCCTGCGGGAAAGCCTTTTGGAGTGATTTTCAACGCTTCTCCCGGTTCCAGCATCCTATGGACAGGCATTTCTAACCTGTGGAAATGCTGGGATTTTGCCTTTTGACCCCCTCTGGGTCGCATGGGATACTTTTAGTTTCGGGGTATTTATGGACTTTCGTAGACTGGCCGTGGCCGCAACCCTCATTACCGCGTTGGGCGGGTTCTGCGCCCGGGCGCAACAACCTGCGGCGCAACCCGCAAAGGGGGACCCGGCAGCCGACCAGCAGAGCCCGGAAGCGGCCCCATCGTCCGCGTCCGGTATTACGCTGGCGCCGGACAGTGCCGCGGCCAAGCCTTCGGACCGCGCCGATGCCTACTACGACTTTACGATGGGGCACGTCTACGAGCAGCAGTACGAGAACACCAGCAAAGCCGAATACGCAACGCAAGCCATCGACTTTTACAAAAAGGCTTACGCGCTCGATCCCAAGTCTCCGGTGATCGGCGAGCGGCTTGCCGAGATGTACTGGAAAGCGCAGCGCGTACACGATGCGGTTGCCGAAGCGCAGGAAATTCTCAAACGTGAACCCAACGACGTGCCCACCCGCCGCTTGTTGGCGCGCATCTATCTCCGCACCCTTGGCGACTTGAACGCCAACGGTGGTCAATCGGAAATCGCCGCGCGTGCCATCGAGCAATACAGAGAAATTTATCGCCTGGAACCGAGTGACACGGAATCCGCTTTATGGCTCGCCCGCTTGTACCGCCTGCGCAACGAGCATGACAAGGCCGGAGAAGTTCTGCGCGGCATTCTGAAGAACGAGCCCGACGACGAAGCGGCGATTGAGCAACTCACCCAGCTGTTGCTGGACGAGGGCAAATCTCCGGAAGCTGTGGCACTGTTGGAAGGAATGACCAGCCGCACGCCCTCGCCGGTGCTGCTCGATCTTCTCGGCGATGCGTACACGCAAACCAAGGATCTTCCCAAAGCGGAGCAGGCATATCGCAAGGCTTCCGATCTCGACCCGTCCGAACTTAGCCACTTGCGCGGTCTTGGGCAGACGTTACTGGCGGAGGAAAAATATCCCGAAGCGCTCGTCGTCTATCAAAAGCTTGCCGATTTGATGCCCGACGACGCGGACGTCTATCTGCGCACCGCGCAGATTTACCGCGAGATGCACCAACTCGACCACGCGGAACAAAGTCTGCTGAAAGCGCGCCAGTATGCGCCGGGAAGCCTGGAAGTGATGTACAACGAAGCGATGTTGTACCAGGCGCAGGGACGCTATGAAGACGCGATTCGCGTGCTTTCAGACGCGATCTCGGGCGTTAAAGGGCAATCGGCGGTATTGCCGTCGAGGCGCAGGTCGTTGGCGGTTCTTTATGAACAACTGGGACAACTTTATCGCGACCGGCAAAGTTACCAGGCCGCAGCCTATACCTACGAGGAGTTGGGTCATCTCGGTGACGAAGAAGATCGCCGAGCGCGCATCTTGTTGATGGATACCTACCGCGAGGCTCGGGATTTACCACGCGCCCTGCAGGTGGGGAAAGACGCGCTGGTGAAATATCCGAAAGATCCGGCGATCCAATCGCAGGAAGCCTTGCTGCTCGGCGAAAACGGCCAAATTGACGAAGCCGTAAAGATTTTGAAGGCGCAGCTGAACAGCACCGAAGGCGACCGGCAAACCTACCTGGTTATCTCTGAGGTATATCTCCGCAGCAAGCATTACAAGGAAGCAGAAGACACCGCGCATCTGGCGGAAGCGGCGCCTGGGCAGCCCCGCGACAACGAACGGGTGTGGTTCCTGCTGGGCGCCATTTACGAGCACCAGAAATTTTTCGATCGCGCGGAAGAGCAATTCAAGAAAGCTCTGGCCATCGATCCCGACGATAGCGAAGCGCTCAACTACTATGGTTATATGCTCGCCGATCTGGGCCAGCGGCTCGATGAAGCGGAAGTTCTCATTGGCCGCGCGCTGAAAGCGCAGCCTTTCAATGGCGCGTATCTCGACAGTCTCGGTTGGACCTACTACAAGCAGAACAAACTCACCGAGGCCGAAGCCACCTTGCGCAAGGCGGTGGAGCGCGAGGCGCACGATCCCAATATCCACGCGCACCTTGGCGACGTGTACGCCAAGCTGGGACGCACCGAACTGGCTGCCGCGGAGTGGGAGAAGTCGCTCTCGGAGTGGCGTCGCTCGTTGCCCGCCGATGTCGAGACCGACAAGATCGCCGAGATCGAGAAGAAAGTCGGCCAGACGAAACATCGCGTGGCGCAGAAGTCCGTGCCCCAAGATGCCAAGCACCAATAGGCTGCATGCGCGAAGTCCGAATCCCAGCGTTCGCGAAAATCAATCTGCGGTTGGACATCCTTGGCAAGCGCGGCGACGGGTATCACGAACTCCGCACCATTTTTCAAACCATTTCTCTGCACGACAAATTGCGATTGCGAAGCTCCCGGAAGCCGGGAATATCGCTCACCATTCATGGCAATGACGGGCTTTCCCGGGAGCCAGTCACAAAGAATCTCGTCTACCGCGCCGTTGATGCGCTGAGCCGCGAATTGAAGATTTGCGGTGGCGTAGAGATCGACCTCCACAAGACAATACCAGCCGGCGGGGGGCTGGGAGGCGGGTCGAGCGACGCTGCGGCCGCCCTTCTGGGTTACTTGCGACTGACCGGAAAGAAACTCAAGTTGGAGCGGCTGATCGAGATTGCGGTTTCCTTGGGCGCGGACGTGCCCTTTTTCTTATTTGGCGGGCGGGCACTGGGAGTCAATAAGGGGGACGAACTCTATCCTCTTGAAGATGTCCCAAAACACTCGATTCTGGTGGTCGCGCCGCGCAATATCCACGTGCCGACGCCGGAGGCATTTCGTTGGGTGCAGGCCCCTTCGCTGGCGCTAACGCGGTCGCGGCAATTGACAAAATCGCCCGGTGACTCTAAACTTTGGGGGTTCTGTGCTCTGTGCTGGAGCGCGCAGGTAAGCGGGCTATCGAACGATTTTGAGCGGCCCGTTTTCCGGCGTCACCCTTCCCTCGCAACACTCAAGAGGGGTTTGCTTCGAGCAGGAGCGACAGAGGCCATGCTGGCGGGTAGCGGTTCGGCGGTGTTTGGAGTTTTCCCGAGCCCAGCGTTGGCGCGCCGAGCCGCTGTTGGGTTTCCGAGCGACCAGACCTTCGTTTGCGAGACAATTTCGCGCGATCGCTACAAGCGTCTGGTTCAGACTGCGCTTTAGGCTGCGCGTGTCGTTTTTGTTCGATCCCTCTCAGCGTCCTCGTGTGCTAACTCGTTTTCCCCGGGCCGAAGATAAATTGCCGCCGCCTTGATGGAACGATGATCAAAGGCGTGGAGCCACGACTTCGTGAACGACGATCGTTTTAAGATTTTCTCCGGCACGGCAAATCTGCCGCTGGCAGAGAATATCTGCAAGCACCTGGACACCACGCTTGGCAAGATGAAGCTGGGGCGTTTCAGTGATGGCGAGATTTATCTTCAGATTCTGGAGAACGTGCGCGGCGCCGATGTTTTCGTGGTGCAGCCGTGCTGTTACCCGGTGGACAACCACCTGCTTGAATTGCTGTTGATGATCGACGCATTCAAGCGAGCGTCGGCTTGGCGTATCACCGCGGTGCTGCCGTATTACTGCTATGCGCGGCAGGATCGCAAAGACAAGCCGCGTGTTCCGATCTCAGCGAAGCTCGTGGCGGACTTGCTGGAGACTGCAGGTGCGAGCCGCGCCCTGACTCTGGATTTGCACGCGCCGCAGATTCAAGGCTACTTCGACGTGCCGGTCGATCATTTGTTCGGCTCGCCGGTGCTGGTCGAATATTTTAAAGGCTTGAAGCTGCCGAATGTGACTGTAGTTTCGCCGGACGCTGGTGGTGTGGAGCGCGCACGCTTTTTTGCGAAGAGGATGGACGCGCCCCTGGCCATCGTCGATAAGCGCCGCGTCGATGTGGACGTCAGCGAAGTGATGAATCTGATCGGAGACGTTCGCGGGCGTACCGCGCTGATTGTCGATGACATTATCGACACCGCAGGCACGCTGGTGAAGACCGCGGAGGCGTTGATTCGCGAAGGCGCCCTGCACGTGTACGCGGCTTGCACCCATGCGGTGCTCTCGGGACCGGCCATCGAGCGCATTGCGAAGTCGCAGATTGAGGAAGTCGTCGCGACGGACTCGGTACCGATGTCCGAAGCCGCGAAGAAGATGGGCAAGATCAAGGTTTTGAGCGTCGCGGATTTGTTGGCTCGCGGCATTCGCTCGATCCACGAAGAAACGTCGATCAGCGAGCTGTTCATTTAGGTAGCCCAGACACGGTTGTCCACCCTGAGGGACTAAGGGTCTGTGGCCCGGAGGATGGCAGCGCGGCAGGATTTGCGATGGGGTGGCGGGTCGTTAGACTCGTCTACGCAACAGGAAATCGTAATGTAGGGGCGCGCGTTAGCGGGCCCCAGGCAAGATCGTAATGAAGGGAAGAGAGTATGGCTCAAGAAAAGATTGTCGTTGAAGGAGCACCCCGCGCCACCCGCGGCAAAAACGAAGCCCGAAGGCTCCGCCTAACCGGCAAGGTTCCGGCCGTCCTGTACGGCGGCAAAGGCGAAGCCATCACGCTATCGTTAAACGCCAAGCAGGTCGGCGCAATCCTGCGTTCGGAAAGCGGCCACAACACCCTGTTCCAGGTAGACCTGGGCGGAAAGCACGAACCCGCAATCCTGAAAGATTGGCTCGTCGATCCAATTACCGGCCGACTGCTCCACGTCGACCTTCTCCGTATCGCCATGGACGTCCGCATGCGCGTGAGAGTTCCCGTACACACTTTCGGCGAACCCTCCGGCGTTAAAGTGGAAGGCGGCGTCTTCGAAATGGTCACCCGCGAAGTCGAAGTCGAAGTTTTGCCCGCGGACATTCCCACGGAATTCAAGGCCGACATCAGTGGTCTGGCGTTAAACCAGGCACTCCGCGCCGGCGATCTTCAGTTCGATACGAGCAAGATAAAGCTGATCACCGACAAAGATCGCGTTATCGCGCACGTGGTCGCGCTAAAGGTCGAAGAAGAGAAGCCCGCCGAAGCCGTGGCAGCCGAGGCAGCAACACCTGCCGAGCCCGAAGTCATCAAGAAGGGCAAGAAGGAAGAAGAAGGCGAAGAGGGTGCCGAGGGCGAAGCCAAGGGCAAGGCCGAGAAAAGCGACAAAGACAAAAAGAAGTAGGGGCGCAGCACGCTGCGCCCCAGCTGGGCGGGTTTTTAGCGGCCAGCGGATTCGAACGCCGGAAGACAGAAACGTATGCGGCTCATCGTGGGGCTTGGGAATCCAGACCCGGAGTATCAGTGGACGCCGCACAACCTGGGTTTTATGGCGGTGGACGAACTGGCGAATCGCAATTCGATTCGCGTCGAGCGGCCGGAGGGGAAAGCGCTGGTGGGCCGCGGGAAAATTGCCGGGGAAGACGTCGTGCTGGCAAAGCCGCAAACGTACATGAACTTGAGCGGCGTCTCCGTCCGAGAGCTGCTAGCCAGGTACGCATTAGAAGTACGTGATTTGCTCGTGATGTGGGATGAAGTGCAATTGCCTCTGGGCACGATTCGGATTCACCCGGACGGCAGCGCCGGGAGCCACAACGGCGCGAAGTCTGTAATCAGTTCGGTCGGCACGCAGCAATTTGCGCGCCTCCGGTTGGGTTGTGGAGCCGATCATCCGGTCAGCAACCGCAAAGAATATGTTCTGCGCCCAATGCGCAAAGCAGAACTGGAAGTAGCCAGTGAAATGATCGGTGATGCTGGCGACGCGGTGGAGCTGA
>Ga0210408_10002184_pt1 | contig 19383 bp, 9 predicted proteins | sample IncBWH4MmetaG_FD_155471 | JGI IMG/M metagenome (GOLD analysis project Ga0210408, IMG submission 155471) | Forest soil microbial communities from Barre Woods Harvard Forest LTER site, Petersham, Massachusetts, United States - Inc-BW-H-4-M | ecosystem: Environmental > Terrestrial > Soil >...
TAATTCAGCCTGATTTAACCACAAACGCTGGGGACTGTGGACCTTGGACCTTTGGACTTTGGACTTTGGACTTTGGACTGTGGACCGCCGCACCGACACCAAACGACACCAAACGACACCAAACGACACCAAACGACACCAAAACCTCCGTCGCGTGCCACCCGTTTGATTAAATCCTGAAGCGGCTATCTGCGCCTATCTGTGGCGACTCGGTCTGCTCGGCCGGACAACAAAGGGTTAGGAAATCACAATTTTTGCTTAGCCCGGGGCACCTCAATTGCTCGGTAGTAACGGTCGCAAAGATGCGCACTACGGCTCGGCCGGGTTAATTGCCTCAAATGATGACACTTAACCGGCGAAGCTGACCCGATTCCGTGGCTGGCCAGGTGCGGTCGGGGTCCCTGCTTCAGGGCAGCTTTGAAAAGTGTGTTGGTGGTGGATGCTGGAAGGCGCCACCTGAACAGGTAAATCGCGTGAACATAAACTGTGAAAAATTCGGGAATCGGGTCGGACTGCTGCGATGGGTGGGGGCGCCAATCACGGCGTTCAACGCCGCGGTTGTTCGAAACGCAGGACTTTTCCACCTGTGCTGCAGCCCTGTTTTGATCTTTGGGCTTCTGCTGGCTGACCCGTTCACCGCGAGCGCCGCGGAATCCTCCGCCCCGTCTGTCTCGGATTCCCGGGACATTTCTCTGGAAGACCTGGTTAACATCAAGGTCACTTCCGTGGCCAAAAAGGAGACCACCTTGGAGGATTCTCCCGCCGCCGTCACGGTGGTCACGCAGGATGACATCCGGCGGTTCGGCATCACGACCCTGCCGGAGGCGCTGCGGCTGGTGCCCGGCATGGATGTGGCGCGGATCAACTCGCATGAATGGGCTGTCAGCGCGCGCGGTTTCAATAGTGAGTTTGCCAACAAGATGTTAGTGCTCATTGACGGCCGGTCAGTCTATACAACCGGGTTCGGCGGGGTGATCTGGGGCATGGAGGACGTCGTGATGGAAGACCTGGACCGGATCGAGGTGATTCGGGGACCCGGCGGCACTCTTTGGGGCGCCAATGCTGTCAATGGCGTCATCAACATCATCACCAAGAGCGCTAAGGACACTCAGGGCGGACTGATTTCCACTTCATTCGGCACGGAAGACCAACCTTCCACCGTGGCCCGGTATGGCGGCCAGTTGGCCACCAATCTTTACTACCGGGTTTATGTAAAGTACTTCAACCGGGATGGCCTGGTGGAATCAACCGGCGCCGACGCGCCCGACCCCTGGAGCGGCACCCAGGGCGGAATGCGGCTGGATTGGGAACCATCGGAGCAGAACAAACTGACCTTGCAGGGCGACTACTACAGCCACCGCGCAAACGAGAACCAGTCCATCCCAAGCCTTGCGCCCCCGTTCGCACAAACCAGCGATGTGGTCAACCACGACTCAGGAGGGAACCTGCTGGGGCGGTGGACCCACGACTTTTCCGAACATTCTTCGCTGAGCGTCCAAACGTATTATGACCACTTCCATCCCGAGCAAATTGGGGTCAAATACACTTCGGACACCTTCGACTTCGACGCGCAGCACCGGTTTGCCCTCGGCTCCCGCAACGACGTGGTTTGGGGCGCGGGCTATCGTTATATCAGCGACAAACTCGACCCAAGCTTTTACCTCTCTTTCAACCCTCCGGACCAGCGCGAGCAACTATTCAGTTCGTTCGTGCAGGATGAAGTCACGCTGGTGCCGGACCGGTTCAAGCTGACCGCCGGCTCGAAATTCGAACACAACGACTTCACCGGATTTGAGATTCAACCCAGTGCGCGGCTGCTTTGGACGCCAGCGGAACCACACACCCTCTGGGCTTCGGTATCTCGCGCCGTGAGAACTCCCTCAATCAGCGAGATGGATGAACGCGTCAATTTCCAGGTGATTCCCCCCGCGGGGGCAGCGCCGCCGGTGCTGGTCTCGTCGTTCGGCAATCCGGACCTGGAATCCGAGGAACTGCTCGCTTACGAACTGGGGTACCGTGTGGAGCCGACCAAACGGTGCTCATTGGACTTGGCGGGATTCTACAACGAATACGCCCGGCTGATTGCAGGCGTGCCGGGCGCACCCCAGTTTGACCCGGGTCCGCCCCCGCATCTTGTGGTTCCCACGATTAATGAAAACGCCGGCCGAGCTCAAAGTTACGGGCTGGAGTTGTCGGGACGTTGGGACGTGACGGACTGGTGGCATCTCGCGGGAAGCTGGTCCTGGTTCGAGGTGCATAGCCCGGTCGGGGGAATTCCCTGGGGAGCTTCCCCGGAGCAACAATTCCAGTTGCGCTCGTCCATGAACTTGCCCGGCCACCTTGAATTCAATAGCGCGCTCTTTTACGTCGATCAAATCCAGGCGCCCTATGGCACGGGGCAGATCGCGATACCTTCCTATGTGCGGCTGGACGTTGGAGTGGTGTGGCACCCGCTCAAATCGCTGGAACTGGGAGTCTGGGGGCAGAACCTGCTCGATAACCGGCACCCGGAATTTACCAGCTATAAGACTCCTTTGATTACGGAGGTTCCACGCGGCGTGATGGCAAAAATCACCTGGCGGTTTTAACGAACCACGGCGATGCCAATTCTGAATTCATACCTGTCTGGCCTCGGGGTCCGCTGGCTCCGGGGGTGGCCTTGGCGGGCCTGGAGAAGCGTGGGCCGGCTGGCCGCCACGTTGGGCCTGCTATTGGCGGTTGGCCAGGGGATTTGCGGCGAGGCCTCCTTCACCGAGTACCAGGTGAAGGCGCTGTTCCTCTTCAACTTTGCCAAGTATGTAGAGTGGCCGGCGGAGGCCTTCGCCTCCACCACCTCACCCATCGTCATCGGCGTGGTGGGAGATAACAAATTTGGCGACCAGCTTAAAAAAGCCGTGGACGGCAAGAGCATCGGCGGGCGGCCACTCCTCTTCCGCCAGATTGAAAAGGACGACGAGATGGCCGGCTGCCACATCGTGTTCGTCAGCGCCTCGGAAACAAAGCGCCTGCCCGATATCCTGGAGCGGCTCAAGGCCAAGCCGGTGCTGACCGTCAGCGAAATCGAACGGTTCGTCGAGCAAGGCGGAGTCATCGGTTTCGTGAAAAGGCAGGACCGGATTCGGCTGGAGATTGATCTGGACGCCGCCCAGCGAGCCCGGCTCCAGCTCTCCTCGAAGCTGTTGAGCGTGGCGGACACCGTTCGCGGCAAACGATAGGGAGTATGAAGCTATTCCAGCAAGCCTCGCTCCAGCGGAAGCAGACGTTCATCATTATGGTGACCAGCGGCGTGGCCCTCCTGCTTGCCTGTCTGGCGTTCGCGACCTATGAGGTCATCACCTTCCGCCGCGCCATGATTTCCAACCTGTCCACCCTGGCAGAAATCGTGGGAAACAATTCGACTGCCGCCTTGGATTTCAATGACCGCAAGGGCGCCGAAGAAACCCTTTCGGGCCTTCGAGCCGAGCCGAATATCATCGGGGCTGGGATTTATAACCGGGAGGGGGCTGTATTTGCGGTCTATGACCGAGCCGGGGACAACCGAGACTTCAGTCCTCCGCCGGTGCGTGCGTCAGGCTACGAGTTCAAGGGTGATTCCCTGACACTGTTTCAGCCGATTGTTCGCAAGGGAGACACCATTGGAACTGTGTTCCTCGAATCGGACTTGCGAGCCTTGTACTCCCGTTTGCAACGATATCTGGTCATCGCCATCGGAGTTTTTTGCGCGGCAGCTCTTGTTTCTCTCGTGCTCTCGGCCCGCCTGCAACGCATGGTTTCAGGCCCGATTCTGGATTTAGTCCGGACGGCGCGCAGTGTAGCCCACGACAGGGATTATTCCGTGCGGGCGGCCAGGCACAGCCAGGACGAGCTGGGGGTGCTGGTGGATGGCTTCAACGAGATGCTCGGGCAAATCCAACATCGGGACCTCGAGCTGCAACGCGCGAAGGACGCCCTCGAACTGCGGGTCGAGGAGCGGACCGCCGAACTCGCCGGCGCCAACGAGGCGCTCCAACGGGAAAACACCGAACGTAAGCAAGCGGAGGAGACCGTGCGCCGGACCGAGGAGCTCTACCGCCGCGCCATCAGCGGCGCTGAAGCCGTTCCCTACGCCTACGATTACCGGACCCGGACCTATCTCTTCATGGGCGAACGCATCGAGCAATTAATCGGCTATCGCCCCGAGGAAATCGCCCCGGCCCTTTGGACGCAAATCGTCCAGGAGTCCATTATGCTCGGCGAGACGGCCGGGTTGGACAAAAGCGAAGCCGCCCGCCGGATCCTGCAAGGCGAGCTCGGCAACTGGCGTTGCGACATGCGGGTGCTGACCCGCGACCGCGGTGCGCGCTGGATTTCCGACGCTTCGGTGCAAACCTTGGACGAGTCAGGGCGCCCCGTCGGCTCCATCGGCATCCTCCAGGATATTACTGAGCGCAAACAAGCCGAAGAGGCGCTCCGCGCCCAGGAGGAGCGCACCCGGTTGATCATCGACCAGGCCTTCGACGCGGTCATCACGACAGACAACGACTATAGGATCATCGGTTGGAACCGCCAGGCCGAGAACATGCTGGGTTGGGCCCGCGCGGACATCCTGGGCCGCCATTTGCTTGAGACAGTCGTCCCGCCCAACCGTCGGCAGGCGCGCCGCTCTGATTTAGAGCGGTTCAACGCGACCGGCGAATGGCCCGACCTGAACCGCCTCATCGAAGGCGGGGCGATGCACCGCGACGGGCGCGAACTGCCGGTTGAACTCACGATCACTCCCATCCGCCTGGGCAGCGGGCATATCTTCACCATCTTCCTCAGGGACATATCGCAGCGCAAGCGCGCTGAGGCGGAATTGGAGCGCGTTCACAGGCAATTGATCGAAACCTCGCGCCAGGCCGGCATGGCGGAGGTCGCCACCGGGGTCTTGCACAACGTCGGCAACGTGCTCAACAGCGTGAATGTCACGGCCACGCTGGTCGAGGAGCAGGTGAAACAATCCCGGGCAATTGACGTCGGCCGGTTGGCGAAGCTGTTCGCCGAGCACGCGCCAGACCTCGGGACGTTCCTGACGAACGATCCGAAAGGCAGGGCCATTCCGGAGTTTCTTGGGCGATTGGCCGAGCGCCTCGCCAGGGAACACACGCAGGCGCTGAAGGAGCTGGCCGGGCTCCGCAAAAATGTGGACCACATCAAGGACATCGTTGCGATGCAACAGAGCTATGCCAGGGTCTCCGGCGTGGTCGAGCGCGTCGAAGCCGCGGATTTGGCAGAGGACACCTTGCGGATCAACGAGGCGGCGCTCGCGCGGCATGGCATCAAAGTCTTGCGGGAATACCACCCCTGCCCTCCTATCGCCACGGACAAGCACAAAGTGCTTCAGATCCTGGTCAACCTGGTTCGAAATGCGAAATACGCCTGCGTCGAGTCAGGCCGCGCCGACAAACAGGTGACCGTGCGAGTGACTAACGGAGAAGGCCGACTGAGGATCGCGGTTATTGATAATGGCGTTGGGATCCCGCCGGAGAACCGGACCCGGATTTTCAATCATGGGTTTACCACCCGCAAGGACGGCCATGGATTCGGCCTGCACAGCGGCGCCCTCGCCGCCAAGGAATTGGGAGGGTCTCTAACCGCCCAAAGCGAAGGTCAGGGTCTCGGCTCCATTTTCACCCTGGAGCTCCCGTGCCAGCTCCCGGACGACAATAACACAAAAATCGGCCAAGCTCGACGCGAAGGCATTGCCACTGCCTGAAAAATCCAATGGGCGACACTTTCAACCGGCGAATCCTGGTCATTGACGACAATCGGGCCATCCACGAGGACTTTCGAAAGATCCTCTCGCCCGAGACCGACGACGCATATGGAGAGCTCAGCGCCGAGCTCTTTGGCGACAGCCCGGAGAGACGCAGATTCACCCCGTTCGAACTCGATTCAGCCTTTCAGGGCCAGGAAGGCCTGGAGCTGGTGAAACAAGCCCTCGCCGCCGGCAGACCCTATTGCGTGGCTTTCATTGACGTCCGTATGCCGCCCGGTTGGGACGGAATTGAAACGACTGCCAGGCTTTGGGACCTTTGTCCTGAACTGCAGGTGGTCATCTGTACGGCGTATTCGGATTATGGCTGGGAGGAAATTGACCGCAAACTCGGCCAGAATGACGGCTTGGTCATTCTCAAGAAGCCCTTCGACACGGTGGAGGTGATGCAACTGGCCCAAGCCCTGGCCAGGAAGTGGACCTTGGCCCGGCAGGCCGGGCTGCGCCTGGCGGAGTTGGATGCGATCGTGAGCCAGCGCACTCAGGAGCTGCGTGCGTCGAACGAAAATCTTGAGCAGTTTTCGACCCTGGGCGCACGCCTGAGCATGGCGCGGAACATTCGCGAGGCCGGCCAAATCATCGTGGATACCGCCGACCGGTTGCTCGGCTGGGACGCTTGCCTGATGAACCTCTACTCGCCGGAAACGAATGTGCTCACGCACGTGCTAAACGCGGATTTGATTGGGGGCCAACGGCAGGAGTGCGTTCCGGATTATCGCCAGCGGCCACCCTCGCCGCTGGCCCAAAAGGCAATCGAGGAGGGCGGCCAATTGGTGCTGAAAACAGACCCCACCCGGATGCACCCGGAGGGCGCGCCCTTCGGAGATACGACGCGTCCGTCCGCCTCGACCATGGTTGTTCCGATCCGCAACGGCACCGCCGTGGCCGGCATACTTTCGATCCAGAGCTACACCGCCAACGCTTACGACCAACGCAGCCTCGAAACTTTTCAGGCCCTCGCCGACCATTGCGGCGGTGCGCTGGACCGGATCCGGACCGAGGAAGCCCTCCGCAGCTCGCAAGAACAACTGCGCCAATCCCAAAAGCTGGAGGCCATCGGGCAACTCGCCGGCGGCGTGGCCCATGACTTCAATAATCTGCTGGCGGTGATTCGTGGAAACGCTGACCTGGCTTTGACGGGGGCCCAGGACTGCTCCGGCGAGGTCACCGAGTGCCTCAATCAAATCACTGCCGCCAGCGAACGGGCCGCCAACCTGACCCGGCAGTTGCTCGCGTTCAGCCGCAAGCAGATGATGCAGTCGCGTCCGCTCGAACTCAACGATGCGCTCCTGAATCTGACCAAAATGCTCAGGCGGCTCATCGGTGAAAATATCGACTTCCAATGCCATTATGCGGCCGGGTTGCCGCTCGTGCGGGCGGATGTCGGCATGCTCGAACAAGTGCTCATAAACCTGGCGGTCAACGCCCGGGACGCGATGCCGGATGGAGGGCAACTGCTTATTACAACCGAACAGCTAACGTTCGAGACCGCGTGTGAACCCGCTCATCCGGAAGCCCGCCCCGGGATGTTTGTGTGCCTGACGGTGAAGGACACTGGCACCGGCATTTCCGCCGAACACCTGCCGCGCATCTTCGACCCTTTCTTCACGACGAAAGAAGTCGGCAAAGGCACCGGTCTGGGCCTCGCCACGGTGTACGGGATTGTCAAGCAGCACCAGGGTTGGGTCGAGGTGTCCAGCCAGGTTGGCACCGGCTCCACGTTCAAAATCTTCCTCCCCGCCCTGGAAGGCGCCCGCCGCGCTTCGAATGACCCGAAGCCCCAAGCCGAGCCACCCCCTCGCGGCAAAGAAACTCTCCTGCTGGTCGAAGATGAAGAGTCCGTGCGCTCAATCACTCGCCTGCTCCTCGAACGTTCGGGCTATCGTGTCCTGGAGGCCGGTTCCGGTCCTGAGGCTTTGAAAATCTGGGAGGCCGCGGGGCCGGAGGTGGATTTGCTTTTGACGGATGTCATCATGCCGGAAGGGCTCACCGGCCGCGAGTTGGCGCAGCAACTGCTCGAGAAAAAGACCTCGCTCAAAATCATCTTTCAGAGCGGTTATAGCGGAGAGGTCATGGGCGAGAACAGTGAGTTCCTTCTGCAGACCAACAGTTACTTCCTGGCAAAGCCCTGCGCCCCGCGAGACCTGCTCTGCACGGTGAGGCGCTGTCTGGATGGATTGCCCGCCGAGCATCACGGTGAAAGGACGCGAATTTGACCACGCCCCAGGGCGAAAAGCTCTCATGCACTCCCCGCGGGCTTCCCCCTGCTGGCACCCCCGCAGCCTAAAGGTATTATCCAATGACATTTTAAGTATTAGCGCAGTCAACCGATGAAACCGTCACTCGCAGTTGGCCGCTGATGGTCCTGACGCTAAGCCCACGCACGTAGGCCGATTTGCGATGACGGCCTTGAAGAGCAGCCGAACCAGCGCCAGGACGGACGCTCTACCGCCCCGTCCAATTGCTGATTCACCTGACCATCTCCGCGCCGCCCCGTTTACTGAAGCACCGCCCGCACATCCGAAAATACCGGGTCGGATTGAATCCGTATCGAATTGATCACCCCTTTGACTCCCGGCAGATTCCGCGTCACATCTTCGACGGTGATCCGCTGGTGCCGCCAATTCACTTTCCCGTCGAGTTCGAGCCAGCCGTCGTGAGCGCTGACGCTGATCGCGTCCTGCGGGATGGTGGTCAGCCATTTGATTGCTTCCCCCGCAGCCGTGGCCAGCGCCGTATCGTCCGAACGATTGCTGTGGTGCTGCGTCACCTTAATGTTATGTCTCATACTTCGATGCCTCCGTCTTTTTGCTTGCGCCTTTGGCGAAAGACAATTGTTGCAAACTTTACGTATCCCAGATGGCGACATCGTTGCCTTGTTGTCGGATTCGCTCAATCGGGGAAGGGCTGATTCGGGGATAGGAAAAAATCGCAAAAGTAATTGTCCGGTTCAATCGTCTCGGTTGTGGTGACCCGGCGTGGTCAGGGCAGTTTCTGGCCCCCGTATGCGGTTCACTCCGCGAAGCGAGGTGACACTATTGGTCGAGTTGCGCGGCGGCGATAGGGTCGTAGGGCCAGTTGCCGCCAGTAATCGCGTCGCCATCTGTCCCATCGTGGGCTTTGTTGTCGTTGTTCCATCTTCGCCGCCAGGTGCCGTTGGCAGGGTTGACAACGTCAGGCCGTTTCCAGCTATCGACGTGGGTATCGGCCCAGAGAATGTCGATGCGATAGTTGTGGCGATTGGACGGCCATTGGCTATGGCCCCCGGAGGTATCAGTAGGATCAAGATTGGCATCGAAGTTGATGAGGCTTGGGTCCTGTTGGCCTTTGACATCAGCCACCATGATCATATCGACGGGTCTGATGACCATGGCTTCGCTCACCTTGCCCTGATAGTATCCTCCATCCACGTCGCCGCCCAATCCCAGTTGTGGATGATGAGTGATATCCAGGCCCCAGTCGTTGTAACCAAATGAGAACCTGGATCTGGGAGTGACGGTGTAGGCATCGAAAGCGCCATTTTCGGCGCTACCGCCGAGGGTTTTGTTGGAGTTAGTATCCCAGGCGGCGTTGGGCGGAGCAGCCGGGCAGTAAAAGGCCCGCCGATTATTCCCCATCAGGGCCAGCATACGGGTCGGCCAAACGTAACACCCGTAAACGGCCGAATAATCACCGGGATAGGCTTTATAATCCAGCAGGTATATGGCGCCGGCGATGCCAATCTGGCGAAGATTATTGATGCAGGAGATCTGTTTGCTCTTGGCTTTCGCTCGGTTGAGCGCGGGCAACAGCATGGCTGCCAGGATAGCAATGATGGCAATGACGACGAGCAGCTCGATGAGGGTGAAGGCGGCGGACCTGGACGGACGCCTGGGTCCGGCGGCGCGAATGAACGGAAGCATATTCAGTTTTGTGCCAAAGCCGGTTAGACTATTGCTGAACAAAATATCGCTCGTTCCTTGTCGATTGTCACGAGTTTAAAAGTAATTCTGATTGCTTGCCGGCGTTTGGATGCTGTACCGTCAACTGTCCGGCCTCCAATGACGCACATGTTTTGCGCCTGCGACGAACCGCATAATTCCGACGGCTCGGATCATGAAACATGAAAACGAATAAATTAAGTTTCACTGGCGTGACCGCCTTGAGCGGGTTAATCGCCCTCACTACGGTGTCTTTTGCCCAATCAGCCTCGGCGGCTTCGGCCGCCAAGCCGTACAAAATCGTCAACACGGCCCAGACCATGGGCACCGGCGGGATCGATTATGTTTATGCGGACAACGATAACCGCCGCCTCTATGTTCCCCGGGGCAATCAAGTCCTGGTCTTTGACCTCGACACCCTCAAATCGGCGGGTGCCATAACCAATGCCCGCGCGCGGGGTGTCGCAGTCGATCCCAAGTCCCAGCACGGCTTCTGCAGCAGCAGCCCCGTGGTCATGTGGGATGCCAAAACGCTTGAGACCATTAAGACCATCGAGGTGCAGGGTCGCCCGGACGGCATCCTTTTCGAACCTATGACGGAACGCATCTATGTTTTCAGCCACAGCCAGCCCAACGCCACAGTGATTGACGGCAAGAACGGCTCCGTGGTCGACACGATCGACCTGGATGGCGCGCCCGAGCAGGCCGCCAGCGACGGCCAGGGCCATCTGTACGTCGATATCGAAAACAAAGACAATGTCGCCGTCGTCGATGTGAAAACTCTCAAGGTGACGGCGCATTACGACCTGGGCGGCAAGGGCGGTGGCCCGGGCGGTTTGGGCCTGGACGCGAAAAATCACGTTCTGTTTGCCATGTGCCACGACCCCCAAACCTGTGTCGTGCTCAACGCGGACGACGGCAAAATCCTCGCCACCCTGCCCATCGGCCGGGGAACGGATGGCGGCGGGTTCAATCCCGAAACTATGGAAGCCTTCAGTTCGCAAGGGGATGGCACGCTGACGATCATCAAGGAAACCAGCCCGACGGGCTTTGAAGTGGAACAGACGGTGCAAACCAAGTCGCGAGCCAAGACGTGCACGCTGGACACCAGGAACAATCAGATCGTTTTAATCACCACGGAACCGGCTCCGGCGGCAGCCACGCCTGCTACGGATTCACAACCGGCCGCTGCCACTCCCCCGGCCGGTGGAGACCAACCCGGCGGTGGCAAAAAAGGTGGCAGGAAGGGCGGCGGTGGCGGCCCGGGGCTGCTCGATATTCTGGTCGTGGGCCGGTAAGCGGGCAGAGCGTGATAAGTTCGGCTGCAACCCCGGCGAACCCTCCCAAGTTGCTGAGGCCACGCCCACCGGAAGTCGATGAGCCTTAATCCGGCGTTAAGGTTCCATATAGTACGCTCTGGGTGGAATATGCCGAAAGGTTTGCCGCACTCTTCGAGGAAAAGAGCAAATAGCTCAACTGCCGCCGCAAGTGTAGGTTTGAATCTGTCCCGCCTGGAAAAAGTATGAGCGTCATGCCTGCAACCGAGTTTTTGCGCGCCAAACCCGCGGGTTGGCTCCTGGCTGCAATGCTGCTTGTTCCCGCCTCCCAGGCTGCGGAGCAACCTGTTCATTCTCCCAAGCCGGAGCAGGCTGAGCGCGCGGCCCCGAAACCCGCCCCCGCCGACCGTAAGGAATTGGCGGCCGCGTTTACCAAAGCCACGCCAGGAGCCATCGCCGACCTCAAGCAGATTGAACAGCGTGTCAAAACGTTAGTCACAAGGGTGTCCCCGGCGGTGGTAGCGGTTGAAGTCGGTTATGCCAGCGGCAGCGGCGTGGTCATCTCGGCGGATGGCCTGGTCCTGACAGCCGGCCATGTCGGTGGCAGGCCGGGTCGCGACGTGCGCTTTACGTTTCCGGATGGCAAAACCGCGCGCGGCAAAACAATCGGAGTCGCCCGTGATAGCGACACTGGCCTGATGCGGATCAGCGACCCAGGCCCCTGGCCCCACGCGGCGATGGGCGAACTCGAGCACGCGAGGATTGGCGATTGGGTGCTGGCGCTGGGGCATCCCGGCGGTTTTGATCCAAGACGCTCACTGGTCGTGCGGCTGGGCCGGATCATCCGGCTGGCGCCCGAGGCGTTGCAAACCGACTGCACCATCAGCCCCGGTGACTCGGGCGGACCGCTGTTCGATATGTATGGCCGGGTCATCGGCATTCACAGCGCCATCAGCAGATCGGTCGCTGAGAACTTCCATGTGTCCGTGACGGAGTTTTATGATACGTGGGACCAGTTGGTGAAGGGAGAAAGCGGAAGCAGTTCGGAGGAGCAGCCAAACGAACAGGTAGCGTTGACGCAGGATTCTCCGGCGCTGTCCAGAAATCGTTTTCGGAGCGGCGAGGAGACGCTGCGGGCGTTTGCGCGAGTTTCGGCTGCGACACGCCGTTCCATTGTAAAATTCAATGTGGACGGCGAAACCGTGGCCTTGGGCGCGGTGGTGGGCACCAACGGCCTGGCACTCACCAAGGCCAGTGAACTCAAGAAGGGCAAGCTGACCTGCTGGCTGGCCACCGAGAAGGAGGTGGGTGCTGAAGTGCTCAGGGTGGATGAGGAGGAGGACGTCGCGCTGGTGCGTGTGGAGGCCAAAGGGTTGGAGCCTCTCCGGTGGGCTTCGAGCGAAGTGTCCATAGGGCAATGGGCGATCACCCCCGGGATCGCAGACACTCCCCATGCGGTCGGCATCATCAGCGCACTGCCCCGGAAGATTCGGCCCCAACGCGCATTCATCGGTGTCCAGTTTGATTTCAGCACATCGATCCCCAGGATTGATGAGTTGATGCCAGGGCTGGGTGCCGAGAAGGCCGGACTCAAGCCTGGTGATCTTATTATCGCTGTAAACAGTACTGCGGTGACCAATCGCGCCCAGGTCATCGAAACGCTCGGCGACTTCCGTGCCGGCCAAACGATCAAACTGCGAGTCCAGCGTGCCAAGGAACAGTTCGATGCCGAAGTGCGGCTGATGCCGCCCAGTTCCGGGCGGTCGGGGCGGGGCTTTTATCCTCAGCGAGGGCTCAACCGGCTGGGAGGGGAAGTTAGCCAGCGGGCCGAAGGGTTTGAACAGGCGATCGAGCATGACACGGTGTTGCCGCCCTGGTTGTGCGGCGGCCCACTGGTGAACCTGGACGGCGAAGCGATCGGGCTTAACATTGCCCGGGCCGGCCGTGTCACTACCTACGCGCTGTCCTCTAAACTCGTGAAGCGGATACTCGAAAATCTCGAATCCATGCCCCAACCAACCGTCGAAAACGGCAAGTAATCGAGATTAAGGTTGATACCTTTCGTGGTCGCGCACACCGGTTTTGGACTCGGTCAGGGCACGCACGCCAGTTCCGTTTTCGCTCCCAAATAATCGGGCGCGCTTTGGAGCGCCAGGTTGAATTCGGACCGCGCCTTCTCCTTTTCATTCAGGCCCGCATAGGCCAGTCCGGCCACGTAATGGGCCAGGGCCGCGCGCAAGCGATGAATGGAGCGTTCGCTCGACCCTTCAGGGCCCTCCCTTCGCTCCGTCTCCGAGTTCAACGCTCTCTCCGCGGCTTCGACTATCCCACGCAGGGCCGTTTCAGCTTCCGCGGTTTGGCCCAGTTTTCGCCTGGCCAGGGCTTGAAAGCAGGTCTGAACCTGGCGCTCCAAACCCCGGTCGTCCGGCCCGCGCCGAGGCCCACCCCTGGCGTTGCCCGCAGCTTCGGTCCACAACTCCTTGGCCTTGGGGAGGTCGCCTGTCGCTTCGCGAGCGACGCCGAGCCAGTAAGCAATCTCCGCGCTGTGACCGCCGCGGCGCTGGTCTGAGGGAAGATTGTCCGGGATGGCGTTAGCACATTCGAAATCCGCCAGCGCCTCGGCGGACTTTCCGGCGGCCAGCTCCTGGCGGCCTCGCCGGAGATGCGCCTGGACCCAATGCTCGGCCACTTCGAGCGTGCCGCCTTCCCACACGGCGAACTGGCGGCTGGTCATGAGGCTGATGGCCTCGTCACACTTGCCAGCGAAAATCTTCAGACCGATTTCACGCGACAAGGCGTCATCACGCCTGGAGACCACGGCCTGGTTCTGCTCCAGCAAAGCCAGGCGCTTTTCCGGAGAAACTCCCGCCGAGGCATAAAGCTCGTCCAGTTCGGCAAAGTGAAGCGCAAACCTGGGCGAGCCCGCGACCGCTTGCTCCAGTTGCGCGATGGCCCCGGTAAGATCCGGGGTGGGTTTCCGGTGCGAGTAAGCCACCGCCAGGTTGCGATGGACGAGCGGGAACGCCGGAGCGAGCGAAGCCGACTGCTCCCAAAGTTTCGTTGCTTCCTCGGGTTGCCAATCGTAAAGCAGGTTGCCCAGGTAATAGGGCGCCCGGGCGTCATCGGGGTTGGCGGCCGTCGCGCTGCGGAGCGCGGCGATACTTTCCCATTGAAAAGGGAAGGTGTAATCGGGTTTCGCCAGACGCGCCAGGCGCCGGTATTCGGCGGCCTTTTCCCTGTCGTGGAGTTGTTCGGCGAAATAAGCCAGGTAGTAGTATGCCATCGGTTGACGCGTTCCCTTGTCCGGGGAACAACTAATCATTAACTCGAGAAGGTCCATGCCGTCCTGCCACAAGCCGGCATTGCCGTACTCGACGGCTGCCTCAAGACCGAAGTTCGGAAAGCAACGGAGCGCTTCGAAGAAGTGGGCATCATCTGCTTTGCTGCCGGCGAGATGCCGCTCGGCCATCAACCGCACATCGAGCGGGCCGGTCTGCTCTGACGCGCCGGCCAGCACTCCGAGCGCCTCTTTCGTCCGGCCTAAGTGGCGCAGCGCGGCAGCCTTGAGGGTGAGGGCGCGAAGGTTCAGGGCGTTGGCTTCGAGCGAGCGGGTCACATAGTCCAACGCGGCGGGGAAAGTCCCGCGCCTTGAAGCGATTTCCGCCATGGCATAACCGGCCGGTCCGCGCCAGGCCTCGCTCCAGATTGCCTTGCCGAAATTGTCGAAGGCTGCGTCGTCCTTGCCCTGCGCCTGCTGCGCCACGCCCAGGTAGTAATAGGGCTCGCCTTCTCTAGGCGCCGTGTAATTCTGAGTCAACCTCTTCAACGCAAGGCGCAAATGCCCCTCCGCCTCGGCAAAGCGCGCCTGTTTGAGCTGGCGAATGCCCAGAGCGACATTGACCCGCTCATCTTCCGGGTCCCGGCGCAGGGCCTCGTCCCAGTAAGGCTCGGGTTCCTGCCCGGGAGCATGGAATTGTTCGATGCGCCGGCCAGCCAGGTACAGTTCCTCGACGGTTTTGAGGTCGCTCGGCGGCGGCGGCCCTTTGACGGGCTCTGGCTTTTCCACCGGTGTGAGCTGAACAGGCGTATAGGCGACCAATTCCTTCCCGGCGACCGAAAGCGAGGCGCGCAGGTTGTGCTCTTCGATTCCCCCCGGAAGGGGAATCTGCTTCAGGAACGGCTTGGCCGGATTGATCTCGATGCCCTCCTTGAACAGCACCTTGTCGCCCGCTTTGACCAGAACCGTCGCCGCGCGATGGGCGGCGGTCGTGCAGAAACCAAATTTGGCAGCCTTCGCGGCGCCGGCGGCTTGTGCAGCCAAACAGCTTGCCGGCGGGGACGCCGATGCTCCCAAGACCTCGAGATTCACGGCGGCATCGAGGTTGGCGTTCTTGACGCCGCCGATGTCGCGGAAGGGATACCAGTGCAGCTCGAATGACTTGGTTTCGTAAGGCTCCAGCCAACTGTAATCGGGCTGGTTGTCCGAGAAAGCCCCGACCATCAGCTCGATGTAAGGGCCGTCGTTGTCGGTCAGGATCTTGTCCCACATCCGGCCGCGAGGACCGTTGCCCCAGGTCCAAAACTTCTTGCCGGGAACGACATGATGGTCGGCGACGCTCATAGTGCTGGCTTCCTTGCCGTGATCGTAGCCGGCGAAGAAATCGTCCTGGTAATTCCAGGCGAACATCGAGTTGGCGGAGATATGGTTGGAATACCAGCTCACGTCGGTGCCGTTGCCGAAATCGGCGCCGGAGTAGCGGCCGGTGGCGACCGGCCAGGCGGCGAACTCGCGCTTGCCGTGATAAGTCACAAATTGGGTGCTGGGCGGGAAAATGACCTGATAATTCTCGTTCACCTGCACCGCCAGGTTGGCAAAGCAGAGCATCGTGTTGGCGAACGGCGTGCGATTGATGATGCGCACCTTTGCGGTGAGACAGGAGCTGCCCGGCGAGAGCGTATAGCCGACGGCCCACCGCATTCGCTGGCGCAGCTCCAGCTCGCCCACCCAGACGGTCTGGCTGCCGTCGGCATTGGCTTCGATGCGCGATTGCACCGGCAGGAAGGTCGTGGCGCGATGGTGGTGGGGGATGTTCCACTCGATGCCGCCGGACATCCACGCGCCGATGAGTCCGATGAGCGCCGGCTTGATGACGTGCTGCCGATAAACAAAATTGTAGCCGTTGCTCTTGTCCACCGCCTCGAAGAGCCGGCCGCCGATTTCCGGCAGGATGCCGGCGCGGATGTATTCGTTTTCGAGATAGACGATGCGAAAGGTCCGGTCCGCTTTGACGTGCGTGAGCGTGTCATAGAGCGGGTAAGGGTACACCCGCCCCTGCGCGCCCTGGGAGTTGCGCCCGAAATAGAACATCGGGTCCGGCTCGGGCTCGCCTGCAGCGTAAGTGGGAAGAGTAACGGTGGTTTCCCAGGCCTTGACGCTCGCGGCCGAAGCTTTGCTGAATCGCCAGTCGAAGTCGAAAACTACCGAAGTCCTGCCGGAAGAGGCTGGAGAGATCAGCTCACCGGAGGTCACGTCCGCGGATTCGGCTCCCCAAACTGGAGGTCTCGCAGCAAACAGGAACAGGCAAACGCACAAACCCGTCTTGAGAATCGCCGACTTCCCATTAACACCTCGCTTCAGCGAGGTGTCGGAAGACGCACAAACGCCAGGAACCGTTTCAACGGTTTTAGGCTGCCAAGGATTCTCCCTCTCCCCGGGGGAGAGGGCCGGGTGCGCCGCCGCATTCTCGACATAATACCGGTAGGCCGCTCCGCGCTCCTCCTGGTTGGCGCACTGGACCAGGCCGGCCGCCAGGCCCCGGCCCGGCGTGCCGAAGTGAAATTCGCCAATCAGAATCGGTTTGCCCGTGATGCGGTACGCGGTTTCGAGGCTCTGGCGGTTCACTTCGTACGCGTAGCTGTTCATGCTGAAGACATCAAATCCCCTCGAGGCCCGAAGCATCTCTTCGGATGGCCGATTGCCGAACCTCAAGCCGAGGTTCAAATGGTTCGGGTCATGCCGGCGAATGGCCGCGTTGACGACCTCGAGGAACTTCTCGACACAGCGGTTGACGAATTCACGGCGCCGCGCCGGTGTGTCCGCGTCACCCAGAAAGGTTTTCAACTCGCGTTGGATGGGATTGGCCGGCCCTTCGAGAATCGCCGCGGCGATCTGCGTTTCACGTCCCGGCCACGGCGGTTCGTTGGCCACGAAATAGCCCACCAGCCACGGGTCGTCTTTGCGCGGCGCGCATTGCTCGGCCGCTGCCGCGTCAGCTTTCTTGGGGAACTCCTCCGAGAACACGTCCGGCATTCCCAAGTAGGCCCCCGCGTCAATGCCCCAGCCACGCAGCATCACGATGTAGGGCTTGCGCCTGGCCGCCCAAAGCCTCGGGTCCGACCAGTTGGCAATCGTGTTGAAACCCCACGCGTCCATGCGGCGCAGCGTCAGGTCCACCCACGGCGGCGAGTAGTTCGTGCCGAATCGCCGGGCGAGGTTCCAGGTGTAGAAAGAGGCGAGCGGCCCCTGGTTGGTGCGATAGGTGGGCGCGCGCAAGTCCCGCGGCGGGAGCGCGGCAAACACGTCGTCACGGCCCTCTGTCCGCGTTCCCATCCAGGTGGACGTGGAGTCCGCGCCGGTCGAAAAGAACAGGTGCCCATCCGGGTCCACAAACCACCAGCGGTCGTCGATTTTCTCGACTCGAAAAAACCCGGTGCCTTGGCCTTCGTGCTTTTGTAGCCGCCATACTGGCAACTGTCGAACGGGCCTGGCTTCAAACTTTTGTCTTCCTCGGCCCAGGCTCGCTTCAAGTCCTCAAGCGATTTCGCCTTTCCCGGCCAATCGTTATGAATCCATTGGCCGAATTCATCCACCAGCGGCTTGGGCTCGAGGACCGCGTCGCCCGGCGATTCTTTATCCAATCGGACCGATCGGATCTCGATCGTCGGAGCCCCGAGCGGGTCCCGCATGGCGAAGCCGATGGCTTCGACCGAATCAACGGGGCCATAACCACCCATCAGGTTCAGCCAATAGGAAGCGCGAGACTTGTTGCCCAGCGAGGCCAGATCGAACCCTTGCCGGTCCGGCCTTTGAAAGTAGGCCAGCGGAACCGCCGCGCGAATCCAGGCTCCCTGGAATGGAAGCAGGCCCACGTGGCGCAGGCCGTTGGTCGTGAACACCCGCAGTTCGAATCTCTGGGCGGTGGACGCTCTCAGCTCCATCGTCAGGTAGGAATAAGCCGACCAATCCGATGGCAGCTCCGGGTTTAGGTCCTTCAAGTTCCATCTAACTTCCGAATTGCCCTCTTTAAAGCTGGCCGTTTTGACCTCGGCGCCAGCCACCCTCGCAGCGAAGACCAGCGGCAATAACAGCGAAAAAAGTTTCATGGAAGGAAGTCCGGCTGGTGTCCGCGCGCGCACAGAAACGTGGTGTACCAAAAGGCGCCACCTGCCGCAACCTCGTACGGGTCGAAAGGGGCACAGACGGGCGAAGGGGCAGGGTTTGGTTTCTCTGTTAAAAATCCAGACGTGCAATTTTTCTATTGCGCAATAGATTAATTGTGCAATAATTACATTGCACATATGAAACTCAGAATAGGTCCACCTGTCACTGGCGAGGATTTCTATCCTCGACCGCAACTCATCCAAACACTGACTCGCGCTTTGAAAGGGGGCCATGTCGCCTTCCTCGGTCCGCGTCGCACGGGCAAGACCTCGTGCCTCAAATCAATCGTCGCCAATCCACCCGCCGGCTACGTGCCGTTGCTGCTGAACCTCGAAAAGCATCACTGCATCACGGATTGGTTGGAAGAGATGGTCGCCGCCACTCGGGTTGCGCTGAACACACCCGCGCATAAACTGGAATGGCTCAAGGGGAAGGGCGCCGAATTCCTGAAACGCCTCGAGAAAATTGAGTTCCACGGCGTCAAAATCGAACTCGCTGGTTCCAAACGGCCCGTTTGGCGCCCGGCTGCGGATGCGTTTCTGAGACTGCTTAAAGAATCCGATGCACCGTTGCTCTTCCTGCTCGACGAGTTTCCCGCCTTCCTGAATCTCGTCGTGAAAAAAACCTCGCGCGACGAGGTCGAAGCCGCCTTGAACTGGTTCCGCGCGGCGCGCCATGAACTCAGCGATTGCTCCGCTCGCTTTCTGGTCACCGGGTCTATTGGTTTGAAATCCGTCGTTCGCCGCCTCGGCCTTTCGCCCACCATTAATGATTTCGATGTTCGCGAAATTCCTCCGCTGAAAGACGCCGAGGCGCTGGACCTCCTTGAGCGCCTGGCTGCCGACAACGCTGTTCCCCTGGATGAACCCGGTTGCCGTCATATCCTGCAGCTTCTCGGGGCGAACTGGCCGATCCTCCTCCAACTCTTCGTCTCCGAAATCCAGAACGAGG
>Ga0210408_10002186_pt1 | contig 19378 bp, 18 predicted proteins | sample IncBWH4MmetaG_FD_155471 | JGI IMG/M metagenome (GOLD analysis project Ga0210408, IMG submission 155471) | Forest soil microbial communities from Barre Woods Harvard Forest LTER site, Petersham, Massachusetts, United States - Inc-BW-H-4-M | ecosystem: Environmental > Terrestrial > Soil >...
CACAGCAGCAGATCAGGTCGACCTTGTCGCTGAAGTAATAGTGCAGCACGCCGTGCGTAAACTCGGATTTCTGTGCGATCTCACGCAGGCTGGTCCTCGCATAGCCGAGCTCAGCCAACGTTTCCAACGCAGCCTCGGCAAGTTCAATTCGTCGCGCGCTGAATTTGTCGACACGCGCCCGCCCGATTCGATCCGAGGGCCGGTTCAGCCGTCTCGTCGTTTCAATTTTCCGCCGTATCACTGCAGATTCTCTTCGCACGCGCAAAACTCCCAATCACCCTCACCTCGGCGGCAATCATGTCCTGCATGATCATCCTCCATCCTCGCGGTCAAGGATTAACTTGACAAGTGGATAGTTTTTTGACGATCGTCAAGATATTCTTGGGCAGGTGTCAAGTTTCTGATCATCGTAGCCGGAAGAAGCTGCACAGGGGAGGAAGAGCAGACCGCACACCCGCGTCATTGCCTTTTCTCGCATCGGACTGGAGCGAACGCCCCCGGGGGCGGCGGCGCGACCGCTCCGCGCTTCGGCGACGCATCACAACAAGGAAATAACAAAGGGAGGAGTATGCGATGAGTGAAAGTCTGGCAGGCCGCAAGGCCCTGGTCACTGGCGGGGCGCGCGGCATCGGCGCGGCGATCGCAGAGGCGCTTGCGAAAGCCGGCGCTTCCGTGATGATCGGCGACATTCTCACCGATCTCGGCAAGGAAACCGCCGGACGTCTTGCAAAAACAGGCGCCAAGACCGGCTTTGCGGAACTGAACGTCACCGACGACGCGCAATGGGAAAGGGCCGTCGCAGCCACCATCGCCACGCTCGGCGGCTACGATATCCTGATCAACAATGCAGGCATCGAGATTACCTCGCTCGTCGTCGATCTTAAGGCTGAAGATCTACGCCGGATGTGCGACATCAACATCGTCGGCACGGCTCTTGGCATGAAACACGCGTTTCGCGCGATGCGACCTGGCGGAAGCGCAGGTGGCGGCGGCGCCATCGTCAATATCGCATCGGTCGCGGCGACGATCGCATTCCCGGCCATTGCCGGATACTCCGGCACTAAATCGGCTGTTGACCGCATGACTCGGATCGCCGCGATGGAAGCGGGCAAGCTTGGTTACGGGGTGCGGGTCAACTGTCTTTATCCCGGGCTTGTTCCCACCGACATGGGCATGCAACTGGCCAACGACATAGTCGCCGTAGGATTGGCGCCGGACGCCGGCGCCGCCGTCGCCTCGGTAGTGGAGCAGACGCCGCTTGGCCGGTTGGGCGAGGTTGGCGAAATGGCCGACGCCGCTGTTTTCCTTTGCTCCAACGAGGCGCGCTTCATCACGGGTGCCGGCCTGCCGGTAGACGGCGGTATGGGCATGTAAATCGCCAGACGTAAAAAACAGAAATTCGGGAGGATATGAACATGAGCGAGAAAAAGCCTGTCGTCGTCTACGGCGTCTCTGGCTACACGGGGCGTCTGGTTTGTGAATATTTGCGGGAATACAACATTCCCTTTATTGCCGCCGGCCGCGACGCCGCGAAAGTGAAGGCCGTTGTCGAAAAGATCCCCGGCATCGAAACCGCGGAGTACGAAGTTGCCCAAGTCGAGCACAGCGTTGAAGGGCTGACCAAGCTGTTCCGCGGCGCGAAGGTCATCAGCAATATGGTGGGCCCCTTTATCAAGTATGGCCCGGAAGTTGTCGAAGCATGCCTCGCGGCCGGCTGTCATTACACTGATACGACTGGCGAACAGGACTGGGTGCTGCTGGCGCAGGAGCGCTGGGGGACAAAATTCGCGGAAAAAGCCTTGCTGCTCGCGCCCAACGTGGCCCAGATGTACACAACGGGAGAAATCGCAGCGAACATTTGCCTCGAGACACCAGGTCTCGACACGCTCGATATCCTGGTGCTGTGGAAGGGGTTCCCGACCTACGCCTCGACGCAGACGATCTTCACCATCCTCAAGGCGAACTGGTACTATCTCGTCCAGAATAAATTCGTCGAATGGGACGTAACTGCGAATTTCGAGGTCAACGTTCCCGGTCAGCATGAGGGAGCCATCGCCGTACCGTGGGGCGGCACAGCGCATCCGGTATGGTTCAAGAGCGATCCTCGCGTGTCCAATTGCAGGGTGCTCGGCGGCGTCATGCAGCGCGACGTCATGTTGGGGGTGGTTCAAACCCAGCAAATGGTGAAAGAGAAAATAAAGCCACTTCCGCCCGACCAGCAGGAGAGGGCGCTGGCCGACATTGCCGCAACGCTGCAGGCAACCATGCCGCCGCGTGAGAATCCCCGTGTCAATACCTCGATCGACTCCGTCTATGCATCGGGACCGCTCGGTCGTGCCCATTGCGTGATCCACGGGAATTGCAATTACAAGCAGACCGGAATGCTGCAGGCCTACACCGCTTTCTCGCTGCTGCAGACCGCTCCGAAGAAAGTTGGCTTCGCCTCCGCCTGTCAGGCGTTCGGACATCGGGAGCTACTGGGCCAATTGCGAAGCTTCGGACTGGTGATGAACCCAATTCTGACGGTTCATACTTGATGCAACGGGGTGGCGCGCACGACCGCGCCATCCACCTTCTTTCCGGGGAGGTTGCTCGTGCGGCTTGTCGACTATTTGGATAAGGGCGCGTCGCTTGGTGCTGATGCTCCATGCCTGACCATGGACGGAAAGGACCTAAGCTATGGTGAGGTGCAGCGCCTGAGCTATCGGATCGCACGCGGAATAGCCAATTCCGGCGTTAGCCCCGGGGAAAAAGTCGCGATCCTGTCCGGCAATGATTCGATCGCCTTTGCCTGTGTATTCGGAATTTCGCGCGCCGGCGCCGTCTGGTGTCCGATCAACCCGCGCAACGAGGCGGCAGAAAACCAGTTCATTCTCGATGCGTTCGATTGCAGTCTGTTGCTGTTTCACAGCGCCTTCGCGCCGATGGTCGACAAAATGAGGCCTCAGCTGCCGAAGCTGCGCAAGCTCGTATGTCTCGACACCGATCTGCCTTTCGCGATGTCGTTCGAACATTGGCTTGCCAATATCGACGACCAGCCCTTTCAGCGCGATCCCGTTGATGATGTTGCGCTCATACCCGGCACCGGCGGAACGACCGGCAAACCCAAAGGCGTGATGCTCTCGGGACGCAACATCGAAACGATGACCGCGTTGACCCTAATGAGCTACCCTTTCAAGGGACGCCCGACCTATCTTGCGTTCGCGCCTCTCACGCACGCTGCCGGCGTGCTGTGTTTTCCCATCATGACGCTCGGAGGCAGGGTGGTGATCATGCATCATCCCGATATCGGGGAGTTCCTCGATCTGATCGCGCGCTACCGGGTCACGCACACTTTCCTTCCGCCTACCGTCATCTACATGCTGCTGGATCATCCGAAGCTCGAAAGCGCTGATCTCAGTTCGCTGAAATGCTTCTGGTACGGTGCGGCCCCGATTTCGGTGGCGCGCCTTGCCGAGGCGCTGGAAAAGATCGGCCCGATGGCACAGCTCTTTGGGCAGACCGAAGCACCGATGATGATCTCCATGATGCCACCCGAGGACCATTACAACCCCGACGGTTCGATCGCGACCAGACGTTTGTCGTCGGCGGGCCGTGTCGGGCCGCTCGTTCGGGTCGGCATCATGGATGGCGACGGCAATCTGATGCCGACCGGAGAACGCGGCGAAATCGTGGTTCGCGGGTCGTTGGTGATGGATGGTTACTACAAGAATGCTGAAGCAACGGCAGACGTCTCAAGACACGGCTGGCATCACACGGGCGATATCGGATACCTCGACGCGGACAATTTCCTTTATATTGTCGATCGCGCAAAAGACATGATCATCACTGGCGGCTTTAACGTCTATTCCGTCGAAGTCGAGAACGCCCTCCAAGCCCACGATGCCATTCAGGATTGCGCCGTCATAGGTTTACCAGACGAGAAGTGGGGCGAACGCGTCGTCGCGGTGGTGCAGCCGAGAGCAGGACGCACCGTCGACGTCGCCGAGGTATCTCGCTTCGTGAAACAATTGGTCGGAAGCGTCAAGACGCCTAAGCAGATTGAAATCTGGGAAGACCTTCCGCGCTCCAAAGTCGGCAAGGTGCTAAAATCCGAGATCCGCGCGAGGATGCTGGCAAACGGGAAGAGATGACGGCGACTACGATTGGATTGACTGAATAGCTTTTTTCAGATTCATTTCAATGAAAAACCGGACCTTTATGCAGCAGTCATCCGCACAAAGGCCCGACCTGATTGTCTGTTGCGCTGATACTCTGCAAGAAGCTACCGCCTATCTGTATTGCGAAGGCAGCGATCCCGGCACATCAGGTTTTCAAAGCAGGTTACTTCTTTTTCTTCTTGGCTGTCTTTGCCTTTTTTGCCTTCTTCGCTTTCTTGGCCATCTTCCCCTCCGAGTCCCTCAAGTTTGGCTCAATGCAAGTCAACATTCGGCTTGCATACGTTCAGCCTACACCACAATTGCAAAATTGATACCGCTGGCTTCGAAGAAGGTAAACGAGCGTGCCCGCTTACGCGACAACCCTGCTCTGGTGCAGCTTGGCGATTGCGGCTTCGTCGTAGCCGGCTTCACGTAGAATTTCATTGCTGTGCTCCCCAACCGCCGGCGCCTTGCGCGGCTTCACCTTGTCCGCACCGGCGACAAAGAACGGGCTGTCGATCGTCAACATCGCGTCGTTCTCGAACGGAACCAGCACGCCCGCATCCAGCAACTGCCGGTCGGCGGACAGGTCGCCCATCTCGGCGACGCACTCGAAGACGATGCCGGCTTCGTCGAGCAGCACGCGCCATTCGTCGCGGTCGCGCTTTGCGAACGCCTCGTCGAATAGCGCGATCAGTTCCGCTGAGCGGGCGAAGCGATCGGTCTGCTTGGTGAAGCGCGGATCGTCGATCAGGTTGTCAAGACCGAGGCACTTCGCGACGACTGGAAAATCCCGCTGCTCATTGACGATCGCCAGCAGCAGCCAGCGTCCGTCGCGGCAGCGATAATAGCAGCCCAGCGCATTGAAGAGCTTCTCGCGTGGCGGCCGCGGAGTAAATGTCGCGCCGCACAGCGCTGCCTGTGCCATAATGCCATTCGACCAGATGCCGTTGGCGAGCAGCGACGAGCCGACCAACGCGCCGTGGCCGGTGCGCTCACGCTGGTACAGCGCCATGGCAATTGCCGCAAACAGCGAGACGCCGGAGGGGTGGTCGCCCATGCCGGCGAGCGCGCGCGCCGGCGGCGTATTCGCGTCGCTCCGCACCATGTCCATCAGTCCCGAGCGCGCCCAGTAGGCGGTGACGTCGAAGCCAGGCTTGCCGGCCTCGGCACCGGTCTCGCCGTAGCCGGTGAAAGATGCGTAGATCAGCCGCTCGTTCATCAATGCCAGCTGTCCGTGATCGATCGCAAGTTTCCTTCGCACCACCAGCGGATAGTTGGTGATGAAGACGTCGGCGTTGGCGACCAGCCGGTGAAGCGCAGCCTGTCCTTCGCGCTTGGCCAGATCGAGCGCGAGACCGCGCTTGTTGCGGTTGTCGAGCAGCCAGCCATAGGGATGATGAGACTGCGGCATGCCGGGAAGCTTTGGTACCATGCGGAAGGCATCGCCCGCACCCGGTGGCTCAATCTTGATGACGTCGGCACCAAAATCGGCCAGCAGTGTCGCTGCCGTCGGTGCGGCGATGAAACTGCCGCAATCGATGACTTTCAAACCTTCGAAGATTTTGCTCATCGCTTTTACCTCCGCCTCCTGCGACCCGGGTTGTCAGCCCAGGCTTGTTTGATCCGTCAACTGGAATTGCTTGCCCCGAAATATTGCGGCCGTCAGGACTGACGAGGAAGACGACCATCGCCGCGATGTCTTCGGCCGTGACACCACGGCGCAGCGAGATGCGTTGCATCGCGCGGCGGTGTAGTTCCTCGTACGACATTCCCGTGGCCTCGGCCTTCTCGCGCATCACGCGCTCGACACGCGGCCCTTCGACCATCCCGGGTTGGATGACGTTGACGCGGATGTTGTCCGGGCCCAATTCGATCGACATGGTCTTGGTCAGTCCGACAATGCCCCACTTAGCTGCGGCGTAGGATGCTCGCTTGGGGTATCCGAGGCGGCCACCGATCGACGACATATTGACGATGCTGCCGCCACCGGCTGCGCGCAGCAGCGGGATCGCGCGCCGCGAGCACAGGAAGTGGCCATCGAGGTTGACGGCGATGGTGCGTTGCCAATCCGCAAGCGACAGTTCCTCCAGCGACAGGGTCGGCCCGGAGATGCCGGCGTTGTTGACCAGGACGTCGAGACCGCCAAGTCGCTGCTCGATTTGGCTGAACAGCGCGTCGACCTGCGCTTCGTTTGACACGTCCGCGCGAACGGCGAGGTCCTTGCCGCCGACTGTCGACGCGCAAGCCTCGAGCGCGGCGGCATCGACATCGCAGACCATGCAGCGCGCGCCCGCTTCGATCAGGCGTTGGGTGATGACGAGGCCGATGCCCGCGGCGCCGGCAGTCACCAGCGCTCGCTGGCCGGCAAGTGAGGCACTCATAGTCGACTCTCGCCGTCTGGCGCAGGAAGCGATGACAACGTGCGCAGCAACGCGACCTGTGCGTCGTCTCGCTTGCGCTCCATCTCCGGGATCGGTGTCCTGCCGAATGAGGCCGCGGCCTGCTCGACGATGCGCCGCTGCAGCTTCTCGTCGAGTTCGACCGACGGAATCACCTTGAACGAAGCAGCCATGTTCTTGCCCAGGTGCTGAAAGAAAGATTCCAGTCCCTTCGGTCCGCCGCCCATGTGGAACGAGCTGAACGGCCCGTTCACGGCCCACCGCAAGCCGATCGAGCTGGTGACGATGTCATCGAGTTCATCGACGGTGACCACGCCCTCCTGCACCAGATAGCAGGCCTCGCGCATGATGGCGCGCTGCAGCCGGTTGGCGACGAAGCCCTGTATCTCCTTCTTCAGCACGCGCGGCACCTTGCCCAGCGCCTCGTAGAAGGCCAGGGCCTCTTCGACCGCCTTCGGGTCGGTGCGCTCGCCGGGGACTACCTCGACTAGTGGGATCAGATGCGGCGGATTGAATGGATGGCCCACAAGCAGGCGGCTCGCGTCTTTCATCTCGCGGCCCTGCTCGGTGGCCGGGCGCGCCGAACTCGACGACAGCAGCAGCGCGTGCTTAGGTACCACGGGCTCTATGCGTGCCCAAAGCTGCTGTTTCCATTCGGGGCGCTCGGGGCCATTCTCCTGTACCAGATCGGCAGTCGCGACAGCGCGATCGAGATCAGTTTCAAAGCGCAGGTTCCTGTCGAGGGATTGGTGCGGCAGCCCGAGCGCGTGCAGGGTTGGCGCGATCTTCAACAGTGCCGCCTTCACCATGGTCTCGATGTCGGGTTGCAGGTCGTTGACGACGACGTTCAGTCCGTGGGCGAGGAACAGTGCCGTCCACGACGCACCGATCACGCCTGCACCGATGACACAGATGTTGCTATAGCGGCCAAGCACAACTGCGCTGTCTTTGGTCGAGGCCATGGCTTCCTCCGTACGCTTAGCGGGGATTGTCGAGATAGTCGTAGCAACGCTTGGCGCGAGCCAACGTCAGGTCGGTCAGGATGTGGCTGCACCCCAGGATCTCTCGCACCGGAAAATCGGCTTGCGGCGCAAGTGCATGCGCGAAGAGTTCCAGCCGCGCCGGGCCGGTCCACGCGCCCTTGACGGTGATATCGGTGATTTCGGTACGCAACAACTCGCAGATGCGAGGCTCTCCCCTTGGATTCGGGCTGTCGTAGGTCCAGAGAATCTTCAGCATGAAGGTGGGAACGCAAACCTCGGTCTTCGCCTTATCGAGATCCATCGGGCGGTGCTTGTAACCCATCGTCGCCGTCGCGACGCGCAAGGTGCCGTAATCCAGCGTGCCAACCAGCGTGTCGGAATCGACGTACAGCCGCGGCTTGCCGATTACCTTCGGGTAGGCACTGATCTCACGACCCGACGCGAGCGCTGGCAGATTGTCGAGGTACATCGAATGCAGGTACTCGCCCTTTTCCCGGCCGAAGCGCACCTGAACGACCTGCCCACACTCCGTGTAGTCGCCCAGGCCCGCCGTGTCGGGCATGCGCATGATCTCCCAGCGCACCAGCGGTTCGTCGATTTCAAGCGGTTCCGGAACGACGGCTCGCAAAGCGTCCATGTCAGTGCGATAAAGGATGTTCAGATACTCGCGGTTATTGAAGCGGAACGGTCCGCGAGGATAGGCCGGCGCGCCGATCGGCGTCGTCAGTTGCCTCAGCACTTCTTCCTTTTTCATTGTGATCCTCCCTGTACCGGCTCCCGGGTCCCACTTGTTGTTGGTTCTGGGACAATCCGTTGCGGTTCAACGGAGTGGAGTTGAATCGGTGAGAAAGGCGCGATTGGACCGTGTACAGGTTAACTTCGGGACAAAGTCGATGGGCTCGGCTTTTTCTCACCGGCAGCCGGTATTGCCGATAGCGGCATCGTTGCATTGGGGATACGACAGGACTTACGGTCTTAAGCCCATCAACCAACCGGAGGAAGGAGCCATCGAATGGAAGGCAGCCATGGGCGCGTTGGGTAAGCTGAGCCAGCAATGGAACGCGCTGGTGCGCCGATCGCCGCCCGGCTACGAGCAGCGCCACATTCGATCGCCGCGATCGCGAACTTGCCGAATCAACAGGTCAATCGAACTGTCGCTATTCCGCCGACTTCGCCTTGTCCCAAATTAACTGGCCCTGCGCGCCAACCGTACCTTTCGTGATCCTGGCGCGCTCGATAGCGTCCGAACTCAAGCTGCACGACTTGATATTGAAAGCGGGAAACTCCGCGACACTGGGAGGGCAACGTTCCGCCGCCGTCGCAGGTCCTGATTGCGTTGGAGGTGCACGGGATTTGGGAGCTGCATGTTTTTTGCGACCTATCTGCTATTGCAACGCACCGCGCGGCGATGGACACCCGGTGCTTGGTGCTGCCAGGCGTTACCGCGAGCTACATTTCGACCAGACCGTTGCGAACCTATCTCAAGGTGCTAGGCTATGCAGCGCACGGATGGAAGCGGCGGCCTAACCATGGACCGCGTCCAGGTGTCGAGGCCGGCATGGATGCGAGACTTGCCGATCTTTGGCGGCTCTATCAACGCAAAGTCACCCTGATCGGGTGGTCTCTCGGCGGCGTCTTTGCTCGCGAAATCGCGCGGCGGGCGACTGATCTAGTACGCCAGGCGGTCATGCTCGCTAGCGACGCTTGGCGTCTTGCGGAAATCCCGAGAAAGCGCCGGTCGATGACTGGCCGGGTCGTGAAATCACGAAGCTGCTGCCGCCGGCCGAGCACGGCAATCCACAGCTGTACCGACGTTGACTGGAAAAGGCGGTCTCGAACTTCCGCGAACTCCCAAAGGAAGCGCAGGTGCGCAACAACGCGCGGAAGGTCCTGCAAGAACGCGTGCGGGAGAATCTCGTCAATCTGCAGAAATTGCTGCGGCCGAAGTAGCGCTTCGAGGCCGAAAGGGAAGATAGTACCGATGAGGGGGAGGTCATGAGTCTTGCGCAGTTGCAAAATCTGAAGGGAAGGGCGGCCCTTGTCACCGGCGGATCGCGAGGCCTCGGCCTTCAGATGGCGGAAGTGTTGGGCGAACTCGGTGCGAAGGTCGCAATTACTGCGCGAAAGGGGGACGAATTGGATGCGGCAGCCGGGCATCTCAAATCGCTCGGTGTCGAGGCCTTGCCGCTAGTCTGCGACATGGGAAACCTGGCCGCGATTCCGCCGATGATAGAACAGGTTATCGCAGCCTTCGGCGCGATCGACATCCTCGTCAACAACGCCGGTACGTCCTGGGGGGCACCGACAATCGAACATACGCTCGAGGGCTGGAACAAAGTGATCACCCTGAACGTCACGGCGATCTTCGTTGCCTCGCAGGAGGTTGGCCGTCGCTGCATGCTGCCTCGCCGGCGCGGCAAGGTGATCAACATTGCATCGATCCAGGGCCTGACCGGCGGTTATCCGGAAGGCGTGCCAACGCTCGCGTACAACACCAGCAAGGGTGCGGTTGTGAACCTGACTCGCACCCTTGCCAACGAATGGGCGCCGTTCGGCATCAATGTCAACGCGATCGCACCTGGCTACTTCCCGACCAAGATGACCGCGCAGCTCGACACGGATGCGACTTCAGAGATGGCGCCGATGAAGCGAGGCGGAGGTCCCGAAGATCTCAAGGGCGTAACGGCGCTATTCGCCTCCGACGCCTGTGCCTTCATCACTGGCCAGACGCTTGCGGTCGATGGTGGGGTCACCGCGATTTGAAGCCCTAATAGCCGGGAAGGGAGGGAGACCCCATGATCGACATGCCCTGGATCAAATCTTATCCGCCAGGAGTCAGGTGGGATGCCGAAATCCCGCTGATGCCCGTTCAGCAGATTCTGGAAGAATCCGCATTGAAATGGCCGAACAATCCGGCGGTCGATTTCATGGGCAGGAAGATCTCTTATAGAGAACTCAACGATCTCGCCAACCGTGCGGCCAACGGTCTCCAGAAGCTCGGTGTTAAGCCTGGGGTTCATGTTGGTCTCTATCTGCCCAACACGCCCCACTACCTTGTCAGCCTGTTCGGGGTTCTCAAGGCCGGCGGCACAGTGGTCAATTACTCGCCGCTCGACGCCGCCAAAGTGCTGGAGCATAAGATCGAGGACAGCTACACCGACTTCCTCATCACGCTGGATATGGCATCGCTCTATCCGCAGATGGCGGCAATGCTCGGCAAGACCAGGCTGAAGAAGCTGATCGTCGGCAATCTCGGCGAAATGTCGGCACAGCCGGATGCCGTCAACGCGCAGATGCAGGCGACCAAGCAGCGTTCCGGCGTCCCGAATGACGACAGGCATATCGCTTTCCGGGCGCTGCTCAATAACGACGGCATCTACCGCAGCTATCCGATCGCAGATCTGACGGATGCCATTGCGGTTCTGCAATATACCGGCGGCACGACTGGCCTGCCGAAGGGCGCGATGTTGACCCATGCCAATCTGACGGCCGCCACCGGTCAATGCGTCGAAACCACGCGCACTGATCCGCCGACGCTTGATGAAGGCAAGGAGCGGGTGCTTGCTGTGCTTCCGCCGTTCCATATCTACGCGCTCACCGTCAACATGCTGCTGGGAATCCGCATCGGCGCAGAACTGGTTCTGCATACGCGGTTTGACGTCGAAGCAGTTGTGAAGGATTTGACGGAAAAGAAGATCACTGCATTTCCTGGCGTCCCGACGATGTTCGTGGCGGTCCTCAATCACCCCGGAGCGGGGAAAGCTGATTTGAGTTCGCTCAAATGGTGCAACTCCGGCGGCGCGCCGTTGCCGCTCGAAGTCCAGCAGAGCTTCGAGAAGCTCACGGGGTGCAGGCTGGCGGAGGGTTGGGGGATGACAGAAACGTCGCCGACCGGCACCTTTACACCTGTCACCAACGAGCCGCGTGCTGGTTCGTGCGGTGTGCCGAGCCCCGGGATTACCATGAAGTTTCTCGATGTCGGCGACAATGCGACTTACGTGCCGATGGGGAAATCAGGTGAATTGTGCATCCGAGGCCCGAACATCATGAAGGGCTACTGGAAGAATCCGGAAGCCACTGCTGCGATCATGACAGCCGACGGCTTCATGCGGACCGGCGACGTGGGCTACATGGACGAGGATGGCTACGTCTACATCGTCGACCGCACCAAGGACATGCTGCTGTGCGGCGGCTTCAATGTCTATCCGCGAGTACTTGAGGAGGCCGTCTATAAGCATCCTTCTGTAGAAGAGGTTGCGGTGATCGGTATCAAGGATGAATACCGCGGCCAGTCGCCGAAGGTCATCGTCAAGCTGAAGGCAGGCGCCGCGTCCTTCGAGCTGAAAGAGCTTCAGGAATTCTTAAAGGACAAGCTCGGCAAGCACGAAATGGTACAGGCACTCGAGATCAAGGAATCATTGCCGAAGACGCCGGTCGGCAAGATCTCGAAGAAGGATTTGTACGACGAAGAGGAACGCTGGCCTAGTCGGACCTAACGCTCGATGGGCATAGACCTTAAGTGTCGTCGCGAAACGCTTTAGATGAAATGGCACAGGTCAGCTTAGGCTCGTAGCGCAGCCGAGCAAACAGTTGCTTGACAGTTCACGGGAGGCAAGAAGATGGACCAACTCAGCGGCATTGACGCCTCATTCCTGCATCTCGAAACGCCCGAGACGCCGATGCATGTCGGGAGCTTGCTGCTACTCGACCTTCCTCGGGGCTACCAGGGCGACTTTTATGAGGACGTCAAGGCTATGCTGGGCAAGCGCCTGCATCTCTCGCCTATACTAACCCGCAAACTGGCGCAGATGCCGTTCGAACTTGCCGAACCGGTGTGGATCGACGACGATGACATCGACCTGGATTACCACGTGCGAAGTACCACCTTGCGGCGTCCCGGCACGATGGCGCAGCTCGAGCAGCTCATCGCGCGGCTGCATGCTTCGCTGCTCGATCGCAGCCGTCCGTTATGGGAGGCGTACGTCATCGACGGCCTGGAAAACGGGCAGATCGCCTTTTATTTCAAGGCGCATCACAGCGGCGTCGACGGCAAGTCCGGAGCCGAACTCGCGAAGGTGCTGTATGACACCACGCCGCAGATACGCGAAGTGCCGCCGCCACGGCGCAAGCGCACGAGCGGTCAGTACCAGCTTGGCGTCACCGAGTTACTGCAGGCCGCGGCCACCAATGCCGCCCAGCAATACCGCAAGCTCGCGGAGCTGTTGCCGACGGCAGCCAAGGCGTTCAGCACGGCGGCCAGCGTCGTTGCCAGCCAGCGAACGGAGAAAGGTGGGCGCTCCTTGGATCTCGGCCTCGCGCCGAACACGATCTTCAACGACTCGATCACCAATCAGCGTTCATACAGCACGATGTCGCTCCCTTTGGCTAACGTCAAGTCGCTGGGCAAGCGGGTCGGCGGCACCGTCAACACGATCGTGATGGCGATGTGCAGCATCGCGTTGCACCGCTTCCTGAAAGAGCGAGGCCTGCTGCCCAAGGAGCCGCTGATCGCGATGGTACCGGTCAGCCTGCGCGCCGAGGGCGACAGTGCGATGAACAACCAAGTGACCATGGTGCGTGTCGAACTGGCGACCGATATCGATGATCTGCCCACGCGTTTCAAGGCGATCCACGCGTCGTCTGAGGCGGCCAAGGCGGTTGTAAGGGAGCTGAAGCCGGTATTGGGGGTGAACATTCCGATTACCGGCTCTCCATGGCTGATGACCGGTCTGGCCTCGCTGCTTGGTCGTTCCAATCTCGCGAGCCGTTTGCCGGCGGCTGGCAACGTCGTGATCTCCAACGTTCCGGGACCGCCGATGCAGCTTTACGTGGCGGGAGCGCGGATCGCGCATTATTTCCCTGTCTCGATACCGTATCACGGCAGCGCGCTTAACATCACGGTGCAGAGTTACGCCGGATTGCTCGATTTCGGTCTCACGGCCTGCCGACGCGTTCTGTCGCAGGAAGAGTCGCACGAAATGATCGGGCATCTCAAAGCGGCGCTGCGCGAAATCGAGGCACTGCCATCGGTCGGTGAGGCCGTGAGCGGGGCAACTACGGTGTTGGAGTCGAACGAACCTGACAAGGCTTCCAAAAAGAGGAAATCGGTCGCGGTGATAGAGCCCAAGGCGCCTCGGAGGCCGGCAGCGGCAAACAAGGTTGCTATTCGATCAAATGCCCGGGCCGGTTCGTCCAAGACAGATTGATCCCATCATTTCCCGGAGGCGCCGGCCGCAGCCGATGCCGCATCCGGGCGACTGGAATTGAAGAAATATTTTGGAGGAAACGAACATGCATACGGTAGCTGCAAACAGGGCATCGCCAGCATTGGAAAACCCGGCTTACAAGGCCGTGTTCTCCAAAATAGACTGGCGCATCATACCCCTGCTGTTGATCGCTTACATGGTCGCCTATCTGGACCGCATCAATATCGGGTATGCGCAGCTGCAGATGAAGCAGACTTTACCGTTTGACGATGCGGTGTACGGCCTCGGTGCGGGCATTTTCTTTGTGGGATATTTCCTGTTCGAAGTCCCCAGCAACCTTCTTCTGGAGAGGATCGGCGCCCGCAAGACGTTGCTGCGCATCATGGTGCTGTGGGGGGCGGCTGCCTGCGCCATGATGTTCGTCTCAACACCCTTCCAATTCTACATGGTAAGATTCTTGCTTGGCGCCTTTGAGGCGGGCTTCTTTCCCGGCGTCATTCTGTATTTCACCTATTGGTATCCCTCCGTGCGGCGCGGACAGGTGATTGCGATCTTCATGTCGGCCACGACCATCGTGTCCGTCATTGCGGGACCACTATGCGGCTTCATCCTGAAATATTTCGATGGCTTCAGCGGTCTTCACGGCTGGCAATGGCTGTTCCTCGTGCAAGGGTTGCCAGCGATTATCCTCGGCCTTCTTGTGTACCTTCTTTTGAAGGACAAGCCTGATCAGGCCCCCTGGCTCTCGAAGGACGAGAAAGCAGTGCTCGACGATGCCTTCCAGCACGACGTCAAGGACGTCGAGGGTGAAGCGGAGGGAACATTCTGGCAAATGCTCCGAGACCCGAAGGCGTATATGCTGGCGCTCGTCTATTTCCTCTTATTGGGCGCCACTTACACCATGGTGTTTTGGTTGCCGACGTTGATCCACAGTTGGGGGGTCAAGGACCTGTTCCTGGTCGGAATCTATGCAGGAATCCCAAATGCCGCGGGCGTCATCGGCATGATCCTGATTGGTCGCCATTCGGACAAGTGGCATGAACGGCGATGGCACTTTGCTGCATGCGTTGCTATTGCGGCGGTCGGCCTTTTCATAACGACGCTGCTTGAGGGCAATTTGGTCGGATCGATCCTGGCTCTCTCCTTCGCGGTCATTGGGATTGCGTCGGCGACCCCGCTGTTTTTTGCGCTGACCAGCGAGTATCTGTCGGCAGGTGCTGCCGCCGGTGGGCTCGCCTTCATCAGCAGTCTCGGAAACCTTGGTCCGGCGCTCAGTCCGTCGATCAATGGATTTATTCTGAGAGCCACGGACGACAACATTTACAGTATGTACTTCGTGATGGCGTTGTACGTGCTGTCCGGAATGATTCTTCTGCTGACGATACGGCCGGCTCCGGCGGCCGCCCGTACGCCGGCCGCGGTGCCCGCGCATTGACGGGCGTATCGTGCACAAACCAACACGAGCGATCCAAGCATGTCTATAGATCTGAACGCACTGACGCGCGAGTTGCACGCGAACGAACGTCCACAATTGCTCGCCCATCTGCTCGCCCTCGACGCGGCAGATCGCCATTTGAGGTTCGCGCACGTGTTGTCAGACGATGGTGTACGGCAATATGTCGAAGCTATCGACTTGACGCGCGACGTGGTCTTTGTCGTCACTGATACCCATCTCGCGATCATTGGCGCGGCCCACCTCGCCCGCGAGGAGGGACATGCCGAATTGGGCATCTCCGTGCTGGCCCAGAGCCGGGGCCAAGGGATCGGCGGCGCTTTACTCGCACGTTGCGCGGCGCGTGCCCGTAACTGGGGTATGCGCGTAATGTTCATGAACTGCCTGGTCGAGAATGCCGCCGTGATGCATTTGGCCCGCAAGCAGGGTCTAAAGATCGCCGTATCCGGCGCTGAAGCTGAAGCTTTTGTGAATTTGCCGCGAGCCAACCTGAGCAGTCTGGCCACCGAGGCCATCGCCGAGCACCTCGGCTTATTCGACCACGCCCAGAAATCCTATTGGGTGGCGCTCCAGGCCCGGCTTGCCCGACAGAATATTATCGAAGAACCTCACAACAAAACCGCGGAGTAGAAGGGTCAACGATCGCACCAGCGACGAATATAAAGGGGACCATGAGAACCGTTCTGTTGAGGCCGCTTGTTAGCAGCGCCACGGAAGCGAAACGGATTGTCGGTGAGCCAAACACAACCGCGACGATGACTGGTTTTCCGATCGCATTTCATGTCGGGCGACGGACATAGACAGAATGTCTGCGCGAACTTGAGGCCCGGGCGCTATCGCCAGAAAGCGCACCAAAGCAGGCGTCGCGTGTTCACCAATCAAAACATCCAGTTTAGGAGATTGGAAATGGATACTGCAGTCCTCTCCGCAAGCGCGGGCTTAATCGGCTCACTGATCGGCGGAGTTTCGACATTTGCCGCTTCCTGGGTCACACAGCGGAGACTACTTGGTACTCAGACCCGTATGCACCATGCAAGACAACGCCAAAAACTCTATTCCGAATTCATTATTGAAGCGACAAGATGCCTGGCAGATGCCTGGAACCACCAGGCCGAAGGGCCGGAGGTTGTCAGTAATCTTTACTCAGCGGTCGAACGCATGCGACTGGTATCGTCGGGTACGGTGGTTAAATGCGCCGAGGAAGTGATGCGCGGGGTCATCGCAGCCTATACCGAGCCCAACAGATCGTTTGATGAGTTGAGGCAGCGCGTGCAGCAGCGCAGTGAGGAATACGACGAATTGAGAGCATTCACGAACGCCTGTAGACAGGAATTGAGCCATTGAGCCTAAGTGCATAAGGCCGATTCGCCTTCGGGCGACGCCTGCTTTGGGCAATCGCTCCGTGCCCGCTGAAGATTGCGGGCGATAGAGATCGTTCGGCTGGGATCAACAGAAAGCTCAACGAACGGCGCTTTGGCAACGAACCCGCCGTCGCTGATCGGCGTCAAAATGATGAAAGGAAGCCAATTCTTCGGCCGGAGGCCGATTGACATCCTTCCGGCAAATCGAGGCCGACCGCCGCAATGTGCGGCACCATCCTTTCCAAAACGTTGACGGCGGCGAAGCGAAGCACGAACCAAAATGCAGCCCATCTCGTTATGAAGTTGCGTTACGATCATCGCCACGCTCGACAGTTGTGTCGGGCCGACGGAGAAAGGGTTTGGTTCATTACGAAGATTCTTTGAAAGCGGTCGGCACGTTCCACAGCACTGTGCCCGACCTACCCCCATGTTGCGCGAAAGAGGCTCTGGGTGGGGTGGCTCGAGATTACGTGTCTGGCAGTTCGCCGCTAGAGTCGCACGATGTGGTTCGGCCAGCCGCAACCCTCGGCCAGTTCGTTTTCGGTCTCTGTGTGACGCAACCGGCTTCCTCTTTCGCGACCATGCCGGCCTCGATCAACTTCAGTTCGATGGTGCAAGGATTGACGTGAGGGCGTCGATGTCCGAATCGGATGGAGACTTGCCGAAGACCAACTTTTCAACGGTTCCCCAAAAGCTCCCCGATCGGCCCACGCGCTCTTGTGATCAACAGTGACCGCCGCTCGGCGAGGAATGTGCGAAGTTTAGGCCCTCAAGCGGACGGCCTTGGCCCCGCCCATCATCGTCCCGTGTGGCGGGGCCTTTCTATTGAATCCTCGAATGACGCGCGACCAGTGGGTGCTGATTTTGGTTTGTGCGTTGGCCGCGACTTTGTTCGCTGCGGTCCTGCTATTCCATCCCTCGTAAATGAGGCTCCCGACTGTCCCGCCACCGCCGCGCGCTTGAATGTGGCGCAGCGGCGAAGTCGGTTGATGTCTGCACCGTCGTCCTGAAAGCCGATCCTACATCGGCCGGACTCTGACGCCGATCCCATAGGGGTAGATTCTGGCGGTAGCCTGGTCTGCACGCACAAGTTTTTGATTCAGCGTGATTCTACCGACGGCGGCCAATGTGCCAGTGTTGGTCTTGCGCTGTCCTCTCCCCCTCAGCTACAGCGCGATGCCGCGGCCCTGCCACCGCCTCCCTGGCTTGCTCTAGTGGTGGTGGGGCCTATCGCAAGAGAACGTTTTTTTGGCGTGAGGCTTCATTATGGACGAAAGAAGAGCTTTTCTTTTACGTGTCCATGAGCGGAACATTGATAGGTATCAGCGCCTGCTCAAAACCAAGCTGAGCCATGCCGAAGTACACTACCTCGAAAAACGTCTCTCCGAAGAGCGTTTTGCTGTAGCGATGCTTCAGTTCAAAGTGCAGCACCCTGATCGTCCCTAAGTTCTTTTGGACCGAGCTCGAGGCGATTGACCGAATGTTGCGCGACAGAGGCGCTGCTTCACGTTGCATTGATAAGCCGTGACGACCGAATCGGCGAGGGATGTGGCAGGGTGAGTTTGCGATCGGTGGCCAAGTAATCGGCTTCGAGGCATTGGTAGATCCAAAGCCGATATCAGAGCTGCTGGATGTCAAGGGCGAATTGATGTTCCGCACGGTCTATCCGACCGTGGCGCAGGAGCAAAGTTGCGTTTGGCGCTTACTTCACAAGGAAGCCGGACCATTGCCTGGTCAGATTCGACGAGCCGCGAGGCCTGGTCATCGGGTTGCTGCCAGCTGTCTAGCTGACATCGAACTAGGCCGATACGAAACTCAAAAACATAGAAATGAATCTAGCTCATGCGTCACGGAAGAAGGACACGCCTCTTTGTTTCTCTGACGCTGGCCTGCGTCACACTTGCTTGGACGGGACTGCTGAGCGCACAGATCAACTCTATTCAAAAGAACTCCGTAGATCAAAATACGGACGATCCGGACTACAAGAGGGGCATAGATGCGAATGAGCACAAAACCTACACCGAGGCTTTGCGCTGGTTTCAGAAGGCGGCCGATCAGGGAAATGCAGCGGCGCAGGAGGCTGTCGGCATCCTCTATTATAGCGGCAAGGGTGTCGCCAAGGACGATGCTCAAGCCGCTTTCTGGTTTCGCAAAGCTGCCGAACAAGGCAGTGCGATTTCTCAGACCATCCTTGGCGACATTTATCTAAGTGGCGGTGGAGGGGTAGAGCCGGACCCTGTGCAGGGGCTCGCATGGACGCGCAAGGCGGCCGAGCAAGGCTTTGCCAAGGCTCAATACATCCTCGGCACCTTGTTTGAAGAGGGTCTCGGGACTACTCCCGATATTGCTCAGGCTAAAATCTGGTATGCGAAAGCCGCCGCGCAAGGCGACGTGAAAGCGCAGCAAGCCCTTGATGGCTTATCCAAATGACACGAAATTTTATAGGGAAATGGCGCCCCAATGGTTTCAAGGACGACTGTCCTTCCGACGTGGTATCCGCCTTCCTTTATCCGCCGCGCATTCGCCTTCTAGTGCACAGGGCGAAACCGGTGGTCCGGTGGCGCGCCTGTCTTGTCGTGGGCCATTCAGTGAGCTGGCAATCATTTGACCGAGGCTCTTGAAATCCAGCTCTCGCGGCGAGGTTCGTCGCCAGACCAGCCCCACAATGCGGCTTGGCTGTGGTTCGGCAAACCGCAACAGCTTGACACGATCGTCGCGCAACTCGACGTCGATCGCGACTTCCGGCACCAGCGTGACGCCGTAGCCGCATGCCACCATCTGCATGATAGTCGCGAGACTGGTGGCACCGAGGCTGGCGTTCACGCGGCTCCGCG
>Ga0210408_10002187_pt1 | contig 19377 bp, 17 predicted proteins | sample IncBWH4MmetaG_FD_155471 | JGI IMG/M metagenome (GOLD analysis project Ga0210408, IMG submission 155471) | Forest soil microbial communities from Barre Woods Harvard Forest LTER site, Petersham, Massachusetts, United States - Inc-BW-H-4-M | ecosystem: Environmental > Terrestrial > Soil >...
GCCAGTTCCTTCGCGGCGCCGGCCCCGAGAAGATTTTGGGAGGGTGCGCCTTTTACACACTCGGGCCGCAATGACTCCCGTTCTTCTGGAGTCATCTCACTCTGCCAATGTGCAACTAACTCTTGCCGGGCTTTATACTTGGCCGAGCTTTTACTTTCGCGGTTCCGAGCTCCCAAATTGGATTTCCATTTGTCCCAATCACCGCCGATTTCTGCAATCACGTGCGCAAAGGCGTCATCGAAAGCCATGTTGGTGGACTTCATGAGCGCCCTGGCTTGAGCTTCTAGGACCGTGTATTTATCCCGCGCCCGCTGCTCGATAAGCTTGGTTCGTCTGCTGAACTTCTCGACTAGTTCCCGGCTCACGCTCGCCAGCTCAAAATGGCTCTCTGTCCGGCGAATACCATAGCCGGCGACTTGGAGCTTCGACGCAACTAGATGGTTAAAGTGCGCCTCGAAGAAGACTCGATCTGCGACCGTATTCCCGATCTCCAGTGCCTTCCATTGTTGCTCGACCTCATCGAAGGTTGCGTTCATCGCGAAGACATGGATGTGATAGTGTGGGTCGGGTATCCCATCAACGGGCCTGGTCTCGCTGTGGATGAACTTCGCGTAGATTATGTTCGGGCTAGGGCGATTTTCCTGCCGATAGCCTTTGCACTGCTGACATGGAACATCGCGCAATTTCGCGAGGATTTTCAGGCCGCGATCTTGGTAAGTTGTTCAACATCAGCGTAACACGCGGCGAGCAGAGCGGTGATGATTCGGCGACCCTTGGCAGTGAGCTGATAGCGATGAGTGCGTGGGAGTTTGCGCAGAAGTCAATGAGCTCGCAATAGTGCAAAGTGGCGAGTAATGGCTCCACTCCTGCGTCGGATCTCGAGCTTGTCGGTTTTGGTTGCTTTAGCTGGGTAGAGCAAAGCGCGGAGATCAGCGTTACGGATGCCATTAAGAGCGAACTCGCCGCGGCTGAGGGCCAAGAGTAAAGTGTGATCCTTCTGCGCCAGGGCGTTGAGTCCGCGATAGCGTTTCCCATTGCGAGTAATCGGGCGGCAGACTTCAGCTGCTTCTTGCAGAAGTGAGGGCGAACCGGTAACGCTGGCTAGGGCCTCAAGGTAACGGTGATTGGCCGCTCGACATACTTGGCCTCGTCGATACATGTCGCAGACTCCTTTGCGCAAGATTCTCCAGCGCTTCTGCCCTGTAGGCTCGCCTTCTCTAGCCCGATAGATTCTAAACTCCCTGGGCCGCACGATGGTAGTTTCGACTCGCAGAACGCTGCCCTCCTTGTCGTACATCTTGAGCGAGTTGCCATTGAGGGTATGGCGGATTCGGACTCCTTCGGGTCGTCGTTGGAGTCGAGAGCTTAGTTGGCCTTGAAAGCTGGCGCGTGCTTTGCCGCTATACGCGGGAACCTTTCTGCCAAGGAAGCGCAGCACGTCTGGACTCTGGAAGGTGCTGATGGCATGGCGGATAAATTTGGGATAGAGCTTTTGGAGTTCCTCGGCTTGATCGAAGAGCACATCGGTAGCGTATTCGCTTTGGGAAGCACTCCAGTAGTAGCTCAGGTCGGCCATCGGAGCCGTAATTTCGCCATGCAGAGGATAAGCGATTTCTAAAAAAGAGTTCATCAGTGCCGGCCAATTACTGCGTAATTGTTCATCGAGGAGCTGCTGAGCTGCCGCGCAATCCTCGATACAGATAAAACAGTTGTCCCGCTGCTGATAGTCAAAGCCGGCTCGATCCAGCTGGCGGGCTAGCCATTGCCGACCGTTGAGGCACACGTCCACGCTGAAGGGAAACCAAGTTTGCACCCGGATATGCATCACCCCAATTTCAGGGTGCTGATAATAATGATACAGATGGGTGCACTTGGCAGACTCCATGACCAAGCGCAGCATCTTGGTTTGGCGATCGCCTCGGACCCGGAATGATAAACAGGGTTCCACACAGCTCAAAAGAGCGATCGGTCCTTCCTCGATGTGCTCCTTGGCAACCAAGTCTTGGACCAGTGCTTCTTTACTGAGCTCCGAACTTGGCAATAAATATTGGGCCGTCCTGCCTGCTGGAATCTGTCGTAAGCCAGCTTTTTAACCCGGTCGCTTAAGCCTTGGGCGAAGCCTTTAAAGTTCTTAATGAGCACCTTGCAGTAGTTCAGGTACACCTCTGGCCCATTCGGACAAAACAGTGGACGCAGCGTGGCCCGGAAACGCACCCGGTCCAATCCATTCAAAAATCCAGTGACATGCTGACCAAATCGATTAAGGAAGTTCTTTGGAAGACCGTCTTGGCTAATGGCTGCTTTTGTTTCACAAAATGAAGTTATCCATACCGGACGGTCTTTCAGCTGCCTCATGCCTTCGACACCGATATTCTTTACTGCGTAATGTTCTGTGCATTCTCGGAATCTTATTGTGGATCATTGCAGCGCTTATGGACTGGTGAACCGTTCTTGCTGTCCGAACTATTGGTAACACGAGCGATTGTCGTAAAAAAAGAATATGCTGGTCTGGCTCTACCACCTTCCGAATACCTGCATCGCTCTGTTATTCGGGCTGACCGGCACCGCGCTGTTTATGGGAGTCTTGTTCTTACGGATTAAACTGTTGCGTTTGGATGTTCAACCCGATCACGCAAAAGCCGCACACGATGCGTTGGCCGTCGTTATCGGCTTTGCCGGGTTAATTTTAGCGTTCTCGCTCGTTCAAGAACAAAACAATGTCCGAAACCTCGAAGCACAGGTAGGCGCCGAGGCAAATAGCCTCTCTCGACTGGATCGTTTACTTGTTCGATTTGGCGAACCAGGGGACGACGCGCTCAGGATATCGCTCCGCGAATATGCAAACTCAATTGTTAAGGACGAGTGTCAAGAATTAAGCAAAGGTAGGGCGAGCGGGCGCACTACCAGGCTTTTCCGCGAATTTACAGAAAATGTCACTGCTATTGACCCGAGGCCTGGACGCCAGAGCTTGATTTATGCGGACCTGCTCAAACAAGTTGATGATTTAGCATTGGCTCGCGAAACTAGGCTGGTCGCGGCCAGCAATATCAAGTTAGCGCCTATCTTTTGGCAAACGATCGCTCTTATGTTCCTCATTCTGTTGGTGCTGGCGTCGTTCTCGGAATGTACATTTTCGTTTGGAGGCGCGATTGCGCTTGGCTGTCAGGGTTTTGTCGTGACATTGCTGGTCGCTCTCGTTTTCATCTTCGATCGCCCGTTCAAGCGCCGCACCCTTTCACCACAACCCATAACTAAAGCCATCGCTGAAATGCAAAACCGCGTTTCAACCGGAGACTGAGTGCGTACCTTTTCCGCGCCTGTCGCAATGACAGTATGTGAAACCTCTTTTAGAGTAGCAATGGTGCTAAAGAACTACTCTATGGAACCAAAGCACTATCACTACATTGGCAATAATGTCTCCTCTTAGCGTCGAAAATCGCTGATTAACCGAGCAAATATCACGCCTCGCTTCGCAAACCACATTTCCGGTGATTCCAAAGACGGGTGATATGTCGGGGCCTCCAGAACCCTGGAGACGTCCCAAAAAACATTGGAAATTCTTCAAGGCCAAATTGCTTCCGACAAGGGATTAGAGGAACCGCCCTCTGAGGACCCGGGAGATTTTCCGGCTCGCTGCGGAAATCAGAGGCTGAGACAGTAAGGCCTGGACGGCAAGCCCCACACGGAATGACACGACGGGCCGACATCCGACTCAAAGAGGGGCCGCCTAGTGCTGTCGTCAAATTGCGGGCATCAAAGACTCGAATCGCTTCACTCTAAGGGAACGAATCACCACCCTTTATCGATCTCGTACATAGTAATCGTCCAGAAGCCGCTGACCGGGGGTGTCAAGACCAGTGGTCTAAACCACTGAGCCATCCCCGCGACTCGCCTTTCAAAACATGATTCACTGGCTTATTCCTCTCGGTACCCGCGGAAGGACGCAAGAACTGGATCAACGTCGGGAGCAAGGAGGCTGGACCACGAGTAGCCCCACTATTTCGTTTGTGGAATGTCGTCGCCTCAGCCTACCAGTTCGCGACTGTCTGGGTCTGTGCTTCCGGGCGTGGCCGCCTTTTCCCATCAATCGAGTCGCTAAACTCACGCCACCGCTTGGACTGTCCGCGACTAACCGTCGAAATCCCTGCGACGCCGTCAACCGCGCCGATAGTAACTTTTAAGCGAACCTGGGTTCACTTAGGCGAGCGAGAGGAAGACGGCGGACCTTGGCGGATGCGTTAGTAGAAATGTTAGCAGTTGCTATATTTTCGCGCGACACAAGCTGCACTAAACTACTTAACAAAAGCCACTTATGAATATTTGACTTGAGCTGCGGCTTCGATTTCATATTTCAACAAAGTGGAAGGGGCAGACTCTAGTGGATCGTAAATGCCTCAAAATCAACGAAACGGAAGAAGGCGGAAATCGATCGACAAGCATGGATGTTAACAGTATGCGCTTCGATGTTTCTTTCCAATCCCGCCAAAAACATACTTTATGGCAAGCCTCCACAGAAGACCAGCTTCGAAATTTGGGAATGCCTTGCCCCGGTCTAGACTCTCAGTAGGCGGCCGCTGGCAGCAACGCCAAGTAGTAGAACCACCAGCACCAAGAAGGCTGTCTGCAAGTTGGTGCTGTGAGAAATAAAGCCAATTGCTGCGGGCCCCACGAGCATGCCGGCGTAGCCGAGCGTCATGATCGCCGGGACGGCCACGTTTTCAGGCATGACCGTCTGCCGACCAACGCTGCTAAACAGGACAGGAACAATGTTCGAGCAACCCACACCAACCAAGGCATAGCCCACCAACGCGACTTGCCACGATGGAATAAGCGTCGCGAGGGCAACGCCTATTGCCGCGCAGAGGCCCCAGATATGACGATACTAATCGGGCCGACTCGCCGTACGAGGCGGTCGCCGGTCAGGCGTCCAATGGTCATCGTGAGGGCAAATGCCGCATATCCCAGTCCAGCGTCGGATACATTCATTCCACGCACCGAGGTCAAGAATACGGCGCTCCAGTCAAGTAAAGAACCCTCCGTCAAAAAGAGGATGAAGCAGAGGGCTCCGATGAATAGCACAATGCCATGCGGAATAGCGAAGGCCGGCCCCTCGTTCTTGCTGCCATAAGGTAGCAGGTGGGAAGCAGATAGTACCAGCGCTACAGCGATGCCGACGACGATACACAATACGGCCGTGAGCGGCGAGGCTCCCGCTCCCAGCAGAATAGTGATACCTGCCGCTCCGGCGATGCCGCCGAGGCTGAAAAGGCCGTGGAACCCCGACATCATTGTTCGACCGCTCGCTCTTTCGACGATTATGGCTTGGATGTTCATAGCGACATCCAAGCTGCCGATACCCGCGCCGAAAGCTAGCAGAGAGACAACAAGTTGAGGTACAGTTGAAACAGTAGCCAGGAACGGGAGCGCGAGACAGATCAGCACCGTCGACAAAGCAATGACGAGTCGACACCCGAGACGTGCCGCCATCGCACCCGCCAACGGCATGGCCACGATCGAACCGGCCCCGAGACATAGAAGGAGCAGCCCAAGCAGTCCGTCATCGATGTTGGCGCGGATCTTGGCGAATGGCACGAGAGGAGCCCAAGCGGCCATTCCGAAACCAGCAATAAAGAATACAATGCGGGTGGAAAGTTGCTCTTGGCGTGCTGGTAATTGACGGAAGCTTGTAGCAGTTGAAGACATAAGGCTTTCTTGACTTTCGCAGAGGTACTTAATGCGCAAGCAGCTATGGTCAGCCACGCCAGGGCGTTTCTCAACCCACAGAAGCGGCTGATTCGCATCGGCACGTCATCGTTTCTCAATAGGACTCACTTGGGGTTATTCCTCGATCCTTTTCGAAGAGAGCACCCTGATATCGGGATCGTCCTTCGCGAAATGAATATGGCCGAGCTCTATCGAAAGCTCGACCAAGGGCTTTTGGATTACGTGTTTGGCGCCGTCGATCGACATAGAGAAAGATGGGCTTCCAGGTTTCTTTACGGGGAGCCGCTGCTGTACGTGGCCCAAGCTGGCACGAAGCAAACGGGCACAAAGAGCCCATCGGTCGATTTCAAAGACATCGCGAAGCCTTCAACACAGAAAGCGCTCGTGTTATTATCTACTCTTACGGATTGCGGCCGATGAGCTCAGGTGACGGACGATCGAGGTTAAACTTTATTAGCGTCTGCTCGGCTTCAACCAAGCATTCAGCGCAATCCTCGCAGATCCGTTCATTCAAATCGCTATCGCTCCAGCACAAGACGGACATCTCCGCGCAGACCGGACAAAAATCGGCGTACTCTGAAACAAAAGGATTAAGAGCCATGGCCGTATCCTTGGCGGGCTTACGTCAGCCCACCAGGTGGTAGAATCGGAGATCCATGGGATCGGCCAGGAGCTCAGGCAACCTGCTCATTGCTCGCTGAGCATAGCCGGTCCCGATGTGATCTTGCACAGCCTGCTCATTATGCCACTGTGAAACAATGGCAAACTCCGTCGGAGTCGCTCGATTCTGCGTTAGCTCGAACCGGATGCAGCCTGACTCTTGGCGCGTAGGCTCCAGCAACGATGTTAACAATGAGTTAAGCTCCTCTGTTTTGTCTGAGCGTGCATTGAGAAGTGCGATCGCGTGAACATCTTCTTTGGGCATTTTCTTTCTCCTAAGAAATTCCGCATCCGCTCTTCAACCGAAGCAACAGAAGGCGACGAGCGCTGCGAACAGAAGAAGCCCAAGAGCGATTTCCATAATCCGCGTTTTGATTCGCTCCGATGGCAATAACTCCGTCCAATCAAACCGCATTTCTCCGGCAGCCTCTGCGAGCGTTCTATCCAGGTCGTATGGCGCTGGTGAGTCTTTCCCTTCTAGCGATGCGGTCGACAAGTCACAGATTGAAATCTTTTCTTTGGTGGTCATTGAGTTTGTTATTTGAGGTTAATAGGTGTTTGGATCTCTACAAGAATTCCAGCGGGTGATTTTAACGCCGTCCGCTAGTGCAATAACTTGATTTGCCTATTCGTAGTGCAGGCACGGATCATCGTAAATGGAACGAAAGGTCCAGTGTCGGATCTAAAGCAAAAGAATCACGCAAAGACCCAAGCCTGCATCAGTCACAAATCTCTAAGGATTTGTGACTGATGCAGGCTAGCCATTCGAATTCTGGATCGCATGGAAGCGGGTGAATCACCACAGACCGGAAAACCGCCGTCCCATTCTGCTACTCCCGAACTCCTGCAACTCCTGACTTCTTGATTCCGCTATCTTCTAGCTGCGGGCGAACTAAGGATCTCTGCTAGTGCGTGAAAGTTCTCCAGCCGGAGGATAGTCGTCAGGTTGCGGCGCATCTCCGGTTCGTCGTCGATGACTAGAATTCATATCGGCAACCTCACAGTCACGACGGTTCCTTCACCCAGCTTGCTCTCCACGTTAATTTTGCCGCCATGCAGATCGACGCAGCGCTTTACGATTACCAAACCGAGGCCCGTGCCTGGACGGTCATCGACGTTATGCCCGCGATGGAAGGCATTGAAGAGCCACTCGCGGTCGGCTTCTGGAATTCCGATGCCCTGGTCGCGGATGGCGCAAGCCATATCTCCGCCGACGGGCGCGATTTCGAACCGCACCGGACTTCCGGCGTCCGAATATTTTACGGCGTTGGTGAGCAGATTCGTGAAAATGTGTCGCAGCAAACGCTCGTCGGCCTGGATCTCGGCAGGCGTTCCGCAGAACGACAATTCGATCGGACATCGTCCGCCAGTTGCCGACAGGACTTGGTCCACGAGCTCTTGCAGGAATTTTTGCAGTACCACCGATGCCGGCTTAAATTCCACCTTGCCCGCATCGAAGCTTCCGATGAAGAGCGCTTCCTCCATGATCGAAGCCATGCGGCGCGTATTGCGGCGGATGGATTGCAGATGATCCTTGCGTTCGGACGGCTCCAACTGCTCCAGGTAGTCTTCCAGGATTTCCGTGGATGACTGGATGATACCCAGCGGGGTGCGAAACTCGTGCGACACCATGGCCACGAATTTGCTTCGCAACTGCCCCAATTCCTTCTCCCTGGCCAAGGTCCGGAGCAACTCGGCCTCGGCCTGCTTGCGCTCGGTGATGTCGAGAGCAAAAATAAAAAGGTGTGGCTCGCGATTGATTTCGATGCTTTCCGCGGAGACCAGCAGCGTGTGAACGGTGCCTCGCTGGCTGCGGGCCTGGACCTCGACCTCGCGCAGCGAACCGTTGCTGCGCTCAAGGTCCGCCCAGAACTTCGCGCGGTCGTCCAAGTTTACCCACATGCCCAGCTCCACTGAGTTGCGACCAAGAATCTTGTTACGGTCGAGTCCCAACCACTGTACGAGCGCGTCGTTCACCTCGATAAATTTCTGATCGCTCACCCGCATAATCGAAACCTGCACCGGGTTAGCTCGAAAAGCCTTGCTGAAGCGCTCCTCGCTCTCGCGAAGCCGCGCCTCGCTCTTGCGCAATTCGGCTTCGGCCTGCTTGCGCTGCGTAATGTCGAGGCCGACGACTAGCATGTGCGGCTCGCAGTTGATTTCGATAATATCGGCCGATTGTAGAAGAGTGTGGACGGTACCCCGCCGGCTGCGAAGGCAGCATTCGACATCTCGAAGCGAACCGTTGCGCCGAAGTTCGGCCAAAAATTTCTCACGGTCTTCAAGATTCAGCCAGATGTCCAGCTCGCGCGAATCGTGACCGAGAATTCTGTCACGGTCGAGTCCGAGCCACCGAACGAACGCATCATTCGCTTCGACGAATTTTGCATCACTTAACCGCAGAATCGTCATGTTCAAGGGGCTTACCCGAAAGGCTGTTCTGAAGCGCTCCTCGCTCTCGCGCAGGCGCGCCTCGCTCTGGCGCAATTCTGCCTCGGCGCGCTTGCGCACTGTGATATCGTTGCAGAACGCTTGAAAAAGCTGCCGGCCGCCGAGCTGGATGCGTGTAAGAACCACTTCCATCGGTACCTGAGTGCCGTCGCAGCGCAATGCCATCCATTCGAATCGCGCACTCCCGTGGGCCAGCGCGTCGGCGAGGTGTTTTTTCGCCAGCACCTCGGCACGCTCACCGCCGGGCTGAATTGGCGCGGCGAGTTCGACGGGGCGTTTACCAACTACGTCGTCCAGATTGGAATAGCCCAGAAGTCGCAACCAACTCTGATTCGCCTCCAAAATTCCATTTTCGTCATATAGAAAAACGGCCTGACTGGTGCCTTCGAACAGTGCCCGAAACTTTTCTTCGGATCGCGAGAGTTCGATCGTACGCTCGGCGACTCGCTTTTCAAGCGATGCGTTGAGTTGACGGATTTCGCTTTCTGCGAGCTTCTGTGTGGACATATCGCGATAGCCAAGGGAAAGCAGGGTGCGTCCGTCGAAAGGGACTGCCGTCGCCACGATGTCGAGTGGTAGTTCAGTTCCATCAAAGCGGCGGACCAACCACTCGAAGCGAAGGCTGCCTTGGTCCAGCGCGACTTTTATCAGTGTCCGCGCCTTCTCGATAGAGAGCTGTCCGTCCGGTTGGCGCTCGGGAAATCTCTCCGATGGCGAAGCGTTGCGCAGAGCCTCCCGGTTAGGCGCTCCGAGCAGTCTCGCAACCGCTTCATTCACCTCGATATACCGGAGGGTCTGCGGGTCAAGGAGCGACATCGCCTCTGCACTGCGCTCAAAAAACATCCGAAAGCGCGCCTCATTCTTGAGCGGCCCGCCTTCGTTCTCCTTGCGTTTAGTTATTTTACGCGCCACTAACAGAATTATCTGCTTGCTTTGGCGTTCAATCAATCACTTCGAGCGGAACTTCGAACCAGATGGCATCAGTCGTACGCTCGAAGAAAAGATTAAACATCAACTATATTTCGCGGCGCCGGGTTGCATTTTGGCATTGGGCCTTTCGTTCCATTTACGGTTATCGGTAGATGCTTTATGCATTCCGCCATGCAACTACATCTATCGCAATCACCTAAACAACCGAATCAATTGTTCGCTGGCGCGGTGCTGGCGTTCAGTCTTCTTGGTTCGATGCATCCAGATCACTGGAATACCGAAAACGGCCGCTATCACGAAAACTTTGTGAATCAGATCCAGGTCCAGAAGAATAACGACGATTCCGGCTATACTCCGTCGCGGAGCCCTGCGTTCAACGATCTGTGGGGGTCCTAATTTGGGTTGACACGCGGTCCGCGCTTCGGCGCCAGGTAATCGTCAGGCGCTGCTGCCGATTAAAAGGCTTGGTTAGCTTTTGTGCGTCAGGCGGCGCTCCGATCCCACCTCCGGCGGGTATCGCTGATCCAACAGCGCGAGAAACGCGAGGGTGGCGGGATCTCGATCTCGGTTGCGCCAGCAGAGCCGATGCAACGGTCGGGTCAGCTCGAAGCCGCGCAGGGGCAGAATTGCCAATTGGCCCGACACCAGCTCCGTTTGAATGGTTAGATGCGACACGATCGCTACTCCCAGACCGGCGGCAACCGCGCGTTTGATCGCCTCGGTGTTGCCTAACACCATCGTCGTCCGTTGAAGTTTTTCTCCCCGCTTGGCCAGTGCGCGTTCGATCACTTCCCGGGTCCCGCTGCCCGCCTCGCGCACGATCATCGGCTCGGCACAAAGCTGCCGCAAGTTCAGCACCTTACTGTCGGCGCTAAGCCGCGGATGGTCAGGCCGAGCGATGGGTACCAGCTGATCCCTTAGAAAAACTACGGTTTCAATTTCATCGCAATTCGGCGGCAAACCTTCGGTCAGACCGGCGTCGAGGGTTCCGTCCGCCAGCCGCCGTTCAATGTCTTCGGTGTTGGCGATGTCAAATTGGAGATCAATGTCCGGATAACGCCGCCGGTATTCCCCCAATAGGTTCGGCAGGAGGTAAACGCCGATGGTAGTGCTCGCGCCGATGGCTAAACGGCCCCGACAAAGTCCCCTCACCTCGGCCATCGCCCGTTCGGCCTCGACCGCTAACGCGCCCAGCCGTTGCGCGTACCCAAGCAGAAGCTGCCCTGCCGCTGTCAGCTTCACGCCCCGACCCAACCGATGAAACAAGGTCAAACCCAGCTGCGCTTCCAGTTCGCCCACTTGCATCGAGATGGCTGGTTGACTGACGTGGATACGTTCAGCAGCCCGGCTGAAACCGCCGGCCTCGGCCACGGCTCGAAAAAGAAAGAGATGGTTTAGGTTCACGCCCATAAATATGAAATCGTCGCATAAGATAATCTTATGGCTATTAGATAAAACATATATTTTTAAGATTCATTCGTCGAGGGCAGCTTGCAGGCATGGTCAATACCAATTCTCTTTCTACACACCATCGGCCGCACTCGCTACCGGCAAAGCTCGGGAGGTCGGCCAGCCCCGAAGGCTCAGCTCACCGGCGCTGGCTATTTCATCCGGAGGCGCTTCCGCAAGACGTGCGGCAGGCAATCTTCATCGCTGCGGCGGCGTTCTGTCTGACGCCCTGGGTTTCACCCCCGGTCGCCCTGGCACTAGGCGCCATCCTTGCGCTGACGCACGAGAATCCGTTTGCACACCTCGGCAAAAAAGTCTCAGCGAAGCTGCTGCAGGTTTGCGTGGTCTTTCTGGGCTTTGGCATGGATTTGCCCCTCGTCCTCCGCACGGGCTTGCAAGGTGCCGGCTTTGCGGCGGCGACTATCGCGATGACGCTCGGGTTAGGCTGGGCCCTTGGCAAACGCTTGGGCATCGATCGCAAGGTTTCGGCCCTGATCTCCGCGGGCACCGCGATCTGCGGTGGATCGGCCATCGCGGCCGTCGGATCGGTAATCGGGGTGGCTGAAAGCGAGATCAGCGTTGCGATGGGAACGATTTTCATCCTCAATGCGGTCGCGCTTTACGCGTTCCCGTTGGTGGGTCACGCTCTTGGGCTTACCCAGGTCCAATTCGGCACCTGGGCAGGCATCGCTATTCACGACATTTCCTCAGTGGTCGGTGCGAGCGCGCATTACGGGCTTGATGCGTTGCAAACGGCTACGGCGGTCAAACTCTCTCGTGCTCTTTGGATTATCCCAGTGGGCTTGGGCGCAGCGGCCATCTTCCGAGCGCGCAAGACTCACCGCCAGACCGCTACGCAGCTTAAGCCCAAGGTGCAGGTGCCTTGGTTTATTGGCTTTTTCCTGCTCGCCTCGGTGGCTCGCAGTTTCGTGCCTGGGATGGCCGGCATAGCCCCCGCATTGGGGCATGTGGCCACAACCGGTCTGACGCTCACGTTGTTTCTGATCGGGGCCGGGCTCTCGACGAAGACGCTCCGAACCGTTGGCTGGCGGCCGTTCTTGCAGGGAGTTCTGCTTTGGCTGTTCATCAGCGTCGTCTCCCTGGCGATTATTGCCCGCTTTGTTTAACCAACATCGCCAAAACGAGAATGAAAGTATGCACAAACACCATTGTCGGCGGCGGCGGCCAGGCCGGCCAGTAGCCGGGAGCTTCCCGAGTATGTGCACCATGATTTTAGCTTTTAAGCTGAAAACCGAATTTGAGGAATTTGGGTTTAAGCCCATCTAAACGCCGCAGTAATATGTTGCAACTCGGCGTTGAGGCTTTGTCTCCGACCAATTCCTACCGAGACGCGATGCGGCGGGGGTTCACTACCAATCCGACAGTGTCAACGCCCTGTTCGTTAGCGAGGAACAGGCTCTGGACTTGCTGTGCGATAATAGCCGAATTTACAGTGAGCGGTTCGATGATTTTGTATTGTCTAACTCGGGTCCTCAACGGCGAGTTGAAGCCCGGTGCTTAAAGTTGAATCGTTGGTATGCACCGTAGAAATGATAGGACCGAGCCGCTCCGCCGGCGCCGGTAGGGAAACACTCCCGCGCGTCCGGCGCTGCACGTCTCGACGCTTCTTTTTGCTGCTTCTGCGACGCGCTCTTGCTCTTTTGGAGCTGAGGCTCTTGCCATCAGTTTCTCCTGTTTTGAGTTTGCACCTTTTTTGGACATGCGGCGCCGGATCGCGCAGGAGCGCGTCCCTACCAGGCCATGCTGCTTCCAACGAGGAAAACTCAACCAGGCTACGCGGCGCCCAAAGTCATAAGTCAACGGCTGACCCCAGCGATCCGCGGCGTAGGCTCGTTCGGCCACTATCAAATCAGATATCAGCGCTTCACTCGGGAAGACCAACACTCCTAATCCTCCGTCCCCTTTGCTACCTTTGCTACCTTCTGTTCAAATCCTTTTGTTTTCCTTCTGTTGAAATCTTCGCTGCCCTTCTGTGATGAACTTGACGGGATTACGGAAATTCTTGAATATGCGCACATTAGAATAAGCCGTTCGGTCCATGGAAGTCGGATTCCAAATATTGCCTGGATATGTAATAAACCATTGGATTCTACGGAGATCTCGCTTAATCAAAATGTCATGCAAAGCCATCAGAAACGCACCGCAAGTAGAAACGGTACGAATCTGGAGCACGCGCATCTCCTGAATCAGAGGGTCATTCTAGAGACTATCCGACTGCGCGGGCCGGTCTCAAGGGTCGAAATCGCTCGCGTAACCAGCCTGACGAACCAGACGGTCTTTAACATCGTGGACGGGCTGCAACGTGCCGGACTTATTCAGGAATTCGGCCTTAAGGCGGCCGAACGAGGTCAGCCCGCGAAGGTATTCGAGATTAATCCCGATGGTGCATTTTCCATCGGCCTTCACCTGGAGCGTGATCATATCGCCGCTGTTCTCGTAGATTTCAGGGGTATAGTCCGCGCACGCACTTTTCGAGGGCATTATCTTTCGACACCGGACGAAGCTCGTAAACAGGCGCTGAACTCAATCAGAGAATTGCAGCGCAAAAATGCCCGCAGACGAATCTGGGGCTTGGGAATAGCGTTGCCGGGCCCAGTAGATTCCCGGTATGGCAAAGTCATTTCCATGCCGAATTTTCCCGGATGGGAGGAGTTTAACGTTCGGGAGTACTTTCATCAGAAAACTGGCTTGCGCGTTCTCGTTGACAACGATGCGACCGCCGCAGCAATCGGTGAGAGCTGGTATGGGGTCGGCCGCACTCTAAGCAGTTTCTTTTACATTTACATGGGCATCGGCGTAGGCGGGGGAATCATTGTAGATGGTCGACCTTTCAGGGGATTCAGAGGAAATTCTGGAGAGATCGGGCATGTCGTAGTTAACAGGAGCAAAGATGCGAAAAGATGCGGTTGCGGAAAAAAGGGATGTCTTGAAACATACACATCCCTAACATCCTTGTGCCAGCACCTTCAGGGGGCTGATATCCGCGGAACGGAGTTGTCTCAGCTTGTGCAACTGTTTGAGGCGCGGAACACCGCGCTCATGGATTGGCTGGAAACCGCAGTTTTGTTTCTTTCTGAGGCTTTCCAGAATCTTCAACTCTTATTCGACCCAGAGGCGTTCGTCGTAGGAGGTCATTTGCCTGGCCCACTATTGGCATTCATCTGTGAGCGGTGCGCGAGCATTACACGTGCCGCGAAGCCCCCCGGAGGCACAAATCCTCCGGGAATTCTCCAAGGGTCACTACACGATGAGGCAGCCGCGATCGGGGCTGCTGCGCTTCCGACTCACGATCTCATTGCCCCCAACTATGAGGGTATAACAAGCGGGGGCCACCTCAGCTTGCTCGAGCCGAGCAGTGCTTAGCCAGTTTGCTAAGGCCGGTCGGGGATCGAATCGGGTCTTAGGAACACCTGCATAGCAAAAAAATTCAAATTAAAGATAATATTATACAAATTAACTAAAACTTTCTTCAATTTGAAAGAATTACTCTTGCTTTATCGAGGCGATTCTTAGAAATGGTTTGCAGTTCCCCGTAGTTTGGCCCGGTCCCGGCATTTGTTCGATGAATCAAAAATTCAAGCTGTGAGTTGCACCGACGTGGGGCAATCGCAGTCTCCCCGGTTCTGATTCCTCGATGCCGAACACAGGGCGCTGAAATCATTAACAATTGTTACAATGAAAAGTCTAAAAAGGCATTTTTCCTGGGCGTCAGCATCCGTTCTTTTATTCGGCCTGATCGCAAGCAAGGCTGCCCTCGCCGAGGATGAGAGCACCATTAACGATAAGATTCAGTCTTATTTGAGCCAGATGACAATCCAGCAAAAGCTGGATTATATCCATGGCGTTACGCCGGCGTCTGGTCCTGGTCTTCCGAACTCCACTCAGAGTATATCTGCGGCGAAGATCCCTACCTCGGTAGTCAGATGCTAGTTCCATTGATCAAAGCGGTTCAAAGGGAGGGAGTGGTCGCCACTTCCAAGCACTTCGTTTGCAACGACCAGGAATACAATCGAAATTCAATCAACACCATCGTCGACGAAAGGACGCTCCGGGAAATCTATCTGCGGCCGTTCGAAGCTGCAGTCAAACAGGGTCATTCTGGCGCCTTTATGGATGCCTATAACCAGCTTAACGGGTTCTTTTGTTCTCAAAGCAGCTACCTTAATACACTGGTGCTGGCCCAGCAGTGGGCATTCGACGGGATAAGAATGTCCGACTGGGGAGGAGTGCACGACGGTCTGCAGGCGGCGTTGGCCGGCTTGGATCTGGAAATGCCCGGTGGCAGCAGGGCCCTGATGTCCTCCGCGAACCTCTACCCGTACTTTCAATCGGGGCAACTTATCGAAGCGACTATCGATGATAAAGTGAGCAGAATCATCGCAACCATTTTACGGTTCCACTTCCTGGATCGACCGCAGCTCGATACGTCAATTCCTCAAGACAACCCGGTGAGTGCTAAAGCTGGTTTGGATTCGGCGCGTGAAGGAATCATTTTGCTCAAGAACGACAATAAGCTTCTGCCGATTGATCGAACAAAAGTGAAATCAATCGCTGTCGTAGGTTCTCTTGCGAACGGAGCGCCTCCGGGGGAAGGCGGAAGTGGAGCGGTCACGCCGATCCATTATACGAGTGAACTGGCTGGAATTACCCAAGCAGCGGGCAGCAACGTCAAAGTTGATTTTTACAACATCGGGAACGCGGATCCTACCACTTCCACTTGGCAATACCCTGATAGTAATGGTGTTTATCAAAGCGGATTGGAAGCGGCCTACTTCGCGAACCAGACGCTTTCTGGGACACCGGTATTAACCCAGATCTATCCAGACCTTTTGGTCAACTATAATTCCACAGATCGACCGACGGTAGTTGCCTCTATTCCATTTAGCGTGCGCTGGACGGGAAGGATGGCGGTTCCCGCCACGGGCGACTATCTCTTTCAGATCCAATCCGACAGTAACATACGATTCATTGTAAACGGGCAAAGCCTTTTCGACAATTGGAGTGCGACAGGCCGTAATGTTGCGGCTAACTTCACTACGAAACTGTCGGTGGTCGCCGGGCAACCGGTTGATGTCACGGTGGAATATAAAGGTCCTCCGGCACGTTCTCGCGGAGGTTCGAGCCTGAGTCTCGGTTATGCCTCACTGAGCGCCCCGGCATACATCGCAAACTACGATGCAGTGGTCATCGCCGCCGGTTTTGATTCAAGCACCGAGGGGGAAGGCAGCGATAGAATTTACACGATGCCGAACTATCAGGATACGGTGATTAGCAACGTGGTGGTTGCCAACCCTAAGACAGTCGTCGTACTGCACGGAGGAGGCGGGATGGATATCCAGCAATGGGTTAACCACGTACCAGGCTTGATTCATGCCATATTTCCAGGTGAAGATGGCGGGATAGCCTTGGGCGAAATCTTGTTTGGCGATACTAACCCTTCCGGAAAGCTGCCGTTTACCTTTGAAAAGCGTTTTCAGGATAATCCGGCCTACCCGAACTATCCCTCGAGCGACGGAGGCGTCACCGCGGTTTACGCTGAAGGGTTGTTCATGGGGTATCGAGGCTTTGATAAATATGACATCGTACCCCAATTTCCCTACGGATACGGGCTGTCTTACACGACATTTTCGTATTCTGATCTCGATGTCACGCCTAATGGTCTGAACCGCGATGGGAAGGTACGGGTGACCTTTAGGATAGCGCAATTACCGCTCTACGCGTATTATGCGCGTAGAGCTACTCAGGCAAATAATTAAGAAGTCCATAGCAATTAGAAGACATTAACTAGGATTAATATGTACATCAAAAGTCGTGCGTTAGCGTCATTGATCACGCTCGCTGCGCTGTTCGGCATAGTGCAAGCGCCTCCGTTCTCTCGAGCTGCCGGCGAGAGGAAACTCGAAGTTTTTTCCTGGTGGACATCCGGTGGTGAAGCGGCCGCGCTCGACGCGCTGTTCAATATCTACAAGAAGCAGTACCCTGGCGTAGAAATCATCAACGCGACAGTCGCGGGTGGCGGAGGCTCTGCCGCCCGCCCAGTGCTCCAGACCCGATTGGCGGGCGGTAATCCGCCTGATACCTGGCAAAGTCATCCTGGCTGGGAGATGCTGGGTCAATACGTGGAACCTGGCTATTGCGAGCGATTACGGATTCTTTACAAGAGTTACGGATGGGATAAAGCCTTTCCGAAAGCTCTTGTGGATCTGATGACCAAGGGCGATAAGACTTACGGCGTGCTTGCCGGCGTCCATCGCGGAAACGTACTCTGGTACAATAAGAAGCTCCTCGAGCAGCACGGTATCACCGCAGGCGAAAAGATGAGCTTCGAGGAGTTTTTCGAGGCTTGCGATAAGCTTAAAGCGGCCGGCATCCCTGCTTTAGGCGTGGGTGATTCAGGGATTTGGGCTTCAGCTCAACTCTTTGAGAATACGCTCCTGGGTGCTGTCGGACCCGAAGGATGGATGGATTTGTTCAGTGGCAAGATGAAGTGGGATGATCCAAAGGTAAAGCTAGCGATGCAAATTTTCGCCAAAATGCAGGACTACACTAATCGTGATCACTCTGCATTGAGTTGGGATCAAGCCATCGGCGCTTTGATCGAAGGTAAAGTCGCCTTTAGCTCCATGGGCGATTGGGCCGATGGAGAATTCATTAAAGCTAACAAGAAGGAGAAGGAAGATTTCGGCTGGGTCAGCCATCCCGGTACCGATGGATCATTCATTATCGTTGCTGATGGGTTTATCCTCGCGAAAGGGGCTCCTCACAAAGAGGCGGCTATCGCCTGGCTGAAAAGCATCGGCAGCAAGGAAGCTCAGGAAGCCTTTAACCCGCTGAAAGGCTCGATTCCAGCCCGTACCGATGTGGACAAGTCGAAGTTTGACGGATACCACCAGTGGTCAATGAACTCCTTTGCGACTGGCAAACTGGTTCCGAGCTGTGTCCACGGCGAGGCTGCTCCTGCGGCGTTTCAGCAAGCGCTGAATGATGCAGTTACCGCTTTCATCGTGGACAAAAATGTCGACAATTTCGCTCATGCACTGGTGCAAGCCGCGAAAGAGTCTTCAGAGGCAACAAAATAGCTTCCTCCATAGTCGACGGAGGAGTGCTCGGAATCTGTGGCGCCGCGGCGTTTGGCCAAGTCCGCGCTTGAGCTGGTTGTTCGTTGTGCTTCAACAATTTTATTGAGAACATCCCCGGAATGCGACAGGAACTTGATCCAGGTACGATCGTCCGCACGAGTGATTTTATTGGATTAGAGGGTTTCCGCGTGGTCATCCGGGAATGGCCTAGGAACGGGGAATTTGGATCCGGGAGAAAAGGTGTTCCGTTTTTCCGCTTGGCTTATCGGCCGGGTGAAGAGCGCGGTCATACTGTCGTTCGATATGCACAAAATCCCGAATCCGAGGTTAGAATGACTCGCGTTTCCGCCATTGGTCCTCCAGACAGCCCTTTCGAGGCTATTTATACTGAAGCGGACGGTAAAACCGTTGGCTTCGAAATCCACCCCGGATTTCTTGGTGACGTGATCAGGCGTGCCAACATTCGCGCAGAAAAGCTCCAATGCCTGCCACCTCCTCGTTTCGTCATCAATAGGAGTGTGGAATTTTTATGCTCTTTGCTCATGCAAGAAACCGAGAACGGAGCCCAACTTGGTTCGTTGTACTTCGAGAGTCTTGCTAAAGCCCTGGTCATAGCCGTAGTCTCTCAGACCGATCCCCGTCTACCGGATGCCGGGAAAATCTATGTGCAAAACGAGCGGGTGAAGCAAGCGCTCTCGTATATCGAATCGAATTTTCGCTCGAAATTGACCCTTCCGGAAATTGCCGCAGCATCCGGACTCAGCGTCTCTCATTTCTGCCGGCTTTTTGGTCGAATGGTCGGTTTGACTCCTCATGAGTATATCTTGAATTGTCGGCTTCATTTCGCAGAAAGGTTACTCTGCCTGCGAGGAGCGGAATGCTCGATCGCCGACGTCGCGGCCGAATCGGGATTCGCAGATCAGGCGCATTTTAGTCGGCATTTCCACCGTGTTTTCCTCAAGACCCCCCATGAGTATCGACGGCAGCAATAATAATTGACTGAAAGAGCAGTCTGCACGCCAGTTGTACGACGCTATCTCGAGTTGCGACAGTATTTGTAGAG
>Ga0210408_10002188_pt1 | contig 19362 bp, 23 predicted proteins | sample IncBWH4MmetaG_FD_155471 | JGI IMG/M metagenome (GOLD analysis project Ga0210408, IMG submission 155471) | Forest soil microbial communities from Barre Woods Harvard Forest LTER site, Petersham, Massachusetts, United States - Inc-BW-H-4-M | ecosystem: Environmental > Terrestrial > Soil >...
GATACCGCGCACGGCCATTCCTCGCGGGTGCTCGAGGCCGTCAATCGCATCAAGCGGCTCTCCAATGCGGTGCAGGTCATCGCCGGCAACATCGCGACCAAGGAAGGCGCGCAGGCGCTGATCGATGTTGGAGCGGATGCGATCAAGGTCGGCATCGGCCCGGGCTCGATCTGCACCACGCGCATCGTCGCCGGTGTCGGTGTGCCGCAGCTCACCGCGATCATGGATGCGGTGGAGGCCGCGAAGAAGGCCAGTGTGCCTGTCATCGCCGACGGCGGCATCAAATATTCCGGCGATCTCGCCAAAGCGCTCGCCGCCGGCGCCGACATCGCCATGGTGGGTTCGCTGCTCGCCGGTACCGACGAGACGCCGGGCGAAGTGTTTCTGTGGCAGGGCCGCTCTTACAAGGCTTATCGCGGCATGGGCTCGGTCGGCGCGATGGCGCGCGGCTCCGCCGACCGCTACTTCCAGCAGGACATCAAGGACACGTTGAAACTGGTTCCGGAGGGCATCGAGGGCCAGGTGCCGTACAAGGGTCCGGTCAGCAACGTCATGCATCAGCTTGCTGGCGGCCTGCGCGCGGCGATGGGCTATGTCGGCGCGCGAAATATCGCCGAGTTTCATGAGAAAGCACAGTTCGTGCGCATCACCGGCGCCGGCCTGCGCGAGAGTCATGTGCACGACGTCACGATCACGCGCGAGAGCCCGAACTATCCGGGCGGAGTTTGATCGCGTCATTCCGGGGCGATGCGAAGCATCGAACTCTGATGTGCTATTGCACATCTGAGAATCTCGAGATTCCGGGTATGGTGCTAACGCACCATCCCGGAATGACAATGGAGAACCCGACATGTCCCAAGCAAAACGCGTCGTTCTCGCCTCCCGCCCCGTGGGCGAGCCAAAGGCAACCGATTTTCGTATCGAGGAATATGCGTCGCCGACACCCGGTGCGGGCCAGGTCTTGCTGCGCACGATCTGGCTTTCGCTCGATCCCTATATGCGCGGCCGCATGAGCGATGGCCCGTCCTATGCGGCGCCGGTGCCGATCGGCGGCGTGATGGAGGGCGGCACCGTTTGCGAAGTGATCGCCTCCAACAATCCCGACCTCGTCAAGGGCGACATCGTGCTGTCGCGCGCCGGCTGGCAGACGCATGCGCTGTCCGACGGCAAGGGCCTGACCAAGATTGACCCCTGGATCGCGCCGATCTCGACCGCCGTCGGCGTGCTCGGCATGCCCGGGATGACCGCGTATACCGGCCTGGTCGAGATCGGCAACCCGCAGCCAGGCGAGACCGTCGTGGTCGCGGCTGCCTCCGGCGCCGTCGGCTCGGCGGTCGGGCAGATCGCGAAGATCAAGGGCGCCCGCGCTGTCGGCATCGCCGGCGGCAAGGACAAATGCGACTATGTCAAACGCGAACTCGGCTTCGACGACTGTCTCGATCATCGCGATCCTGATCTGGCTTCAAAATTGAAGGATGCCTGTCCGAAGGGGATCGACGTCTATTTCGAGAATGTCGGCGGCGCGGTGTTCGAGGCGGTGTTCCCGCTCTTGAATGCGTTCGCGCGGGTGCCGGTGTGCGGCCTGATCGCGCACTATAACGACACCGAGGCGAAGCCGCCGAAATGGGCTTCGTCCATGATGCGCGCCGTGCTGACAAAACGCATGACGATCCGGGGCTTCATCGTCAGCGACTTTGCCGCGCGGCAGGCGGATTTTCTGCGCGACATGTCGGGATGGGTGCGCGAGGGCAGGGTCAAATACAAGGAGTTCGTCACCGAGGGCCTGGACAGCGCGCCCGCCGCGTTCATGGGCCTTCTGAAAGGCGCCAATTTCGGCAAGCAGCTGGTGCGGGTCGGGCCGGACAGGGTCTAGCCGTGCGCTGACGCGCCCTCATCTTTAAGAAGCTCGTCCAGATCGATATCGATCTGGCCGGGCGCCTTGACGTGACGGACCTCAAAACTGTCGGGCCGGAAGCGATACTCCACGAGGCCAACTTCCTTGATGCCGATCCGCGCCTGCCGCGCATCCGAAATGATGAAGCCGGCGGACGGCGCCCAGATCTGACGCACGCGGCCAAACGTGAAGTCGCACCGCTGATGCACATGGCCGCTGGCGACCAGCCGCAGATCGGCCACACCAAGCATCTCGATCAGATGCCGGCGCGCCGGCTGCGGAACGTAGCGGATCGATGTCGCCTCCAGTTCGGGATCGTCGGGGGCGTTTAGATAAAGCGGCTTGTGCAGGAACAGCGCTACCGGCTTGCCGCTGGCGGCGGCGAGTTCTCGAGCCAGCCAGTCGAACTGTTCGGCCTCGCTTGCTAGGCCTGAGTTCATGACCAGCGAGTTCAAGCCGATGAAACACCAGCCGGCGGCTTCAAACCGCCAGCGGTCATCGCCGAACACGGAAACGAAGACTTGCCGGTCACCTTCGCTGACCTGTTGCGACGGCATTGGTCCGATCTGGGTCGGGTTGTCGCCGATATCATGATTGCCGGGCAGATAGCGGCAGGCGACGGGGAGGGCTGCGTGCAATGTTTTGGCGAAATCGAGATCGCCGGGACTAGTCGGGCCGTCGAAGGCGATGTCGCCGCTGTTGATGACGAGGTCGGGACGGCTCGCATCGATATATTTGCTTAAGCGGCGAAAATTATCGGTCAGCTTGGTCAGACGGCGGGTGAGATGAGTGTCGGAAATCTGGGTCAGACGAAATTCGCTCATGCAACGATCCTTCCGGCCCGATCATATTGCGGCTGAGCGTCGGAAAGATGAAATCCGCCATTGGAGGATTTGTTGTCAGGGGCGAGCGCTGCGGCTATAGCGGGGTCGCGCCGCAGCCCCTGGGAGATTCTGATGTCGGTTCAAATGGTTTTGCTACCCGTCCTGGTCCAGATCGGGCTCACCTTCGCGCTTCTGTTGTGGATGGCCTCGGTACGCAACCGGGCGCTCACCGGCCGGGAAGTCAACCCCAAGGATATCGCGTTGGGTCAACCCAACTGGCCGCAAAGGGCTACCCAGGTCGGCAATTGCTTCAGAAACCAGTTTGAACTGCCGTTGTTGTTCTATGTCCTGATCGCGCTGGCGCTGCCGCTTCGCCACGCCGATCTCGTGATCGTGCTGCTTTCGTGGGTGTTTGTCATTACCCGCTTTGTCCATGCCGGCATCTTCGTGACATCGAATAATGTCCAGCAGCGCGGGCCGGTATGGTTCGCGGGCGCGCTGGTACTGGTCATCATGTGGATCTACTTCGCGCTGAAAATTCTGCTGCTGATCTGAAGCTGGCGCGCCGTTCGCCATTCGAAAGTTTCAAATGACTCCCGCAGCGCGTCTGTCCACGGCCATCGAGCTGATCGGCGTGATCGATACCGACCGCGTCCCCGCGGCGAAAGCGCTGAAGGAGTGGGGCACCGCACATCGCTATGCCGGCTCCGGCGATCGCGCCGCGATCGCAGGGTTAGTCTGGGACGTGCTGCGGCGGCGTGCGTCGAGCGCCTGGCTGATGAACGACGACAGCCCCCGGGCGCGGGTGTTGGGTATGCTGAAGCTCGAGCGCGGCATGGGTGTCGATGCGATCGCAGCGCTTTGCGACGGCGGCCGGTTTGCGCCGGAGCCGCTCGCCGAGCGCGAGCGCTTGGCGCTTGCCGCGCGCTCGCTCGATGACGCGCCGTCGCCGATCGCGGGCGATTATCCGGATTGGCTCGACGGATATTTCGCAAAAGTGTTCGCCGACGAGCGCGTGGCGGAGGCAGCCGCGATGGCGAGCCGGGCGCCGCTCGATCTGCGCGTCAACACCTTGAAGGCCAAGCGCGAGAAGATATTGCCTCGGCTTTCGCACCTTGGGGCGAAAGAGACGCCGTGGTCGCCGACGGGCCTGCGCATTGCGCTTTCCGCCGACGCCCGCAATCCCGGCATCCATGCCGAGGAGGATTTCATCAAGGGCGCCGTTGAAGTTCAGGACGAGGGCTCGCAGCTTGCGGCGTTGTTTTCAGCGGCAAGACCCGGCGAGCAGGTGATCGATCTGTGCGCCGGCGCGGGCGGCAAGACGCTTGCCGTCGCGGCGATGATGCAAGGCAAGGGCCGGCTGATTGCAACCGACCACGACAAGCGGCAGCTCGCGCCGATCCACGAGCGGCTATCGCGCGCAGGCGTGCACAACGCCGATGTGCGCACGCCGAAGGGCGAGGGCGATACGCTCGGTGACATCAAGGCCTCCGCGGACCTAGTCCTGATCGACGCGCCCTGCACGGGCACCGGCAGCTGGCGGCGCAACCCGGACGCCAAATGGCGGATGCGTCCCGGCGCGCTCGAGATGCGGCTGAAGGACCAGGTCGAGGTGCTGGATCGCGCGCGCAGCCTGGTGAAACCGGGCGGGCGGATCGCCTACATCACCTGCTCGGTGCTGCCGCCGGAAAATGGCGAGCAGGTCCGCGGCTTTGTCGCGCGGCATCCCGATTTTGTCATCGTACCGCCCTCGCAGACGGTGACGGTGCTCGGGGACAAGGCGGACGCGTTCGCCGCCGCGGCGCTCAAGTCGGACGAGGGGTGGCTGATGACGCCGCGGCGGACCGGGACCGACGGATTTTTCGTGTCGATCCTGCGCCGGAGCTAAGATCGCTGCCTGCCTCTCCCCTCAATCGACAATCAATATCTTCGCACCGATCCTGGTCGACGAACGATGCGCGGCATCGCCGAAATCCGATACCTGGTAGCTCATGCCGGCTTGAGCTTGAATGTGCGGCCATCGCGCAGCTCAGTATCGAGTTCGCCCTCGACGACGTAGAACACATGGCCTCGGTCGCACCAGTGATCGGTGAGGTAGCCGGGCGAGTACTCGACCATCCGGATTCGCAGATCGCTGATGTTCAGGGTGCGCCAGAGGGCTTGGCCGGTTTCGCCGGCGTTCGTCGTCGCAGTGACTTGGCTCCAGTCGGTGACGGTGAAGGGCAATGCTGGAATCTTCATGGGGGGTCCTTGGTTGCTGCGCTAGCGCTCGCAATGACGGAGGCTAACGCGCCAGATGATTGGCGGAGCCTTGCCTGATCTTGCCCGCCGCATCGAGCGGGAGGTATTCGCAAATCTTCGCAGCCCGCTCGTTCTGGTAAAACACCACGACGCTGTCGGGGCTGACATAGGTGTCGATCAGCGTGAAGTGCAGGTTGGGCAAGAGCGCGAGGGCCTTGCCCCAATAGGCGCGCAAGTTTTCCTTGCCGCGCAGGGTTCCGCCGGCGTCGAAACCCAGCGCCGGGATCTTGTCCGAGGTCATCTCGCTGTCCTCGGCGTAGAGTGCGAGCACGCGCTCGAGATCACGGGAATTCCACGCCGCGACCCACTCGCGGCCGAGCGCGGCGAGACGCCCGGCATCGTGGTGCTGATTGGCCACGTTTTCCTCCCTCGTTGTCTCGAAACAAATTAGGTCAATAATAATGACCTATATGGATTTGTCCATGCCCGCAGAAGAATGTGGGCCGGTCGTTGGCTCGGGTTGCGGCACCGCCTTCCGTCGCGTACTTCCAAGCCATGACAGCAGCACAGCCCGCCCGCGACCAGGCCACCCCGGTGGCCGCGGCGCATGACAAGATTCTGATTGTCGATTTCGGCAGTCAGGTGACGCAACTGATCGCCCGCCGGGTACGCGAGGAGGGCGTCTATTCCGAGATCGTGCCGTTCCAGAAAGCCGAGGCGGCGTTCAAGGAAATGAAGCCGAAGGCGGTGATCCTTTCCGGCGGGCCGGAGTCAGTGCACGAAAAAGGCTCGCCGCGCGCGCCGCAAGCGATCTTCGATTCCGGCGTGCCTGTGCTCGGCATCTGCTATGGCCAGATGACCATGGCAGCCCAGCTCGGCGGCGAGGTTCAAGGCGGCCACGCCAGAGAGTTTGGCCGCGCCGACGTCGAAGTGAAGGCCGCAAGCCGGCTGTTCTATTCCATTTGGGGCATGGGCGAGCGGCACCAGGTCTGGATGAGCCATGGCGACCGCATCACAAAAATGCCGCCGGGCTTTGTCGTCGCTGGCACAAGCGCGAACGCGCCGTTCGCGGTGATCCAGGACGAGAAGCGCAAATATTACGGGCTGATGTTCCATCCCGAAGTGGTGCACACGCCCGACGGCGCCAAACTGATCCGCAATTTTGTGCGCAATGTCGCGGGCCTCACCGGCGACTGGACCATGCGCGCGTTTCGCGAGGAGGCGATCGAAAAGATCAGGAAGCAAGTTGGCCGAAGCAAGGTGATCTGCGGCCTCTCCGGTGGCGTCGATTCCGCCGTTGCCGCAGTGCTGATTCATGAAGCGATCGGCGACCAGCTTACATGCGTGTTCGTCGATCACGGATTGCTGCGGCTCAACGAGGCCGAGACCGTCGTCGATCTGTTCCGGCATCACTACAATATCCCGCTGGTTCACGTTGATGCCTCAAAGCTTTTCCTCGGCGAGCTCGCCGGCGTCACCGACCCCGAACAAAAGCGCAAGACCATCGGCCGGCTGTTCATCGACGTGTTCGATGCGGAAGCCAGGAAGATCGGCGGCGCCGAATTCCTCGCGCAGGGCACGCTCTATCCCGACGTGATCGAAAGCGTGTCGTTCACCGGCGGCCCGTCGGTGACGATAAAATCGCACCACAATGTCGGTGGCCTCCCTGAACGCATGAACATGAAGCTGGTCGAGCCGTTGCGCGAATTGTTCAAGGACGAGGTGAGGGTGCTTGGCCGCGAGCTTGGGCTACCCGAAATCTTTGTCGGCCGCCATCCGTTCCCGGGGCCGGGCCTGGCGATCCGCTGCCCTGGCGAGATCACGCGCGAAAAGCTCGACATCTTGCGCAACGCGGATGCGGTCTATATCGATCAAATCAGAAAGGCCGGCCTCTACGACCAGATCTGGCAGGCGTTTGCGGTGCTGCTGCCGGTGAAAACCGTCGGCGTGATGGGCGATGGGCGGACCTATGAATATGTCGTGGGCCTCCGCGCAGTCACCTCGACCGACGGCATGACCGCCGATTTCTATCCGTTCGACATGAAGTTTCTGGGCGAGACCGCGACCCGCGTCATCAACGAGGTCAAGGGCGTCAACCGCGTGGTCTATGACGTGACGTCAAAGCCGCCGGGCACGATCGAGTGGGAGTAATTCGGGGCCGCCCGCAAGATGGCGCCGTTTATCAGGGTGCGCAGTTAGACACGCTATACGCGGCAAATTGAGCCGAGCGTCGTCGGCCCGCCGGTCACAATGCCAGCGGGTCCCACTGCTTAGAAGTGGCGGAACTCCAATTTGCAAGCCACATAAGTAGCCGGATCATGGAAGAGATCCCCAATGCCGACAGGACGGGTGAAGTGGTTCGACGCCACGAAGGGCTATGGCTTCATCGTGCCCGATGGCGGCGGCAAGGACATGTTCGTCCACGTCACAGCGGTCCAAAAAGCGGGCTATACCAATCTCGTCCCGGGAGTGCGGGTGAGTTACGAGCTGAGACCTGACCGGGAAGGCAACCCGACCGCCGAGAGCCTTAAGATCGGGTAACAAAACAAAATCGGCAGAGCTCGTAGGGTGGATTAGTTTAGTTAGCCAAAGGCGTAATCCACCACATCCTGCCATCGCGTCGTGCTGCAGACGGCGGGTTACGCTTTCGCTAACCCGCCCTATGGGCTTGATGCGGACCTGACGTTCGTCGGCGGAATCCCGGCCTCGCTTGATGTGGCCGCGTGTTTCCGGCCTCTTCAGGGGCGGCCCGATCATGAATCCCGTCACATTTGTCACTCCCGCCATTCGCCGTCTTTCGGCAAAACTATCTCATGACCAACAGCGAGCGCTCGGCAGGGAACGCTACCGCGTTCCAGCCCATTAGACACAAGATCGCTTTCATTCGGAGGTTGCGATGAGCACGAATACATCACCTGAGAACGGCCGAAAAGACGAACAGCCCGCCATGCGCATGCCGCCGATGGTTTCGCCGCAAGAGTGGGAGGCTGCGCGCCAGCAGTTGCTCGTCAAGGAGAAGGCCTTGACCCGCGCCCGTGACGCGCTGGCCGCCGAGCGACGGCGGATGCCGTGGGTTGCCGTGGAGAAGGCATATGCGTTCGACGGTCCCAAGGGCAAAGCGAGCCTGCTCGACCTGTTCGAGGGCCGCCGTCAGCTGATCATCTACCGCGCCTTCTTCGAGCCCGGCGTGCATGGCTGGCCGGAGCATGCCTGCATAGGCTGTTCGCTCGGGGCCGACCAGGTCTCCCATCTCGCCCACCTGAACGCGCGCGACACCACGCTGGTGTATGCCTCGCGTGCGTCGCAGGCCGACATCGCGCGCCTGAAGGCGCGGATGGGCTGGGAGATGCCCTGGTACAGCATCACCGACAGCTTCGACGTCGACTTCGGGGTGGATGAATGGCACGGCCACAACGCGTTCATCCGCGACAGCGAGCGCGTGTTCCGCACCTACTTCATCAACAGCCGCGGCGACGAGGCGATGGGCACCATCTGGAGCTACCTCGACATGACAGCGCTCGGGCGCCAGGAGGCGTGGGAGGACTCGCCGGAGGGCTATCCCCAGAGCCGACCCTACAAGTGGTGGAACTGGCACGAGCTTTACGTCCCCGACGCCGCGCCGGACCCGAAGTGGGTCAAAGTTTCGGACGCCGGAGAAGCCGCCTTCCGAAAGCGCGACGCAGAGGGCCCAAAGTCTGCGTAGCAAGGGAGAAGAACGATGAAAGATCTCACGAGAAACGAATCTTCAGCGCCCGAAATCGTCGATCGGGCGACGTTTCAGGCCGAGCTTGACGCCTTGCGCCTTCGAGAGAAGGCCCACACAAGACAAGGCGATGCCATCCCGGCCGACCGCCGGCGGCTCCCCATGGTCGAGGTGGATGGCGCCACACTGCTCATGGGCGCACGTGGCGCCGTGACGCTGTTGGACGCGTTTGAGGGACGCCGGATGCTCATCGCCTATTACTTCATGTCGCACACCGGCCGCCCTGCGCCGGAGCAGTGCGAGGGATGCACCTTCTATACATCGCAGGTCCGCGAGCTGTCCTTCATTCATTCTCGCGACGTCACTTATGCCACGTTCTGCCAGGGGCCCGTACGAAGAGAGCGCGCGCTACCGCGACTTCATGGGCTGGCAGATGCCTTGGTACTCGGCCCAGGAGTCGCTCGACACTCTCCTGGTTGGGCGCCGGGTCGGCATGATGCACATCGTTTGCTACCTGCGACAGGGATCCAATGTGTTCGAGACTTACTGGACGACAATTCGCGGCGTCGAGGCGATGGTCAACAGCTATCGGTTGCTCGACTTGACCGTCTACGGGCGGCAGGAGGCGTGGGAAGACTCGCCGGACGGCTGGCCAAAATGGTCGAAAGACAAGCACAGCTACCGCATCGATGGACGCCCCCATCGTCCAGTGGCCTCGGCTGAAGGCCGGGCATTCCGACGACCTCGGAACCGGCAGGCGCTGAACCGCACCTACCGTTTTCCGAAAGCGTGCTTGCGATGAACCGAACGCAGCCCAGCCACGCCGATGCGTCTGACAGCTTCGCGTCGATCAGATTGGCCTAGTTCCAGGCCGTGCGCGGGATCATCCAGGTTGAAAACGTCTGCCAGACGCCGTTGCCGAGACGCCGTTGATAGGCGATGAAATCGGCATCGTCGCCGTGCACGAGTTCGTAGCGATGGTACTTGGTGAAAGCTTTGGCTTGCTTCGTCATCGCACTTCTCCTCTTCAGGATTTACCACCGAGGTAGTCGCGACATTTCGCCGGTCAATAGGATGGTGGTTGTCATATAATTAAATTGTCGAGAGGCGAATTCTCTTTATTATCGCGTGCCGATCCTTCAGGAGGACTTCTGAACCAAAACCACACCAGTCTAGCGCTCTACGGCACGAACGCCAAAAACCTTCTGAAACCCCTGCTGTCCTTTTTGAGTAATCGCGACAGCGCGGGTGCCGTCGATCCTTCTGACCCAGCGGCCGCGAGCTCTCTTGCCGTCAACGCCCGGCCATCCATGAGCGCGTCCAGCATGTTGGCCCGGCCGGGATTGCCGATCAGCGCGCCGATCTCCGCGAGCCTGCTTTGATTGAGCATTGTTTGCTGCTCCGACTGCGGACGCGATCTTATCGCACAGGCTGCAGCGATACTACGGCGCCGGCCGCAGCATACATCGGCGCAACTTTCCTAGTGTCGGTCGACGTCAAGACCTCAACTCAAGGAGTAACGCTGTGAGCCTCGAGGACAAGATGGCGCTGGAACATGGGACGTTCGCGGTGGACGACGTGTCGCTTCACTATGTGAAGGCCGGCGCGGGGCCGCTGTTGCTTTGCATTCACGGCTTTCCCCAGCATTGGTACGCCTTCAGGCACGTCATCGAAGCGTTCGCGCGCGATCAAACTGTCGTCGCCGTCGACCTTCGCGGATTCAACCTTTCGACCCGTCCGGCGAAACTGCGCGACAACGGGCCTTGGGCCTGCGCCGACGATATGGCGGCTCCGGTGCGTCATCTCGGCTTCGAGACCTGCGTCGCCATCGGCCACGACCTCGGCGGCCCCGTCTGCTATTCGATGGCGCTGCATTGGCCGCGGATGCTGAGCCGGTTGGTCGTGCTGCAAGCTGCGCACCCCGGAACGCGCGACCGCGAGCTCCACCACAACCCCGAGCAGATCGCCAGCGGCGGTCATTGGCTCGCCTTGCGCAGGGCCGACAGCGCCGAGCGGCTCAGGCAAAACGACTACGCGCTCCTGAAGACGATCTTCGACGGCAACGACTTCTTCACCGAAGCGGACCGGGAAGTCTATCTCGAGTCCTGGCGACGGCCCGGCACCGTCGAAGGCATGGTCGGCTGGTATTGCAAGGAGGGCGTCGGTCCCGCGGAGGCGCTCACGCCGGCATCGGGTAACTACGCCCGCGAGGTGGGCTCGTTGATCATCGACCACCCGACGCTCGTCATCTACGGCGACGCGGACAGGCATCTGCATCCAGGGCTCTGGCGGGGCCTCGACGCCTGGGTCCCCGACCTGGAGCTGCACCGGATCGAAGGCGCCGGCCATTGGATCCTCGAACAGCACCCGGCGCGCATCAACGCGCTCATCCGTTCATTCCTCGCCCGCACTTCCGGTGCGGCTCCGGCCGCCGTCGCTCCCGTCGGCGTCGACGCTTGAACCGGGGCCCGGGCCGCCAAAGAGAACAAGGAGCACATGACATGACGCTTGCCGAGGCAGAAGAGTTCGTGACCCGTTTCGCCGCCGCCTGGGCGGCCCGAGACAGCGAGATGTTCCTGCGGTTGTGGTGGCCAGAGGGCAAGCTGCACTATCCGTTCGCGAGCCGCGTCATCCGGGGCGACGAGATCGGCATGCTCAACGAGCTCACAAAGGGCCGCTCGCCCGATCTCAAATGGTCCATGGTCGACTGGACGGCGCGCGGCGACGTGATCGTGGTCGAGTGGGAGTCGACCAATCGGCTCGGCGACCGCGTCCGCTCCTGGCGCGGCGTCGACAAGCTGACGCTGCGCGACGGCCGGATTATCGAGGAGGTCGTCTACGCCGACACGGCGCCGCTCCAGGCGCTGCGCCGCGGCGAGACCTTCGAGGCGCTCATCCCCATCCCGGACTGACTCCGTTGCTGAAGGCAGCGTCGCGAACTTTCCCTAGGCCGGGCGGACGGCAAAAGCAGCCAGACGACACGCGGCAGCAGCTGTTTGATTTGCGCAATTGACGCGATGACAAGATGACGAAGGGGCCGTCACAGTTGGCTGCCCCTTTCATGTGGTCAATCTTGGACGTCGCGGTCATGCAGCGTCTCCCGCGAGACCCGCGACCGGATTTGTCCCGCACCCGGCCGCGATGAACGGTCTTCTCAGGCTTGCGAAGGACGCGCTGCCGGCATCCGGTCGAAAACTGTCAAGCCTTCGGGAATAATCGCCCAGTGCGGACGGCTGCTGGCAAAGATTGCGATCTTTGGATGAAACAGCGAGGGATCGTCCAGCGATCCGGCATAGATCGTGAAAGATTCCGATTTGCCGACCACGCCGCCGAACACCAGGCTGGCACAGGTTGGACAGGAATTGCGCACCGCGTCGGTGCCGCGCGCAGACTTCGAAATGAACTGCTTGCTGGCACCGGTGAAACGTACGGCGCTTTTGGGAAATCCCATGAACGGGACGAAACCTGAACCGGATGCTTTCTGGCAATCGGCGCAGTAGCAGTGACCTGTCCCCGACGGCTCGCCGACAGCTTCATAGCGCAGCGCGCCGCAAAGACAACCGCCGGCGTAACGCCTCTGGATATCGCTCATCGGAAGATTCTCGCTGCTTGCAGTATGAAAATCAATACTTGGATGGACCGAAGAATGCACCGGCCCTGTCTCACCAAGAAGTGGAAAACGCGCGCCGGACTTCAGCGGCCGACCCGGTGTCCGCTCGACGGTCGAATGCGCAACCTCTCCCGCGCCAAAGCGAGCAGGCCGGCGGCGGCGGGCGACAATTCGCGATCACGCAGCCGCATGATGCCGATTTCGCTCGAAAGCCGTGGCCGCACAAGCACCAGCTTCGGATCGATGCCGGGAGGCCATCGACGGGCGGACACCACCGCAACGCCGACACCCTCGGCCACGAGATTCATCAGGGTGTAGACCAAGCCAACCGTTACGACGTGACGCAGCGCGAATCCGGCAGAGGTCGCCGCGGCATCGATTAAGCGGCGCGACTCGGCGCCGGGCCGAAAGGATACCAGCGCAACATCCTTTAGCGCGCTGAACTCGATCTGCCGCATACGCGCCAGCGGATGGTCGTTTCGCAAGACCACCCACAGCTCGCGAACGCCGAGGCTCTCCGTCACGAACTGGTCGGGCAGATCGCCGAGATTGCCGATTCTAAAATCCCCCCGACCGCTGCGGACATCGTCTCTGACGTCGTCCCGAAAACCTTCGCGAAGCTGGATCTCGATGCCGGGAAACCGACGTCCATACTCGGCGATGACCCCACTGATGGGCAGTTCGATCAGGCTCGTGACGATGACCTGGCCGCGCTGCCGGTCGGATAACTCGTTGAGGCTCCGCATGCCGAGCTTCAAATCATTGAGCAGACGCTCCGACATAGCCACAAATTCACGACCGGCCGCTGTGATCGTGACGCTGCGGGTGCTGCGCGTGAACAGCTGAATCTTGAGCGTTTGCTCCAGCCGGCTTGATCGCGAGGGTCAGAGCCGGTTGCGAAATGCCGAGATGGGCGGCGGCAGCGATGAAGCTGCGATATTCCGCAACGGCGAGCACCGCGGCGAGCTGGCGTGAGTTGATCTCGGGCAAGCCGCCGGTGCGCTTGATCGCCTTGCTCGTCGCCGAGAGCATGATCCGGAAAAGTGGACACCGGTTTTCGGAAAAGATCATGCTCAAACAAAAAGGTAGAGCGGGATGACGATTCGAAGAAGAGTCATCCCGCTCTAGCAGGCTGTTGAACAAGTTTTTGAACGAGGTGCGATGAACGGGATGTCGTCGTCCGTCGCGCGCTCCTGCTGCTCGGGCTGCTTGTCAATCGTCGCACGTGAATCGCCGGTTCCTTGTCAAACGGTTGCTTGCTCATTGGGCTCGCCGTTCTTCACGCTCAAAAGAGTCGAACGTGCGACCGGCACAGCCGTTCTTCATGCGAGCGGGCCGGTCAGCGGGAACCCCGCTTCGGCCGGCGAACGGCGCTGACCTTGCCGCTCTTGTTTCCGCCGCCGCAAAAGAATTGATCCCCGCCATCGGACTCCAGCCCCGACACGGCCGTTCCGGCGGGCATCTCGAGCCTCTCCAAAACCTCTCCCGTTTGCGGATCGACCCGCCTCAAATCGCTCTCATCGCCCTCCCAGGTGCCGTGCCAAAGCTCGCCGTCGACCCAGGTGACCCCGGTGACGAAACGCTTGGACTCGATGGTACGAAGGATCGCGCCGGTTTGCGGATCGATCTGATGGATCTTGCGGTCCCGGTACTGTCCCACCCAGAGTGTCCCTTCGGCCCAGGCGAGGCCAGAGTCACCGCCGCCGCCGGGCGCGGGGATCGTTGAGAGCACGCGGCCGCTCTTCGGGTCGATCTTCTGGATGCGATCTTCGGCGATCTGAAACAGGTGCTGGCCGTCGAAGGCCGTGCCTGCGTGGGCTGCGACCTCGATCGAGCGCAGCGTCTTGCCATCAGCCGGATCGAAGGCGTTCAGTCTGTCTCCGGCGGCAAACCAGACGTGCTGGCCGTCATAGGTGACCCCATGCACCTGGTCGACACCCGGAAAGGGCCCATATTCACGGACGATTTCGGCGGCTGATGCTTTCATGTTTCGCTCCTGATCTCTGGCTCGTGGCTTCCACCCTAGCCACTCGGCAGTGGAGCCGGGAGTAACAAGGTCGTCGTGAATCCGCCCACCGGCGGGGTCATCCAGCGCCGCGCCCGCCCGCGGCCGAACCACTGCACCTTAGCTGCTGCCGCAAGCTCGTCGAGTGCCCGCTGCACGGTGCGCTGGCTGGCGCCGAGCGCGAGCGCGAGCGCCGAGCTCGACCACGACTCGCCGTCGGCGAGGAAGGCGAGCACCGCCGCATGCTCCTCCTCGACGGGCCGCGCCAGCACCACGACCTCGCGTGCGCCGCGCGGCACCAGCACAAACCCGTGGGCGGTCGCGCTCACGCCGGCCAATGTGCGAAGCGCTGTCCGAAGCCGCCCGATTTCGACGCGCAACCGCGCGCGATGCGATTCATCGGCGTCCTTGCCTCGAAAGGCCCGGGCGATGAGCGTGCCCCTCGACACGTCTTGCGGCCACGCTTCGGCAAGCGCGCGGGCGAGCGCGAACAACACCGGCCGCGTTGCGAGCGAGACCACGGTGCCTGCGTGACGCACGACGTGACGGCACGCGTCGACGACGAGCGCCTTTGAGGCCAGCAACGCCTCGACCTCCTCGAGCAGGAGAGGGCGCTCCTCGCCGCGCGCCATCAGGCGCGCCGCGGGCGTGTTGAGCACAAGCGATGCGCTTTCGACCTCCGTCGTCAGCGCAGGGATATTTGCGCGGCGCGCGGCATGCTCGGCAGCCGCGAGCGCAGCGCGCGCCGTCTTGGTGCGGAGGCGTCGCATCGCGATTCCCGCAACCACCAGCGCGTGGGCGGCCCTCAACGCCGGCGGAAAGGGCGCGGGGTTGAGCCCGGCGAGCGTGCGCTCCGCCTCGTCGAGCCGCCCGATCAGGAGCAGGCGCCGGCCCTCGAGATAGCGCGCATGCGCGGCGTTCAGCCGGTCGCCATGCGCTTCGAGCGTCGCCCGCGCCGCATCGAGCGCCTTGGCAGGGAAGCCCAGCTCGCGCGAGACGAGCGCGATCTCGGCCTCGGCGACGACGCACCTCGCGCGGGCCACCGCCTCTCTCGGACCGAAGCCGCGCGCCGCACTTTTAAGCAGCGCCTTCGCTCGAACGAGATCGCCGAGCTGCGCCATCGCGATGCCGCGAAGCGCGAGCGCCGGCGCGTCGTCGCGCAGCGCAACCCGCTTTAATGCGCCGAGCGGATCACCCGCGGCAAGCGCCCGGCCTGCGGCCGTGATCAGCGAGTCCATTTAAATCCCGACACACTTGTCACTCTCACCGTCCGATGTCCGGTCCTAATCTATCACACGACGACAAACCAGTACGTCGAAACGAGGCAACTGTCATGGTCGACTGGATGATCCTTTCCCCAACGTATCTCACAGCCGTGGCCGAGTGGGCTGGAGCCGCGGTGACCGTGCTCGCCGTCGGCCCAGGCCATGCGACCAAGGACGCCCACGAGAGAGAAGAGCGATGACGAGACACATGACCGCGACACGTGAAGAGAGGAGGTCGCCATGAAGAATCAAGTCGTTTCGTACGATCACTGGCTGCGCCTTGCAGCCGCGCCGAGCTTCGCCATCATGGCGCTGCTTACGAGCGTTCTTGGTAGCGGCCAGCCGGATATGCTCTGCTCGGCTGCGCATGGCGCGTCATCGCTCAGTGGAATGATCCCGATGTATCTGCTGATGAGCGCCTTCCATGTCCCGCCCTGGCTCAGGCTGATCTCCGGCCGACGGAGCGGCGCCTGCCCCACGCTACGTGGCTAGTGACTTCCTCGTGACGGCTTTTTTTGAGAGGCGAGGTCGGATTTCCGTTCGGCGGATCGTCCTTCGGTCGCAATCGAAAAAAGAGAGGTTCCATGTCATATGTCGATGGTTTTGTGGTTCCGGTGTCCCGGGATCAGATCGAGGCCTATAAGACGCACGCCCGCAAGGCCGGCGAAATCTGGAAGGAATATGGCGCGCTCGCATTCGTCGAGTGCATCGGCGACGACGTGCCCCATGGCACTCTAACCTCGTTTCCCCGAGCCGTGCAGGTAAAGGACGACGAGGTCGTCATCTTCTCCTGGATTGTCTACCGGTCTCGTGCGGAGCGCGACAGGATCAACGAAAAGGTCATGGCGGACGCACGTCTCAAGGGAGACATGCCGTTCGATGGCAAGAGATTGATCTATGGCGGATTCGAGATGCTGTTGGAGATGTGAGGACGGCTTCCGCCGGTCCAGCATGCCCGGACGCGCGCTGGCGTGCCCGGGCTGTTGTTGTGCGCGGATCGTCTCTTCCGATGCCGCGAGCCACGCGATGGGACATGGTGAGACTGCTTGGCGGATCGATCGGCTTCTCGTTCAGCAACTATTTCCCGGATGAGCTCGCCGCATAGTCGATGGCCTCTTCCAGGCGATCATCACCCCAGAAAATCTCCTGTCCCACGGCAAACGTCGGCGATCCGAATATTCCGAGCCGCCGGCCTTCCTCGGTCGAGGCTTTGAGCTGTTGGTCGGTCGCGGGTGCTTGGGCCTTTGCGATGACATCCCGGGCGGAGTTGCCGAGCGCGGAAAGAATTGCCTCGACATGAACCGGCGTGCCGCTCGCCTTCTTTTCCAGGAACCAGGCCCGGAACGCCGCCCTGGTATATTCGGGACACCAGTTCTCAGTGGTGGCCACCACGCCGACGCGCAGCGCCAGCAAGCCCGGATCGACCGGATAAGGCGGACGACCCGCAAACGGCACGCCGAGCCAGGCGGCTCGCCGCTCGATGTCGCGCCAGTTATAGGTCAAGCGGACCTGATTCTTCACGAAGGATGTATTGTTCTGTTCGATCAGGATTTCGCGCAGATTGAACGGTCGCCAGACAATTTCGACGCCCGCCGTCGCAGCGAGGCTGTCGATGCGCATCACCGACAGATATGTGTGAATGCTGCCGTAGAAGAAAAAAAGAACTCGAGTTTCGCCGTCATTGACAATCCTCTTCGCTGACCTGCGGCCCGTCATCAGCTTCCGGTTCTGTGGTCATTGAGGATCGGCCGGTAGCCCTTGGTTACTGAAGAACGCAAAGGCTCTGACCTCTATGCTTTCTCGCGCGAGCTTTGCCGTACCGCCAAACTACGAGGCTAAACGATCCGCGGATGTTCGAATATTGAATAGATTTGAACTCATACTTGAGTGAATCGGAAAAATGAGACCCATCTCCGACACGGATGCCTTGCGCGCCCCTCAAAACTGCGCCGACGGGCAAATCACTTCGTGTTCGGATTGTGGCATGTCTAGCCCCTTTTGCAAAAAATTCCGATTTCCAGAAAACCCAAATCAGTTGCATATTTTTCGGCGTCCGGTCCAACACAGAGGGGCGGCTCGCGATCGTCACGAAACGCGGGACGGGATGCGGTGGACGCGGGCGGACGGCCAAGGCGTGTGGTCCTGATCTCGCGATGCTGGGATCAAGTCGGCGGAAGCAATTCCGCCGGCGACGGTGGCAAAAGAGCCGGTCACCGGGGAGAGCACGTTATAGGCGTTAAAACCATCGCGCAGGGAAGGCCGGACCAGTTCGGTGAACCTGTAGTGACTATGCTCGTGTGCTTTTTATTTTCGCACGCGAGGCTGCGGGTGCATTGGGCACCCGGCTTTCCCTGCGCCCTCTGTTTCTTCGAGGGACAAGTTTCATGCATACCTCGGGCGCACTCCGGGAATACGGACCTCTGTGTCGTTGTTGGGTTGCGCATGGTCTCCGCGCAAACGCGTTTTCCGCGAGGGAAGACCGGTGAATGGCGTCAAGCTGTCCATGCGGGAAAGAGATCGCGGGCGCGAATTTTTCATTGTCCGCCGCGCCGCTTCATCCCATGATGGCCCCGCCAGTCTCGCTCGTTCCCATCGCGCGCCCATCATGACCCAAGAAGTGATCCGCACCGCCGTCCATCGTCCGCCCTGGTACAGGATCCTGTATGTCCAGGTTCTCATCGCGATCGCGCTCGGCATCGTGATCGGATATTTCTACCCGGATCTCGGTAAACAGCTAAAGCCGCTGGGCGACGGCTTCATCGCGCTGATCAAGATGATGATCGCGCCGATTATCTTTTGCACCGTCGTTCACGGCATTTCCTCGATGGGCGATCTCAAGCGCGTCGGCCGCGTCGGCCTGAAAACGCTGATCTACTTCGAAACCGTCTCGACGGTGGCGCTGGCGATCGGCCTGTTGGTGGGCGAAATCCTTCAGCCTGGTCGCGCCTTCAACATCGATCCGGCAGCGATCGACCCGAAATCCGTCGCCACCTACGTCACCCAGGCGAAGGAGGAGGGTGTCGTCGCCCATCTTCTGGCGATCATCCCCGACAGCTATTTTGGGGCGCTGGCGCGCGGGGATTTGCTGCAGGTCCTGCTGATCTCGATCCTTTCCGGCTTTGCGGTTGCCTTTCTCGGCAAGGCCGGCGAGCCGATTGCGCATGCGATCGACCAGGCCGCCAAAATGTTCTTCGGCATCATCCGCATCATCGTGCGCGTCGCGCCGCTCGGCGCCTTCGGCGCGATGGCGTTTACGGTCGGCGCTTACGGGCTCAAGGCATTGTGGAACCTGATCGCGCTGATCGGCACATTCTATCTGACCAGCGCGCTGTTCGTGCTGATCGTTCTCGGCGCGATCGCGCGCCTGTCGGGCTTCTCGATCATTCGTTTCCTGGCCTACATCAAGGACGAACTCCTGATCGTGCTCGGAACCTCCTCGTCGGAAACCGTGCTGCCGCAGTTGATCCAGAAGATGGAGCATCTTGGCGCCTCAAGGCCGGTGGTCGGGCTCGTCGTCCCGACCGGCTACAGCTTCAATCTCGACGGCACCAACATCTACATGACGCTGGCGACATTGTTTCTGGCGCAGGCGACCAACACCCAGCTGACGATCTGGCAGGAGCTCGGCATTCTCGGCATCGCCATGATCACCTCGAAAGGCGCTTCCGGCGTGACCGGTGCGGGATTCATCACGCTCGCGGCAACCCTGTCCATCGTGCCGGACATACCGATCCAGTCGATCGCCATTCTTGTCGGCATCGACAAGTTCATGAGCGAATGCCGCGCGCTGACCAATCTCATCGGCAATGGCGTTGCCTGT
>Ga0210408_10002190_pt1 | contig 19348 bp, 14 predicted proteins | sample IncBWH4MmetaG_FD_155471 | JGI IMG/M metagenome (GOLD analysis project Ga0210408, IMG submission 155471) | Forest soil microbial communities from Barre Woods Harvard Forest LTER site, Petersham, Massachusetts, United States - Inc-BW-H-4-M | ecosystem: Environmental > Terrestrial > Soil >...
GGCTGGACGCGCATCTTGCTGGCGGAGGGCTGAACCATGAGATACCACTTTCTGGTCGAGACCTACGAAACCGAGCGCATGAAAGTAGCCAGCGTGTGGAGCGAATTTCGCGACGGTGATCTGGAATTCCGTCCCAATGCCGCCGACCTGCGCGGACGGAGCGTGCACGAACAGATGGTGCATCAGTGCGTCAGCGAAGACTTGTGGTTTCGCAATATGCTGGGCATCGACGTCGGTGCGCCACCTTTGCCGGCGCGGGAAACGCGCCTGGAATTTATCCGCCGCTACGCCGAAGACAGCGGCAAACGGCTCGATGCCTTGCGCTCGAAAGACGAAGCATGGTTCGAAGGCGAGACGAAATTCTTCGATGTGCCGCGTTCGCGGGCCTGGGTGCTGACCCGGCGCATTTCGCACACTTCTCATCATCGCGGCCAGCAGATGGCTATGCTGCGCATGCTGGCTCACGATCTGCACAGCAACTACGGACCAACCGCCGACACTGGCGGCTTGATGCAAAACCACGCGCCAACCATTTATGCCTACGGCGGCATTCCTGCGCTGCTCGAAGGCGAAGCCGCTGGCGGACGCAAGAGCAAGCTACCCGGCGGCGGCGAAAAGCCAGTCACCGAGCGGCCGCCGAAGAATTGAATTCGGCGCCGGCTATCGGAAAAAACTCACGGGTCTAAAGACCCGCCACTACTCGGGCTTCAGAATCAAGCCGCCGGCGATTCCGTGGGGGCTGCCGGGAAAAACCTGACGGGTCTAAAGACCCGCCACTACTCGGGCTTCAGGATCAAGCCGCAGGCGATGCGTGGCGGGGCGCCTGTTCCGGTGCCGCCGGCGACTGCGTGAATGACGATTGCGGTGCCGCCGTTGCTGAAGACGGAGTGATCATCCGCGCCCAGCGTGACGTTAGGGGCCAGGGTCGTGGCGTGGGCGGTGCCATCGGCCGCGACGATCAGCGAAAAGTCAGGGATGTCGCCCGCCGGCAAGCCCGCGTGGGCGTGCGCGCCACCGGGATCAAAATGCGGACCCGCGGACTTGAAGTCGGGTCCTTCACATTTGGCTACCTGATGAATGTGGATGGAGTGGTCGCCAGGGGGAAGGCCTTTAATGTCCAGCTTGATCTTGACGCCTTTTGGAGCCGGCGAGAGCACCGCTGTGCCCACGCTTTGCCCCTGGGCGTTCTTGATGTCCACGCTGATTGGTTTCGTTTTGGCTTCCTGCGCCCACGCAGCGGAAGCTCCGAGGAGAAACACCAGCACGCTAGTTCCCAAGATTCTCTTCAAGATCACACCTCTCGTTCCGTAGAAGGATTGTCGGCAATACGGCAACTGGAAACACGCCCAAGTTCACTGTAACGTATTTCGCGCGGGCCCCGGAATACAATGTCGTTAATTCGACAACGGGTATCGGAGCCAGACGGCGTAGTGACGGCATCCCCCCTCCCTTGTTTTTTGTAAGTGTTGCGGATAAAGGGGTTACAGGCGCGAAGTCTGTAAGTGTTGCGCCTAAAGGAGTTGCGGGCGGACAACTTCGGCCAAAACACGGCAAAACGCGGAGGTCGGCTGTAAGTGTTGCGGATAAAGGAGTTAGGGCGACGTGTTCGGTGGAGTGTGTTTCGTGATCCGTGAAGAGCGCAAAATCGGCGGAATTTGAAAAACGCTGTGGGTGACACATTTTTCTGCTCAGGGTTTGCAAGTACAAACCCTGACACCCCGGTGTTTTTGTGTACGAGTGCGGAAGTGGTTGAGGGGAAAGGGGATGGGCTTCGTTTTTGTACGCAAATGATGTGTATGGGGAGTGTACCCTTCGCAGCTCAGGGCAGGCGAGCGAGGAGTCAGGGATGTAGCGCGGGGGAGTTAGAAGGACAGCCGGGCGGCGAGGCATAAAAGAGCGGAGCCTATGAGAAACGGTATCCGCGAGTTGGCAACATTATAACACATTTCTCGTATTTGTCAAGTAGTATTTAGTAAGTGGCTTGTCTTCTGAGAGATAGAGAAGCAGGGAGGCGGAAAGGGCGGGGAGGAAGGCGAAGAGTCTCCGCACGCGCTGGAGAATCGTCGCGGACGCGGAGAACTATGGAAAACGTCCCGTCTGTCCCCGGGTTCCCCAAGTTTACTCGGAGCTAGGAGCCGACGCCTTCATCCAATCAGTCCATCCGGGCCACCCATCCCCTAGGCATCCTCAAAGCCTAGGTTCTCTAGAGCTTCACGGGCAGCGTCCCTCGTTTTCGCTTCGCGTTCTCGTTGATAGGTTAACCAATATTGGGTACCTTCGACCAGTTGTTTCGCGTGGGGGATGGGCATGTCCATCAAGCCAGCAACCATATAGATCCAATCGTGTGTTCCTAAATCCCGTTCCCGGAAAAGCGAGAGAATACCTTCGAGTTCAGCACCACCGTGTAATAATTTCTTAGCGTCGCGGAAGATCTCCGTTTCCTCAATTCCGCCCGGTGCCCGCCTCACTTGCGCCGTGGCATGGCTATGATGCGTGCATAGCGGCTCCTTAGTGACTTTAAATATGGCATCCCTGAAATGGTCGCCATCGGAAAAAATGAAGTGAAACGGGGTTGGCCCGTTGCGCTCGCCATGTTCACCCCGTTCGTCTCTCCAATTCCGTATCGTGCCTTGTGCCAAATCGAATAGCGCATGCAACTCGGATTGCGGGAAGGAAAGTAGAGCGTCGGCGCGGAGGAACACCAAAACATAGCCACTTGTGGCTGCCCAAGAGAGATCCGTCAGCATGTCAAAAGCCTGGTCCAGGTTGCCGCCGGAACGTTTAGGGAAATGCAGCGCGCTGCCAATCTGTCCAACTAAGCCGGAAAGGGAATCTGCGAGCCTGCAATCGATCGTGTGCGAACTAAAATTGAGTTGAAGACTGGCCGTTTTGAGCTCTTCTAAACTCAGCAGCTGGGATGGCACAAAGTGCATCAAACCACCATCGACACTGCTTAGGTGCGCGCTCCAGAAATCACGCTGGTCTTTGCTGTTCATTTTATTCGGATAAAGCTTAGCCAAAAGTAGTGATGCGCAGTATAGTAAATTTCTCCTCCCGCTCCCGTAACGAGCCGCGACTCGCCCTTGCCCAATATTCCCGGCAACGGAACGGTGTACTCACGGTAGTAACCCGCGGGTTTGACTGGCAATTGCGTCGTTAAGTTAAGATACTCTTTGCCCTTTGTAGTGGCAGTGGCGATTTGTTTCAGAACACCCGCAATTGCCTTTTTCTCCAGTTGAGAGATTGTGGGAAACCTTGCCAGCTCAGCCAAACCGGGGATCATCGAAAGGCCTAAGTTAAACCCAAGATCCCCACAACTCTGCAAACCGGAAGCGCAGCCAACTCCGTTGGCATAAACTCCTGTGGGATCTAAAATGCTGTTCATGAATTGCAGGCCCTGCGCCGCTCTTAGTTCCAATTCATTCGTTCCTCGTATTAGGTCCCCGTTCGTCAGGTTCGTGCCTGGAATAGGCGCATCGACAACATTTCTTGTGCCTGACCCCGTGATCTCCGGATTGTCAGGCGCGTAGGAGCCGAAAAGCCACTGCAAAAATCTGCAAAATAACCCACAGGTACCAGCGAAGTTCGGCTCGTCTGACCCATGGCCATCGTCATCGGTGGAGTTCAGTGGGTTGTCTCCGGTAAAGAGGTAGCGATTGAGCGTCTGAGGATTGCCCGCATCGGCATAGGGTATCGGATCGGCGTCTGGGGACCAATCCGGAGAAATGAAGCGACCGAGTGAGGAGGAGTCGTAGCGGGCGGCGAAGTTGTCGAGGTTGGACTCGGAGTCGCGTTCTTTGCCGGTGAAGGCGATAGGGCTGCTGCCTTCGCTGCCGTGGCAACTGAGGGCGTCGCCGAAGGGGAGGCTGGTGCACGTTTGCGTGGTTTTGTAGTAGAAATCGAACCGGACGCGGCTGGTGCCGAGCCAATCGGTGTGATCGAAGACAGTTTCGCCATACATGCTGCCGAGATGGCGCGAGCCAGCGTAGATTTCGACGTTGCAGGCGGTGCCACCACCATTGTTTTCAACGAGCCAGTGGCCGTCCAGATCGTAGATGTAGTCACGCTTGCCGGTGCCGTCGCATGAGTCATTGAAGAAGCCGGTACGATGGACGCGCCGGCCGTCGGCGTCGTAGAGGTACGTGGCGGTGCCGTGCTGCGAGTTGGTGGCGCTGATGAGGCGGTTTTCGGCGTCATAGGTGTAGCTGGTGGTGCCGTCGCTAAGAAGATTTCCCGCCGCGTCATAAGAGTAGCCGTCCATACGATTGTTGTTGCCGCTGAAGCTGAGCATCATGGTGTTCTGGCCGTTTTGATGCCAGCGATTGCCGTAGCGGTCGTAGTCGTAAGTATAGCTGGGCGTGCCGTTGGTGGGGCTGGCGCAGGTTCCGTTGGCGGCGAGGTTCGAGCAAGCCAGGCGGTTGAATGGGTCGTAGATGTAAGTCCAGTTGCCGTTCGCGGAATCGTTGGAGGTGAGAATGTTGCCATCGGGAGCGAAGGTCAAGTTGAAGGAGTAAATCGTGCTGCTGTTCAGGGTTGCGGTCTTGGACTGAAGTTGATTGCGGTTGGTATAGGTGTAGCTTTCCGTTTCACCGGTGCCGAGAGTGTCCGAAGTGATTTGACCAGCGGCATTGTAGTGGACGGCGGAGAGCAGATTGGCGGGAGTGAAGGCATCGTTACGGCTGCCGGTCATGGAGGTCAGGCGGCCGGCGGTGTTGTAGGTGTACGTGTAGGCCTCTTGGTAGGGCGCTTTCGAAGAGGTCATGTTGCCGAGCAGGTCGTAGGTATAAGGGAAACCGTAGCTGGATCCGGAGCAACCAGTGGGAGTGTACTGCCACTGATTGGAGACGCGGCCCATGGGATCGTATTGGTTGAGGGTGGCGATGCAGCCCCCTACGGAGGGCGGGACTGCGACGGAGGTTTCGAAGAGGCGTCCAACAATGTTGGTGTAGGAGCGGCCGGCGGGGTCTTTGTCGTAAAAGAAGCTGGCCGTGGGAGTCGTGCCGTCGTTGTAGGACCTCGATAACAACCTATTCAGGGCATCATACTGATAAGTTGTGGCGACGGTGGTGGCGGGATTGGTTTGATTCTGTTTGGGGGCGGTTTTTGTGAGGAGATTACCGTTGGCGTCGTAGGAGTAGGTGATGGTGCCGGATTCGGGATTGCTGGCGCTGGTGAGGCGCGCGAGAGAGTCGTAGGCGAAGGTGCGCGGGGCGAGCGTGCCCTGGTTTACTTGGAGCAAATTGCCGAGTGTGTCGTATTGGTAGGTGGTCAGGAAGCCGGTGGCGGCGATGTCCTGGCCGCAGGCGGATGGCGTACCGCCGTTGCCGATCAGCGTGGTGGAGCTAACTTCACAGACGGAGAGTAGCCTGCCCAGGGCGTCGGATTGGGAGATGCGCTGGACGCGTTGGGTACCGTTGCCCTCGTCTTGCACCTGCGTGGCGCGGCCCGCGTAGCTGGTGAGGACTGTTGATCCGTCGGGCTCGGCGACTTGCGTGGTGCGCCCGAGGGCGTCGTAAGCGTATGTAGTCAGGCCGTAGGTCGGGTCGCTGGTCGTGCAATAGGGATTCGAGACGGTGGCAACGCGGCCAAGGCCATCGTAGGTCGTGTCCCTGCGGCCGCCGCTGGCACAGTCTGGGTCGGACGTGAGGAGAGTTTTGACTGCGTGGCCTATCCCATCCATGGTGACCGTGGACGTTACAAATTGGTTCGAGGTGTTGAGAAGCCGCGAGGTAGTCACACTGGGCGAGGGGCCGGCGTCATTGTAGGAGATCGTTGTTTTGCCGCCGTCAGGGTAGTCGGTTTCAGTCGGGCGACGGAGCGGATCGTTGTAAACGAAGGCCGTGTTGTGGCTGTTCTCGTCAGTCAATTGAATGAGTTGGCCGTCGGAATAGGCGTACTTGAACTTTGTAAGGTGGGCGACGCCGTTGGTGGGCGGCTGGGTAAGCTGCGTGAGGTAGGCGTTGGTGTTGGCGGATGGCGGCGAGTCGAAACTGTCGAGGTATGAGTATTGCGTGACACCGCCCTTGGAATCGGTCGAAGTGAGTATTTGGCCCGTCTCGTCGTAGGTGAAAGTGGTGACGGAGTCCGCACAGGTTTGCAAGCATTTGTGGGTTACGGTTGTGGCGTTGCCGCGAGCCGCCGCAGAACCTGGAGCGTAATTGGTTTCGTCGTGCGTACCAGCGGGTAAGTTGCTGACGCCAGCGACCGGGGATTGGTCGTACGCATAGTCAACCTCGGCGACTCTGGCTCCCGATCCGTCGTAGGTAACGATAGCGCTTGGAGTCAAAAAGCTGTCCGACGAAAACAAAGGAGAGGTGTTTGACACATAATCGATGTGTTTGTGACGGAGCAGCGGGCCAGACGCTCCGGGACCATAGTCGTACTCGAACGTGTCTGTTATCTGCGGAGCAAACCTTGCGCTGGTATTGGGGCACGGGGGCGGAACTGCGGGCGACGACAAGAGGCAAGTTATTGTTTCGGAAGTTTGCCCTGTCTGCAGGGTCGAATTCACATCGACCGGAGGCAGTTGCTCGCTGATAAAAGTCTTGCTTACCGTTTTGAGCAGCGCGCTACTGCCGTCAAGGTATTGAATGGACTTCTCAAGGGGTGTTTCTGGTGCTGGCGAGCGAGAAAATGACCACACTGGGCGCCGGGCGAACGCGCCGTTGTAGGTGTAGACGATGGTCGATTGCGAACCTCTAATTAGGTCCTTGGTCACGACCGTAGTCGTCTTCGTTGACCAGAATTGGTAGCCCTGATTGTTAGGGTCAGGTACCCAAGTCGTAGTATAGGAGAAGTCTTGCTCCAAGACTTCGTGGACGCCGTCAAAACTCACGAACCGATTGTCGAGCGACGGAGTGTCGTAGCGCATCTCGCAATCGAAAACTGTGGGAAAGGCCTGCGTTGGAGTCGACGGGAAAATGGTGAAAGCCGAAAGCGGATTGTTCTTCCAGGCATATCGGACGTAGGCCCCGCTGGGGTACACGACCTTGCTGACTAGTCCGTAGGTCGATTCGTACTGGAAGGTGTAAGACTGCCCGTTGCTGAGCGTAAGCTGCGTAATCTCGGGTTGAGAACCGGAAGTTGTTACCGGTGCGCCTGAGCCGCACTGTCCGCCGGCATCTTGTGGTGGCGGCGGCAGGACCGCTGGGTTGAAGGTCCAGCTGTTACTTCGGGTTTGCCAAGTCACGGTATACGGAGCAAGGCCTGGAAATGTAATGGTGTTTCCCGATGTGCCGAAGCCGGAGGAAGTCATCGCGGGTCGACCCAAGGTGTCGGTCATGGCAACAGCTCCGCCACCTTGGTCTGAAAACGTTATCTTGTTTCCATTGCGGGTCTCGATCCAGTCGGGCAAGCTCGCAAGGCTACTGTTAGGACCGAAACGAACAAGCGTCGAATTTGGGAAGTGATAGACGGTCCCGTTTACCTTATCCAAGAGCGTGAGTTGGGGTGGGAATTGCTGGCCGACCGACCCAGGTGCGCTTAGCGCAGAGAGGGTGAAATCTGCGTCTGACGTGGTCGACTGGAAGCCGCCATCTTGGCAGACGACCTGAGGATCTTCGATCTTGATATTCACAAGACTGTGTGCTTGGCCCAGAAGGTCGGTAAACACATAGTTCGTGAAGAAGTGGCAGGGCGTATTGCCGCCGGGGCCCGGAGGGCCACCGTTAGGACCCACAACTCGCAGCCCCGAGAAAACAGTCAGGCTCGGGATGCCGTATGCCCAGCCACCGCGACCAAGATAGCTGGAGTTGTCGGTCCATCCGACGCCGGCGATCACAAAGGTGTGGAGGGAGGAGTTCGAGTCGTAGCCTATGGAGAAGGGAACGGTTAGGTCGCGACCATTTGGGATAGCTCCCTGTATGCGGATGCTTACTGCGCCCGTGCCGGGGCTTACGGTCTCTCCCAATAGATGGATGTAGTCGTGTCCCGCTCCTAGAATCGGAGGAGCCTGCTCGGCTGTTGCATTTGTTATCTGACAAACGGCGGGGTTGGGCAAGAGCAGAAATAGAGCGCCGGCGAGAACTGTAAGCGAGCGACGAATCGAGAACATGGAGCCTCCGAGATGGCGCCGAGTCCACCAACCACTCGCGGTAGACCGTAGTGAACCTGGGGCGGGTTTCGATACCGATGTCTCTCGTTCGAACGAGAGACGATGCGCGGGAAGATAGAGTGGTCGAGAGTTGTTGTCAAGATATATTGTGTTAACAGAGATGACGAGGAGGGGAAGTGACGAGGTAAGAGAAGGAGCACAGCCAAGACCATTCAGTTTATCGCGTGGGATTGGTGGCGGAATGCGTAAAGTGGAGTTTGGTTGGGATTGTGAGCAGAGGGAGGGGGAAAGAGACGGAGAAGGCGTCGGAATGGCTTGCGCCGGGAGGGATCTCTCACCCTCAAAAACTGAGGGATTCGAGATGACGTTTTTTGGAGGGCGGACGGAGACGCAGAAAGACGGACAGATGCGGGTTCCCCACCCCGCGAAGGGCGCTGGTTGAGGAATGACAGTAGGATCGGCGGGCGGGTTAGTAGTCGCGGTAGAGGGTGGGGAAGTCTTTTTTCAGGGCGGCTAGTTTGGGGAGGTCGCAGGCTACGATGTAGGGATTGTTGGGATTGTTTTTGAGGTAGTCCTGGTGGTAGTTCTCGGCGGTATAGAAGGCTTTGAGCGGGGCGACTTTGGTGACGATGGGGCGGGAGTAGAGTTTAGCGGAATCGAGTTGGGCGATGTACGCTTCGGCGATGCGCTTTTGTTCTTCGGTTTTGTAGAAGATGGCGGAGCGGTATTGCGAGCCGGTGTCCGGGCCCTGGCGATCGAGTTGAGTGGGGTCGTGTGCAGCGGAAAAATAGACCATGAGGAGCTGGCCGAAAGTGATTCTGGAGGGGTCGTACTTGATTTCGACGGATTCGGCATGGCCGGTGAGGCCGGTGCTGACGGATTCGTAGGAAGGCGAGTTGACGAAACCGCCGGCGTAACCGGAGGTGGCGGACTTGACGCCTTTGATGTGCTGAAACACGGCTTGGACGCCCCAGAAACAGCCGCCGGCCAGGACTACGGATTGTTCGCCTTTTTTTTCGGCTAGGGGAGCGTCGACGGCGGGTTTGGGCATGGGGGCGTTCGGGGCGGCGGGAGGGCGAGCGCCGAGCGCGCGGATTACGTTCCATCCGACGAGCAATAGAATGACCGCTAGCGCGATTCCGCGACCGATGTAAGGGGTTTGCATGGTGTAGTGCTCCTGGCGCAGCAGCCCTTCGCTTGCGTTCAGGGTAAAGCTGCGCCACTACAAAGACAGGATGCCTCTCCTATTCTAACGGAGGAAGCAGGGAATTGGATGCTGGGGAGGGGTTAGCGGATGGGACCCGGTCGGCGACAACGTGGAAAGCCACACGCCTGGGAGCCGGTTGCTGCGAACCTGGCAACTGGCGCAGCTTGGGTGGAACGTGGTTGGCCGGGTGGAGGAAAAGCGGCGTCTAGCCGCCCTTCGCTCACGCTCAGGATGAACCGCACTCCAAAGGATTAGTTTACGGTGAGGGTAAGCTGAATCGGCGGGAGCTGAAGGGGCTTGCCTGCGAAACTGGTGGCGTTGGGCGTGACGGTGAGCACGGAAGTGCCGGGCGGGGTGATAACGGACGGCGGAGGAATGTTGGGCACGGGCTGTGCGCTGCCGCCACCGCAGCCTGATGTGTGAAACGAAACCAAGAAAATCACCAAGAGGAAGGAAGCTGTCGCGAAAAGGCAGCGCTTGGGGAAGACTGTGCGTTGCGAGACGGCCCGAGCGATGAGCAGCAGGGATGGCAGCAGGAAGAGTAACGGAAGAACGCGGAGCTGGCTCGCGGGGATTCCGCGAGGCGAGAGCGGAAACAACTGAGCGTGTGCCAGGCCGCTGGTGGTGACGGTAACGGTGAAGGGCATGGCGTTGCCGTTGGCGATGGTCAGAGAAGGGGCCTGGCAGGCGGCGCCGAGCGGCGCGCCGGTACAGGCAAAGGTGACGTTGCCGGTGTAGTTGGCGCCGGGAGTTAGCTGCAATTGGAATTGCGCGGTGGCGCCAGCGTTGACGGAGACGGAAGTGGAGCCGGTGGGTGCGGGGGCGACGCTGATGGCGGGAGTGGCGTTGCCGGAGACGGTAATCAGTTGAGGAGAGCCGGAGGCATCGTCGGCGAGGGAGATGGTTTCGGAGCGCTGGCCAGCGGCGAGGGGGGCGAAGGTTACGGAGATGGAGCAGGAGGAGTTGGGAGCGATGGCGCTATTCGCACAGGGGCTCGCGGGATTGGTGAAGTCGGCGGAATTGCTCCCAGCGACGGTGACAGTGGTTACGTGCAGTGTGGCACCGCCGGAGTTGGTCACCGTAACGCTGATAGGAGTGCCGCTAGTACCTTGCGTGATGGTGGGAAAGTTCACGGGATTCGGTGTGAGAGTGACTGCGGGAACCGGCGCGGGAATGGCGTCTCCAGAAACGTTGATGACTTGTGGGGAATCCGCGGCGTCATCGACGATTGAAATGGTCTCCGTGCGATGGCCCGGGGCCAGCGGAGTGAAAATTACGGAGATCGAGCAGGAGGAGTTGGCAGCGATAGTGCCTCCCGAACAGCTACCGGCGGAATTTGAGAAGTCGGCGGAATTGTTGCCGGCGATGGTGACGGTGGAGATGTGCAGGGTGGCGTTGCCGGAGTTGGTGACAGTGATGTTGATGGGGCTGCTGGTGGCGCCTTGGGCGATGGTTGGGAAATTGACGGGATTCGGAGCGATGGTGACGGCGGGAGCGGGTGGAGGTGGCGCGACGGCGGTGCCGGTGAGTGGAACAGAGTGGGGGCTGCCGGGGGCGTCATCGGTGACGGTGAGTGAGGCTTGCTTGGGGCCGGGAGTCAGTGGCTTGAAGGCGACACTGGCGGAGCAGAACGCTTTTGGTTGCAAGACGTTCGGAGGATGACAGGTATCGGACTCGGTGAAGTCGGCGGAGTCCGGTCCGCTGATAGCAATGCTGTTGATGCTGAGGGCTTGGGCTCCGGTGCTGGTGAGCGTAAGCATCTGAGCCGGGCTGGTGGAGTTGGTTTGCTGGCTGGGGAAAGACAGCGAGTTTGCGGAAAGCGAGATGGATGGTCCGGAAACGCCTTGCTGGCCGGCAGGAATGCTGAAGGTGAGCGAACCGGCGCCATTGACGGTGAAAGGCGAGCCAGCGATCTCGAGAAAGTGGCCAGTTTGCGGATCAACGGCGAAGCCTTGGAGTTGATTGGGCTGAGCGCCGCCACCGTATTGAAAAGGTCCGGTGGGATCGGGAAAGTATTGCGGGACGGTGGTGGCGCCGGGAAGCGGGGAGCCGGGGGATTCGGTCATGGCGCTGGTGGTGGGATTAACGGCAATGATGTGGACCTGGTTGGAGGGATCGGGAGTATAGGAGACATAGACAAAGGTGCCGGTGCTGTCGACAAAGAGTTGCTCGGGAAAGAGGTTCAGAGGGAGAAGGAAAGCGCCGCTGGGGAAACTGGGCGTGACGCCCTGCAGATCGAGGCGGCCTTGCAACTGGCCGTGCCCGAGGACCACGAAACGCCCCTGGGGATCCATGGCGAAGCAGCGGCCGGTGGAGGAGTTGGGCTGGTTCTGAATGCCGAGTAAATTGCCGCTTAGTGGGTCAATGGTGACGATTTCAAAGTCCTCGCCTGTGCGCAGGATGGGATCCGAGGAAAAAGGATTGGGGCCCATGTAAAGGAAGAACTTTTGCGCGCCGGGGGGCTGCGCGAAGCCGCCGGGAAGGGGCGTGGAGACAAGCTCGACGGGGGAGCCCGGAACAGGAACCAGGGCAGGAAAGCCCGGGTTGCTGGTGTCGATCTTGAAGGATTCCACGAGACTCGCGCCGGGAGCCCGGCCGACGGTATCGACGACGGCGATGAATTGACCGGTGGGTTCGACGGCGATGAAGGCTGGGCTATTGGTATTCGGAGAGGCGAAAGGAGAGTGCGGGACCTCCTGGTAGGCGCCAGTGGTGGCGTCGGTGATCTGGAACATATGAATGCTGTTGACGCCGGGACTGAAGAGGAAGCGGCCTTGTACGTCGATGGTGAGGAGCTGGCCGGCGGGAGGGAAAGGGGAGCCGTTGGTGGGAGTGAGCAGGCCGGTCTGGTCATTGCGGAGGAGAACAGCACCGCCGGAAGAAAAGACGAGAGGTTGGGGAAGCTGAGCCTGTGCCAAATTGGAACAGAAAAAATTGAGACTGGCGAGGGCGAGGAATTTGAAGAGAAACGACTTCGGGCCAATTCTCCGGCGCGAAGAGTCGCGCGTCAGGAGCGGCGCAGCAAGTTGCATGGCCATGGTGCGTCTTTCTCGGCCAGAACCGCAGCTTAGATTGTCGATTTCCGAGAGGGAAACGACTGCGGGGCGCAGAGTAGCGCGGGGAAATCGCGAAGTCAAGGAATATTATCGAATTGTTTACGTAGACTTGGGGGAATTCCTGGAGCGACGGGATGGGGGGAAAATCTGTCCAGGAGGGTGTGCCGAGGTGTGTTACAGGGCATTAATATCCGGACGAGAAGCTGCGGGGTATGCTGGCGGCCTATGGAACCTGTGCGACTGGATCTGATAGCAAATTCGAACGGCGATACGCAACTTAACGTGGTGCGCCTGGACGGCAAGCTGGTGCTGGAGACCGTGCACAACTTTATTGCGACGATGCGCGGCGACGCTTGCCAGCGGCTGGTGCTGGATATGAGCAGCGTGGCGTTTCTGGACTCCGCGGGCGTTGGCGCGCTGGTGCAATTGTTCGTGCACCGGAGAGCGCTGGGCCAGGCGTTTGCGCTGGCGGCGATGAACGGGCAAGGTAGCGCGGTGATGCAAGTGTCCGGATTGACGAAACTGCTGCCGATTTACGCTTCGGTGGACGAAGCGCGCAAAGCAGTCGCCTAGAAGATTCCTTCGCTTGTTGTGAGCCGCTCTCTTCCTGAGAGCGTGAGCTATACTTTGTGCTCATGAGCGCTCCAGAAGCATTTCTAGCTGTCGATCCGAATTACGAACGACGTGTGCGCGATAGTTTTTCGCGGCAGGGAATGATGAAACATCTGGGCGCGCGGCTCAGTGTGTTGGAACCCGGGCGAGCGGAGATTCGCGCCGCGCACCGCGACGAGCTGACACAACAGCACGGGTATTTTCATGCGGGAGTATCGGGGAGCTTGGCGGATTCGGCTTGCGGGTATGCGGCTTATACGTTGATGCCAGCGGATGCTTCCGTGCTGACGGTGGAGTACAAGATGAATCTGCTGGCGCCGGCGGATGGCGAGGAGCTGATTGCGCGGGCGCGGGTGGTGCGGTCGGGCAAGACGCTGAAGATTTGCATGGCGGACGTGTTTGCGCGGCGCGGGGAAGTGGAGACGCATTGCGCGACGATGCTGGCGACGATTATGTGTTTGGCGGGAAAGGCGGATGGGCCGAGTGCAGGATGAGGCCGGCGGGATGAAGCCGGCGATGCGCCGGAGGCTCTTGAGGTTTCGTTTTTGCCAAGCTGGGGCGCAGCAGTGCTGTGCCCCTACGACGGCGAGGGGTGTGCCCGGGTGGGTTAGCAATTCATCTAATGTGGTGAGCGCCGTTCGCTGCGGCGCAGCCGGGAGTTTTGGCTGGCTCGGGAGATGGCATGATTCCGTTTTCGATTCTGGATTTGGCGCCGGTGGTGGCGGGGGCTACTCCGGCGGATGCGTTTCGCAATTCGCTGGAATTGGCGCAGTACGCGGAGCGGTGGGGATACCGGCGGTACTGGCTGGCGGAACATCATGGCATGCCGGGAATCGCGAGTGCGGCGACGGCGCTGGTGATCGGGCATGTGGCCGGCGGGACGAAGACGATTCGCGTGGGAGCTGGCGGCATCATGCTGCCGAATCACGCGCCGCTGGTAATCGCGGAACAGTTTGGGACGCTGGAGTCGTTGTATCCGGGGCGAATCGATCTTGGGCTGGGACGTGCGCCGGGAACGGACGTGGCGACGGCGCGGGCGTTGCGGCGGGACAGCAAGTCTAGCGGCGAAGATTTTCCTAGGGATGTGGCGGAATTGCAGCTTTACTTTGCTCCCGCGGAGCCTGGGCAAAAGATTCGTGCGGTGCCGGGCGCGGGATTGCGCGTGCCCATCTGGCTTTTGGGGTCGAGCTTGTTTGGAGCTGATTTGGCGGCGGCGATGGGATTGCCGTTTGCGTTTGCGTCGCACTTTGCTCCTGCGGACATGATGCCGGCGCTGGCGCTGTATCGCGGGGGCTTCCGGCGGTCGAAGGAGTTGGAGCGGCCCTACGCGATGCTCGGCGTGAACGTATTCGCTGCCGATACGGATGAGGAAGCGCGCCGATTGTTCACTTCGCATCAGCAGGCGTTCGTACAGTTGCGGCGGGGAACGCCGGGGCAGATTCCACCGCCAATCGATGATATTGAGGCGTACTGGTCGCCCGCGGAGAAATTCATGGCGAGCCAGTCGCTGAAGTGGTCGGTGGTGGGCGGGCCGGAAACGGTGGAGCGCGGGCTGCAGGAATTCATCGAGATTACGCAAGCGGATGAATTGATGATTGCGGCGTTGATTTACGATCAGCGGGCACGGCTGCGGTCGTACGAGATTGTGGCGGAAGTACGGGAGCGGTTGGGGGCGGGAGGACGGAAAGAGAGCGTTGGTGCGGGCGTTTGAATTAAGAGCTGAGAAACAAAATTGCGAAAAGGCGGCCGGATCAGAACCGGACCGCCTTTTTGTTTACGGGTTGCTGAACTGGGACGCAGCAGTGCTGCGCCCCTACCGGGGCGATGCGGCAGGTCATTCGGTTTTGAGGATGCGCATTAGTTCGGCGGCGGCGTGGGGCAGGCGGGCGCCGCGGCGAGAGACCAGATAGACGTGGCGGGGCATGCTCATCTGGCGGATTTTTACTTCTTTCATCCAGCCGTGTTCGATTTCCCAGTGCACGCACATGCGGGGAACGATGGCCACGCCCGAACCCATTTGCACGAAGCGCTTGATGCTTTCGATGGTGGGCATTTCGATGGGCATGTTGAGCACGGTGCGGTTGCGGGCGAACAGTTCGATCACCCGGCGGCGAAAGGGCGATTCGACGCTGTGAGCGATGAAGGTTTCGTTGCCGAGGTCGGCGACGTCGACTTCGCGTTTTTTGGCGAGGGGATGCTTGGGCGGAACAACGAGTGTTAACTCGTCTTTGAGAATTTCGGTGGCGAGGAGTTGCGGGTCACGCGGAATGAATGAGATGGCGCCGAGATCGAGGCGATAGTTCAGGACTTCGTGAGGGATATCGCGAGAGAACATGCGGTGCACGCGGATGAGCACGCCGGGATGTTGCTCGCGGAATTTGCCGATGGCGGGGAGCAACGCGTGGATGGAGCTCTCGTTGACGCCGAGAGAGAGTTCACCGCGCTTGAGGCCTTCGAGTTCGGACAGGCCTTTTTTTACCTCGTCGCGAAGATTGATGAGGCGCTCGGCGTAGTCTTTTAGCAGCGTGCCAGCGTCGGTGAGACGCACGGGGCGAGCGCCACGGACGAAGAGCGGCTGGCCAAGGTCCTGCTCGAGTTTGCGGATGGAGAGACTGACGGCCGGCTGAGTGCGGTAGAGACGCTCGCCGGCGCGGGAGAAGCTGCCTTCACGGGCCACGGTCAGAAAAACCTGTAATTCACCCAAGTCCATAGGGAATTCCTCGCCGAGCAGTATAAGACAATATTATCAAAAGCAGAATAAAGATAAATTTGACCAGAGGCGGAAGGTCTGCCCTACTGGTACGGGGGACACTTTTATGGATGCGGTACGCATATTCGACACCACGCTGCGGGACGGCGAGCAATCGCCGGGCTTTTCAATGAACGCGGAGGAAAAGATCCGCATGGCGCGACAGTTGGCGAAGCTGGGCGTGGACGTGATTGAAGCAGGATTCCCGATATCGTCGCAGGGCGACCTGGAAGGAGTGCAGGCGGTGGCGCGGGAAGTGCGTGAAGTGCCGATCGCGGCGCTGGCGCGGGCGAAGAGACAGGACATCGATGCAGCTGTCGAGGCGCTGAAGCCGGCGGTCGAGCCGCGGCTGCATGTTTTTCTGGCGACTTCGGATTTGCACTTGCGCGTGAAGCTGAACATGACTCGGGCGCAGGCCCTCGATGCCATTGGGTCGATGATTCGCTACGGGCGGCAGCAGGTGGCCGAAGTGGAGTTTTCGGCCGAGGATGCGGGGCGGACGGACATTGGATTTCTGTGCCAGGCTTGCCAGGTGGCGGTGGATGCCGGAGCGAGTGTGCTGAACCTGCCGGATACGGTGGGCTACGCGGTGCCGGAGGAATATGGCGAGATGTTTTCGCAGGTGCGCGAGCATCTGGGCGATCCGCAAGGCGTCACGCTGAGCGCGCATTGCCACGATGATCTCGGGCTGGCGGTGGCGAATTCGCTGGCGGCGATTCGGGCAGGAGTGCGGCAGATCGAGTGCACGATTAACGGAATCGGTGAGCGGGCTGGAAACGCTTCGCTGGAGGAAGTGGTGGTGGCGCTGGCGGTGCGCAAGAACAGCTTCGGGGTGAGCACCGGGATTCGCTTGGAACATTTGTTCCCGACCAGCCGGATGCTGACGGAGATCACCGGAGCGCAGGTGGCTCCGAACAAAGCGGTGGTGGGCGCGAACGCATTCGCGCATGAGGCGGGAATCCACCAGGACGGCATCATCAAGAATCCCGAAACGTATGAAATTATTTCTCCGGAGATGGTGGGAGTGCCGGCGCGGTCGCTGGTGCTGGGGAAGCATTCCGGACGGAATGCGCTCCGGATGAGCTTGCGGGAACTGGGATACGAACCGAGCGATGCGGAGCTCGGGGACATTTATGGCCGGGTGACGGCGCTGGCGGATCAGTCGAAGCAAGTACGGCCGCGCGATTTGATGGCGATCGCGCACGAAGTGATCCGGCGGCGTCCGACGGCGACGGCTACAGAAGCGGCGTCGACCGCGGCATAAAGAAGCAACCTCAAGTGTGCGAGTTGCGGCGCAGGAAAGTATCCGGCGGAAGTTTCAGCCACGACGGCGATCCGCCGCTAGGATTTCAGAGAGACGGGGACCCTTATGAAGAAGAACATCGTACTGCTGCCGGGAGACGGCATCGGGCCGGAAGTGACCAAAGCAGCGGTGGTGGTGCTGCGGGAATGCGCCCACGAATTCGCACACGAATTCGACTTTCACGAGCGGTTGATTGGCGGTGCAGCGATCGATGCCACAGGTACGCCGCTTCCCGCGGAAACGCTGGATGCTTGCCGCGCAGCTGACGCGGTTTTTCTGGGCGCCGTTGGCGGGCCGAAGTGGGATGCGTTGCCGGTAGGAAAGCGGCCGGAAAGCGGACTGCTGGGGCTGCGCAAGGGAATGGGATTGTACGTAAACGTGCGGCCGGTGAAAGTGCTGGAGCCGCTGAAGGGGATTTCGCCGTTGCGGCCGGAACGGCTGGGCGAACTGGACCTGGAGATCGTGCGCGAGCTGGCCGGCGGAATGTATTTCGGGGAGCGCGGACGCGCTACGGAAAACGGAGTGGAGCGGGCCTGGGACACGGAATCGTATTCGACGGCGGAGATCGAGCGGATCGCTACGTTTGCGTACGGACGAGCGGAGAACCGCGTGCGGCGGCTGTGTTCGATCGACAAGGCTAATGTGCTGGCCAGTTCGCAGTTGTGGCGGCGGACGGTGACGGAAATGAATGCGGTGTATCCGTCGGTGCGGCTGGAACATATGTACGTGGACAATGCGGCGATGCAATTGACGCTGCGGCCGGCGCAATTTGACGTGATCCTGACGACGAATATGTTTGGCGACATCCTCAGCGACGCGGCGGCGGCGCTGGTGGGATCGATTGGATTGGCTCCTTCGGCCAGCTTCGGGAGCGGCGCGCCGCTGTTCGAGCCGATTCACGGATCGGCGCCTAACCTGGTGGGGACGGATTCGGCGAATCCCATCGGAGCGGTTTTGAGCGCGGCGATGATGCTGCGCGATGGATTTGGGCTTTCGCTGGAAGCGGAATGGGTCGAGCAGTCACTGGTGCGGGTGTTGAGCGGCGGGTACCGGACGTCGGATATCAGCGAGACCGGAGCGCGGACCGGGGGCGGGGCGGCGGTCACCGAAATGTTGCGAGAAGAAATGCAACGGACACTGGAACACGCGGAGCGGTACGGATGGGGCGTGTAACAGGAAAAGTCTGTAGGGTTGATCAGCCGGCCGACCGCTTGAGTTCACCGCCCAAGACCGGACTGAAGAGAAAGTCGTGAAACTCACCTTTCAAACCCGTCAAGCGGAACAGAGTGCCGATCTGCGCCCAGTGGCGGATCTCATGCATCAGGACGTGGACGACAAGTTTTTTGGGCGTGGCCCGCAGAGAATTGTTCATGAAACTGAACTCTTGCACGACGTCCCAGTCTTGGGCGGGAAAACTTCTTACGAATTCCTTCAAATCCGCGCGAGTTTGCCGGCCAAAGTCAAAGAGCGCTTCGACATCGCCATTCGGAATCGAAGCGGTATCGGTGAGCGACCGGTTCGAGAGCCTGTCAATGTAACGCTTTTCAGCCGAGAAGATGTGCCGCACCACATCACCAACGGTTTGAAAGCGGCCGTCTCCGTGCGGGCCGGCGCTGGTTGCTAATACGCCGTCGCCATGCTGCCGAAACCAGTCAAACCACTTGCCGCGCTCCCAGTCCGTGTATTCGATAAATTCGATCAGGCTTAGACCAGTGGACACTTGTTCCTCCGCCCGCGGCCACCTGTGGTCGGTGGTCGTAGGTCAATCGCCCACTCGCGCAGGAGAGAGTACTCGCGTCGTAGGCTGGAAGCAAACTGCGGGCGGATGGTGGGCAGTTTGGGGACGACACGCCACCAAAGCGCGGCGCGCCTTGCGAGAGGTGCACGTCGGTGCTACTTTTAACCTTTGTCTAACGGTCTGCTGCTTGCGCGGTGCGGGGAACACCCGACCGGATTTAGCAAGCGGCGACGGAGCCCCTTTCCAGGCAGTTTTCGGTGGAAGATGCGAGACGGAAAGGCGAATCGCGAAGGGTAGGTTTGCGCGCATAAGGACGCGCGGAGTGGCGTGACGGCGGTGCCGATGCCAGGTTCCAATTCCAATTCGAGCGGAAAAGCGCAGGGCGGCCAACCTGTGGGCGTGACGTACTGGCGCGTGGAAGGATCGCTGCTGGAGCTGGGAGCACTGCGGCCGGTGGGATTTTTTACCTGGAATTCGCAAAGTTTTTCGGAGCGCTGGGCGCGGCGGGCGGGTATGGCGTTCATGGCGCTGACTCGGCCGTTTGCGTACGCGGCTAGCCGGACGTTTGCGACGCGATTCTTGCATACACTGCTGCGCGGAGTGAGCCGGGACCGCCTCGATTTGCTGGGC
>Ga0210408_10002191_pt1 | contig 19335 bp, 19 predicted proteins | sample IncBWH4MmetaG_FD_155471 | JGI IMG/M metagenome (GOLD analysis project Ga0210408, IMG submission 155471) | Forest soil microbial communities from Barre Woods Harvard Forest LTER site, Petersham, Massachusetts, United States - Inc-BW-H-4-M | ecosystem: Environmental > Terrestrial > Soil >...
AATCACGCGCTCGGCGACCGCTTGCGTCGCTTCTGGAGCATTGTCGCGCGGGCCGATTCCGGTCCCTCCGGTGGTGAGGACCAAATCGACGCGCCCGGAATCCGCGATTTCGCGCAACTGCTCGCGCACGGCGGCGAGATCGTCCGACACCCTAAGCGTGGCCACAATTTCCCAGCCCAGGCCGCGGCAAAAGGCGACTACGGCGGGACCAGATAGATCCTCGCGCTGGCCTCGCGATACGGAATCACTGATGGTTAGGACTGCGACGCGCATGGACGGGCTATTGCGTCTCGACGGCGTCGTGGCTGGATTCATCCATCAAGCGCATCGCTTCCATGAGCAAGCCGGTGGTGTTTTTCGTCGTGGTCGTCCGCGTGGACTCGTTGGCGGCGTTGAAATCGATCTCAAACTCACCTTCGCCCCACAAAATCACTTTGTACACCGCGTCGTCGCCTTCGATTTTCCCCATTTTGGCGTCGCGGCATTGGCCCGAGGCGAAATAGAGCTCGCATTGCTCGCTGCCCTTGCGCACCACCAAACGGCAGGATTTCTGACCCATTTCCAGCGACTGCAGCAAATCGGTCATGCTCATTTCTTCGAGGCGGCCCTGAATAATGCCGGGACGCGCGGCACGCTTTTGCATTTTTTCCAGGTGCAAGCGGTCCACCACTTTTTTGGTGATGCGCACCAGGTCCTTCACCAGAAACGGCTTGGTGATGAACTCCTCGACACCGTCGACCAATGGACGCAGGCGCTCTTCGATGTCCGCGCGGCTGGCCATGAACAAAAACGGAATGTGACGAGTTTTCTCGCGGCTGCGCAGCTTGTCAAAAAGCTGGCGGCCATCGAGGCCGGGCATTTTATAGTCGGAAAGAATCACGTCAGGAGGATCATCGACGGTCTTTAGCAATGCGTCGCCGCCGTCGTGCGCCACCCTAACGTCGCAAACATGCTCAATGCCGCGAAACACCAGTTCCAACACCAGCGGATTGTCTTCCACCAGGAGCAGCTTGACGGTGGTTTTTCCGGAGGCAGGGGTCATCGCTTGCGGCCCCGTGGCGCGCGCCGCTGCGACGGCTTTTCACGATGGAAATCACCGCTCTTTCCGCCGGTTTTTTCAACCAGGTGGATATCGGTGATCTCCATGCCTTTGTCCAGAGCTTTGCACATGTCGTAGACCGTGAGGGCCGCGGCAGTAACCGCCACCAGAGCTTCCATTTCCACGCCGGTTTGCGCGGTCGCGATTACCGTGGAGTGAAGTTCAACGCCATTTTCACATAGCCGCGCAGTCACATCAATGTGCGTCAGAGGGAGAGGATGACAAAGAGGTATCCACTCCGCGGTACGTTTTGCCGCGGCGATTCCGGCAATGCGCGCGACTTCCAGGGGATTGCCCTTGGGGTTCTTGAGGCGGCGCACGGAGGACACGACGCGAGGCTTCATTCTTACAAAGCCGTGGGCTTTGGCGGTGCGCGTGGTCACTTGCTTGGCGGAGACGTCGACCATCTGCACTTGGCCGCGTTTGCCATAGTGAGAGAGCTTTGGCATGGACCTACTTTACCGGGAAAAACAGCAAGAATTAACACGGAGATCGCGGAGAGCACAGAGGGCGCAGGGAAGGGATCTCAAATTACATCCTTTCGCAGCAGGATTTGCACGGTATCTCCAGCGCTGACCAGTCCGCCATCTGCGGGGACTACCAGAAAGCAGTTTGCGCGCGCTAGTGCGGTTACGTCTCCCGAACCTTGCCACGGCAGGGCTTTTACCTCTGGAGTTATGCCGCGCCATTCGACTCGGGCGGGGAGAAAGTGCGCCAGGCCTTGCTTTTCCTTCAGCGGAGCGCCCAGCCGCGCTTCGACGAGCGGCAAATGGCGCGCGGGTGCGCCGCCGAGCAGGTCGATCGCGGGCACTACGAACAGCTCGAACGTGACCATGGTGGAAACCGGGTTGCCGGGCAGTCCGAAGACGAAAGTGTCTCTGCATTTTCCGAACACCGCCGGCCTTCCGGGGCGGATCGCTACAGCATCGAAATAAAACTCCGCGCCCAAATCTTTCAACACCGTTTCAACAAGGTCGTACTTCCCCATTGATACCCCGCCGGAAAGAACGAGCACGTTTTCCCGCAAGCCGCGCGAGATTTTCTCGCGGAGATCGGCGACGCGATCGGCGGCATTGCCCAGCAGAACGGGCTCTCCGCCCGCGAGGCGCACTTGCGCGGCAAGGGAAACGCTGTTGCTATTGCGAATCTGAAACGCGCCGGGCTGCTGATCGATTGCAACCACTTCATCGCCGGTGGAGAGAATGGCAACGTGCGGCTTGCTGGCGCAGCGCAGTTGCGTTGCGCCGACTTGCGCAGCCAGGGCGAGCTCCGCGTAGCCCAGGTGCATGCCCGAAGACAGCATCGTCTCGCCGCGCTTGGCTTCGCTGCCGCGGGGCACGATGTTCTGCCCCGGTTCCGCGGCGCGCCCAAATCGCACCGAATCGCCATCGCGATTCGTGTGCTCGATCATCACGACCGCATCGGCGCCATCCGGTACCGCCGCGCCGGTCATGATCTGGACGCAAGTGCCAGGAGCCAGCGGCAGCGTGACTGTGTCGCCCGCCTTGATCTCTGCGACGCATCGTAATGTAGCGCCGAGCGACACTTCCATGGCGCGGACGGCGTATCCGTCGCGCGTGGAGCGATGAAACGGTGGATACTCGCGATCGGCTTTTATTTCGTCGGCGAGGACAAAGCCGAGCGCGTCCCACACGCTGATGTTTGTCGTGGCACGCGGGCCTTTGGCCTTTTCTACTTGTTCGATGACGGTGCGGCGAGCTTGCTCGTAGGTGAACATTGCGATGGGAAGGAGCTTGTCTCTAACTCAAGAAATCTCGCGGGCATGGGGCGCAATATATTGCGCCCCTACAACGGCGCTCACGCTTCGAGCCAGCGCGCGAGTTGCGTGCCTTGCGGCACGATGGTGGCGTCGCGTTCTGGGCCGGTGGAGATCATGCCGATTTCCACTTGCAGGAAATCACCGATGAAGCGCAGGTACTCCACCGCGGCTTTGGGCAATTTCGCGTTGTCCTTCACGCCGTAGGTGGATTGGCACCAGCCCGGCAGGGTTTTGTACTCCGGCGTGACGTGTTCGTATTCTTCGGCGAGCGCGGGCATTTCGCGAAGTCGCGAACCTTTGTATTTGTAGCCAACGCAGACTTGAATCTCGCGTTGCGTATCGAAAACGTCGAGCTTAGTGACCACCAGCGAATCGATGCCGTTGATCATTTTGGCGTAGCGAAGCACCTCAAGATCGAGCCAGCCGCAGCGCCGCGGACGTCCGGTGACCGCGCCAAATTCCTTGCCGCGCTCACGGACTTCGCGCGCTTCGAGGTCGGGCATTTCGGTAGGAAATGGGCCGGAGCCAACGCGCGTGGTGTAGGCCTTGGAAACGCCGAGGATGTTCTTGATTTTTGTCGGTGGCACTCCCACGCCAGTGGTGGCGCCGCCGGAGATGGCGCTCGAGGAAGTAACGTACGGATACGTTCCGTGATCGATGTCCAGCATCGTGCCCTGCGCGCCCTCGAAGAGGACAGACTTGCCTTCGTCGAGCGCGCGGTTCACGAGTTCGGCGGTGTCGCAGATGTAAGCGCGAATCTTTTCTCCGAGCTGCAGTGTCGCCTCGACTTCGTGCGAAAAGTCGATGTCCGCGCCGTAGGCGCCTTTGGCCAAGCGATTTTTTTCGGCGACCACGCGCGCGGCTTTCTCGCGGAAAAGGGCGGGATCGAGCAGATCGCAAACGCGCAGGCCGCGGCGCGCCATCTTGTCTTCGTAGGCGGGGCCGATGCCGCGCGACGTGGTGCCAATCTTATTTTCGCCGCGGGCACTTTCGGCGGCGCGGTCGAGTTCGCGATGATATGGAAAAATCAAGTGCGCGCGATTGCTGAGGTGCAGGCGGCCTTTCACGTCCACGCCGGCTTTGGTGAGCGTTTCGATCTCGGCGACGAGGGCCGCGGGATCGACGACGACGCCCGTGCCAATAACCGCTTGCTGCTTGGGGCGCAAAATTCCGCAAGGGATGAGCTGCAGGACGAAGCGATCCTTGCCGATGATGACGGTGTGCCCGGCGTTGTGTCCGCCGGCGACGCGCGCGATGTAGTCGAAAGCGCCGGCGAGATAGTCGACGACCTTGCCTTTGCCTTCATCACCCCACTGCGCGCCGACCACCACCACGGATTTCATTCAGTCTGTCCCCTCGCACCCTTCCCTCCGCAGATGCCAGGAGGGAGATTTCAGGTGGGAATGTTGTGAAAATCGGCCGAAGCAACATCCTACGCAGGCACCGCACTCAACGCAAGCCGAGTAGCCAGCCGTTCGCTCTCTTCAAGCGCCATTTCCAATTGCGAATGCGTCGCCGCAAAGTTGATATTCCCAGGACCTCGTCAATCTCACGGCCGACGTCTAGCTGGCAATCTCTGGGCAGATGAACAACAAACACCCCACCGGCAACGCCTTCGCAGTGACCCCCGAGCGAATCAATTCGCTCCCAAAGGCTGCAAATTCTAGGACTTTCCAGCAGCCCCTGCGAAAGAATAAAACAGTGTGTCTTGAGACCTGAACGCTTGACGATGCGGCGGTAGGGAACGCTACCATCCGCCAGAGGAGTGCCCACTTCAATCGTGTCGCCATACCTGAGGTGGCCACAGATGGAAGTAACCTCCAAGCGGTAGCGATTCTCGTTTACGGGAGTCATGTACAACAGTTCACGACCACCGTCACCGTACCGGACGTATAGACCGACTTCCTCTGCCATTTTCCCTCGCGGTGGATACTAGGAACTTGCCAGCTCAGCGTATCGGTAGCAAGTTACGACGTGATCGTTGACCAAGCCGGTGGCCTGCATTAGAGCATAGCAGATGGTCGAGCCGACGAAGCGAAACCCGCGTTTGCTTAGATCTTTGCTCATGGCGTCAGATTCCTTCGTTCGCGCCGGCAACTTGTGTTTCCAGGCGTTCTGTTTTGGCTTGCCGTTCACAAAACGCCAGACGTAAGCATCGAAGCTGCCGAATTCTTGCTGCACTTTTAGGAAAGCCTGGGCGTTGCTGATGGTCGCGGCGATTTTCAGGCGATTGCGGATGATGCCGGGATCCGCGAGCAACTGCTGCACCTTTTTCGCTCCGTAACGGGCGACCTTCTCTGGATCAAAGGCGTCGAACACTTCCCGGTAGCGCTCGCGCTTGCGGAGCACAGTGTCCCAGCTCAGTCCCGCTTGTGCGCCTTCCAGAATGAGCAGCTCAAACCATTTCCGATCATCGTGCAGCGGCACGCCCCACTCCTGATCGTGATAAGGAATATTCCACGCATTGCTGGCCCAATGGCAGCGGACAAGATTTTCTGAAGCGGAAGGCATTGGCGGTTTATACCAGAAAACCCAATTGGGCGGCATTAGAGAAACCGACGACGCGTCTGCAGAACCAAAAAGCGTGTCGCGTCGCGACACGCCTCTGTGAATTCTTCAATCCCTTTACGAACGCTCAGCAACGAGTGGTTTATGGAGTGGTTTGTGGAGTCGTTTGCGGAGTGGTTTGTGGCAAGTGGCGCTCGAGCGCCTTGGTGATCTGCTCTTTCGGCACCGCGCCGACGATCTGCTCGACCATCTGTCCGTTCTTAAACAGCAGAATTGTGGGGATGCCGCGAATGTTGTAGCGGCCCGCGGAGTTCATCGCCTCGTCCACGTTGAGCTTGGTCACTTTGAGTTTGCCCGCATAGTCGTGCGCGATTTCCGCGACCGTGGGCGCCAGCATGTGACACGGGCGGCACCATTCCGCCCAAAAATCGACCAGGACGGGTTGCGCGTTGCTCGCCGTCAAGACTTCTGCTTCGAAGTTTCCATCGTTTACTGCCAGGATGCTATTTTCGGCCATGTTCTTTGTCCTTAAGGGCTTGCCGGAGCAAGCGCCTTTGCTCTCCTAAACCAGTCTAATTAGATGTTGCAACAGGCTTTTGGTTTCTCGGCGCCGAAGCCGGCGGAACTGGCTCGGGTACCGCCGGCAAGCCGCGGGCGGTGCGCGCTGCGGCGTAAATCCCGGCGTATTCCACCGCCGACCCCTTCCAAGAAAAATCCTTTGCCATGCCGTTCAATTGAATGCGCTGCCAGATGCGCTCGTCCATGAAGAGATGCAGCGCCTGGCGCACACTGCGCATCATCGCGGCGCCGATGTACTCCACAAACTTGAAACCGGTTCCGGTGCCGTGCTCGATGTCGAACGCTTCAATCGTATCATCAAGGCCGCCGGTGGCCCTCACAATTGGGACGGTACCATACTTGAGGCTATACATCTGGTTCAAGCCGGAAGGCTCGTAGCGCGAGGGCATCAGGAACATGTCCGCACCGGCTTCGATCTTGTGCGCGATGGCATTGTCGTAGGCAATTTTCACGCCGACGCGTCCGGGATACGCCGCGGCCAGAGCGCGGAAAAGCTCTTCGTACTTGCGGTCGCCGGTGCCGAGCACGACCAGTAGCAAATCTTCGTGCATGAGTTCGTGCGCTCGTTCGGCAATGAGGTCGAAGCCTTTTTGATCGGCGAAACGCGACACGATGCCGATGATCGGCTTGGCCAAATGTTCGGCAGGCAGTTCGAAAAGATCCAGGAGCGCTTGCTTGCAAACTTGCTTGCCGCTCAGGTCCTTGGCGGAATACTTTGCGGCGATGAATTTGTCTCTTTCCGGATTCCAGAGCGTGTAGTCCACGCCGTTGACGATGCCGACCAGACGGTCGGCGCGGCCGCGCACGACACCGTCGAGTCCATAACCGTATTCGCGCGTCTGAATTTCCTGCGCGTATTTGCGGCTCACGGTAGTGAGGTAATCCGAGAAGACCAGCCCGCCCTTGAGAAAATTCACGCTGCCGAAAAATTCGATGCCGGTGGGATGAAAAACGCCCACGGGAATCCCGGCGCGGTCGAGCACGTCGCGACCGAATAAGCCGTGATAGCCCATGTTGTGAATAGTAAAAACAACGGGAACGTCTTGGACTAACGGATCGTCGCTGTAAGAGGTCCGCAGCAGCACGGGCACGAGAGCGGACTGCCAGTCGTGGCAATGGATTACGTCGGGACGCCAGACGTGCTTGGCGATTTCGATGGCTGTGCGGCAGAACTCACTGTAACGCTCGGCGTTGTCGGGATAATCGCCGCCGACGCCGCCATAGAGGCCATCGCGATCAAAATACGCGGGGTCGTCAACGAAAAAATAACGCACACCGCTAATCACGGAACCGTCCGCGACCGACGGAAAACGGAGGCGCGTCCCGCCCATCGGAACCGTAACGCTGGGCACAACCACGGAGCTAATCTTCGTTCCGCGGTAGAGGGGCAGGACTACCGCGACTTCATGCCCGAGGCCTACTAAAGCCTTCGGCAGAGCCTCGACCACGTCCGCGAGGCCGCCGGTTTTGGAAAAGGGCAGGCCTTCCGATGCCACGAATAGGATTCGCACTGTGCTCCCAAGAAAGAGTTGAGAATCAACGCTATCCGACGCTAGTACTGTCGTCAAGCGGGCTTGCACGTATAATGTGCCTCCACGGAATGCGGGAAAAGACTTTTACCACAGAGAGCACAGAGGGCACAGAGAAGAATGGCACGGCAACGCTTGGGACAGCATTTCCTTGCTGATGCAGGCTGGCGCGAGGAGATCGCGCGTGCTATTCGCGTTTCGGCGCAATCCATCGTGCCGTCTCCTACCGGGAGTATCGCTGAGTTTTGCTGGATCGAAATTGGCGCTGGGCACGGCGAAATGACGGAGCAGCTTGCCTCCACGGGCGCGCCGGTTCTTGCCATCGAACTTGATGCGCAGCTTGCGGCGACGCTCAAGCAGCTCGTAAAGCGCTTTCCTAATGTGGAGATTGTGTCGGCGGACATCCTGGAGACGGATATCGCCAAGATTGCCGCGGGGAAGCGCGTGCGCATTTACGGCAATCTGCCGTATTACATCACTTCGCCGATTCTGCGTCACCTCTTTGCCAGCGCTGAGCTCATCGACGAAATTCACGTTGTGATCCAGCACGAGGTGGCGCGGCGGCTTGCGGCCCAGCCGGGAACGCGCGATTACGGCTATCTGTCCGTGCTGACCCAATATTTTTCACGTCCCGAACTCGTGCTGGAAATTCCGCGGGGTGCGTTCCGGCCACCGCCGGAAGTGGACTCTGCGCTGGTCACTCTGCGTTTGCCGGGCGAGCGCGCGAAGCTCCCGCCGATTGCCCAAGCTGCGTTTCTGGATTTCGTGAAATTGTGTTTCTCACAGAAGCGCAAAACGCTGGTGAACAATCTGAAGGCTCGCGTGAAGCCGGCACTGGTTCGTGAGGCTCTAGCGAACCTGAAGTTGCGCGCCGATGCGCGCGCCGAACAGCTCTCCTTGGCCAATCTTGCCAACCTCTCGCGGCAATTAGAGCGGAGCCTGCGCGCTTGATTTCGTTCTTTTCTCTTTTAATCCGAGTCTTTCTCCTTCTTCTGCGCAGCGACCAAGCGGTCGGGATAGTCGCTCATGATGCCGTCGACGCCGGCTTCGATCAGCAAGCGCATGTGCGCGGCGTGGTTCACCGTCCAGCAGACCACCTGCAAATCTTTCCTTCTTGCTTCGGCGAGCAAGGCGGGCGTCACCAGGTCGCCGCGCACGGCCAACTGGCGCGCCCCGACCTCCACGGCGCGCTCGACCGGCCTGTCAATCTGCCCTTCGTAAAGTACGCCGGTCATCAGGGTGGGCTCAATCTTGCGCAGCGACTCGAGAATGGCAACGTCGAACGAAATCACCACCGTGCGCGGAATTTCTCCCGATTCGCGCAGCGCACCGATCAAGGCGTGCTCGCCGCCCCACGAGCCGCTGGGTTTTAGTTCCAGGTAGAACACGACATCGTGCTTCTTCGAGAAGTCGAGAATTTCTTCCAAGGTGGGAATGCGCTCGCCGGCAAATTCGCTGCCGAACCAGGAGCCTGCATCGAGGCGGCGCAATTCCGCGAGCGTGAGGTCGTGCACCGCGCCGTGCCCACCGGTAGTTCTGTCCACCGTCGCATCGTGAATGGCCACAAAGTGCGCGTCGCGCGAAAGCTGCAGGTCCGTCTCAATGAACGCCGCGCCCAGGGAAACAGCTTTGCGAAACGCCGTCAGCGTATTCTCCGGCGCGTGCCCTGAAGCCCCGCGATGTGCAATCACCAGCACGATACCCTCACCCGCCGATTCGCCTGCAGGAGTTGAGTTGAATGGCCGCTTGTGAGTATGCTAGCACCCGCTGCAAGGCACTCAGGTTGCAGCCTTCTCTCTGGGCCCTGAATCCAAATAAGTACACCACCAAGAATTCACGCAAGGAGGGGTTCCATGCTAAAGAACCGAGCCCGATTCGGTATCGTTCTAGCCGCCGCCCTTTCACTTACTATCCTTGTTATAACGCCGGCAAGCGTACGGCCCACCACTAAGGGCCAGCGCGAAACCAAATCGCATCAAAATCTGGTGCGCGAAGTTCGCCATCAGCTTCTTCTACTTCCCTACTACTCCGTTTTCGACAACCTGGTGTTCAAAGTGGATGGCGATCACGTCACCCTCGAAGGCCAGGTGACGCGTCCCAGCGTCAAGTCTGACGCCGAAGCCGCGGTCAAGAGCATCGAGGGCGTTGCCGGCATGACCAACAACATTGAAGTGCTGCCGCCATCCCCGATGGATGACCAGTTGCGCCACGCGCTTTTTCGCGCCATTTACGGAGACACGGTGCTCTCCAAATACGGGTGGTCTTCCATGCCTTCGATTCACATCATCGTGAAGAATGGGCATGTCAATCTGGAAGGCGTGGTCGACAACGAGGCGGACAAGAATCTCGCCGGGTTGCGCGCTAACGGCGTACCAAACGTTTTTGAGGTGAAAAACAATCTGGTGGTCAACACCAGCCGCTGATTGCGAGGAAGACATGTCTTTGCGCCATCAGGCCCGCGCTAATGTTGCGCCGGCCCTGTTACATTTGCAATCGCGCTGATTTTAGCAGTCTTTGAAACCGAACCGCATTGCAGTCCCGGCCCTCGCCCCACCCTCCTTGTCCGGTTGGGCACCGACGAAACGAGGATATCGAATCGCGGAACTGCTCGGGAAGTTCCTAGTCCCAGGAGAGTAACTCTGTGCCGTTAGAGCGCGAGGGCGGTCTCGGCCGGCAGGCGAGGGTTCGTAGCTGAGGTGTATATAGCTTATTATCAGTGACTTATCCGCGTGGCGCGGCCTCAGGTTGGCCTGTCAATTGCCTTCCGTCTGAGGAGCCCTGCGGCCCGCTCTAAATGAGCGATCGCGAGGACGAACTGATGGCAACTTCCAGGAACCAAGCGGATCTGTCCATAACAGCTGGCAGCCTCTCCGATCGGGTGATGCCCGTAAATACGGCCCCAACCGGCTTCGATGCCGCCCGCGACTTGCCCGCCGGCTTTCTGGAGTTCCTGGCGCCTCTGCATGCCGCGCTCACCTTGCGCCAGCGCGCTCAGATCGCTCGCCGCGAAACGGCGCTACGTCAAGCGCATGCCGGTAAGCAACCCGACTTCCTGCCGTCCTCCGTCGCAACCACACAGGCGTGGGAAATCGAGCTGCCGGAATGGTGCCTTGACCAGCGCAATCAGATGACCGGCCCGTCAGACGACGCCGAGCTCGTCGTGAAGATGCTTAACTCCGGCGCTCCGGGCGTGATGCTAGACCTTGAGGATTCCAACGCCAACACCTGGGACCACCTAACCGCCGGCATCCACAACGTTTTGGAAGCGCTTGCCGGACGGCTGAATTATTTCGACAAGAAACGGAATCGTGCGGTGAGCATTCAGCCGAGCAAGACAGTCCTCTTCACACGTCCGCGCGGCCTACACCTGCATCAAGCTGGCGTTCTACCGGGCGAACTGCTCCCGGCCTCCCTCTTCGATGTTGCGATGATTGCCTACCAAGTGGATTTCTCAGTGCTGAAGCATCCGCTTTGTTTTTACATCCCCAAGTCGGAATCCGCGGACGAGGCGCTGTGGTGGCGCGATCTCTTTCAGATGATTGCGCGCGCCAAGGGCATTCCCGCCGATGCCATCAAATGCATGGCGCTGGTGGAAGCGCATCCGCTGGCGTTCCAGATGGAGGAGTTCGCCTGGAATCTGCGCGAGCACCTGCTGGGATTAAATCTTGGCCGCTGGGATTATATGGCCAGCCTGATTCATTTCAACCTTGAGAACGCCGAATGGGTTTTGCCGGACCGCAACACGATTCCCCACAACGTCGCGTTCTTCCAGAATTTGCGCACGCTGATGCCGGAGATTTGCCACAAGCACGGCACGCTGGCGATCGGCGGGATGACTGCGCTTTATCCCAGCCGCGACAATCCGGAGCTCAACGCCCGCGCCCTTGCGGTTCTCGCCGAAGACAAAAAGAACGAAGCGTCCTGCTTGATGGATGGCGCGTGGACCGGCCACCCGGACCAGAACGAAATCGCGGTTGCGCAGTTCCCCGCTCCGAACCAGCTCAACGCCCGCCCGCGAAACGCCCATCTTCATCCGGACCTGCGCCCCCTGCCAACGGGTGTCGGAAAGCGCACGCTGGCGGGTACGCGCGCGGCGATTCGCACCGTGATTCGCTACCGCAATGGTGTACTGAACGGCCGCGGCGCGAGCCTGCTGGACGGCTACATGGAAGACCTGGCCACCGATCGCATCTACCGGCTGATGATCGCGCAGCGCATGAAGCACGCGGACACGTTTGCGGTACTTGACGATAGTGGACAGGCAATTCGCCACACGCCGGAATTGATCACCGAGCTTTTTGACCAAGAGCTGGAGCGACTGTTGCAAGAAAACGTCAAGCAGTCCGGCGATTCGGAGCAGACTGCCGCGCAAGCAGCCAGGCTAGCAGAAGCGCGCCGCCTGAGCGAAGAGATGATTCGCCGCGGCGAGTTCAATCCGGTTTGAGTTCGATAGATTCTCGGCTGAAGGGCACGAACCAAGGAGATGCAATGTCATTGCACGGTACTAACGGACAGCAAATGCACAACGACCATTCCGACTGGGCCATGAATCCGCGCTGGTCGGCGATCACTCGACCGTATTCCTATGCCGACGTGCTCCGCCTGCGCGGCACGATCCAGATCGAGTACACTCTGGCGCGCCTCGGCGCGGAACGCCTGTGGAATCTGATGCACAGCGATGCATATGTGCCCGCCCTTGGCGCGGTCACCGGCAATCAAGCCATCGAAATGGTGCAAGCCGGTTTGAAGGCGATCTACGGCAGCGGCTGGCAGGTAGCCGCGGATAACAATACCGCAGGCGACGTCTACCCGGACCAGAGCTTGTATCCTTGCGACAGCGCACCCGCGCTGGTCAAGCGCATCAATCGCGCGCTGCTGCGCGCCGATCAGATCGAGTCAGCGGAGGGCAAGCGCAGCGGCGTGTATTGGTTCGCGCCGATCGTGGCGGACGCGGAGGCTGGTTTCGGCGGTTCGCTCAACGCCTACGAACTGATGAAAGCGATGATCGAAGCGGGCGCCGCCGGCGTGCACTTTGAGGACCAGCTTTCTTCGGCCAAGAAGTGCGGGCATCTGGGCGGCAAAGTCGTTGTGCCCATTCGCGAATTCATCGAAAAGCTGACCGCGGCGCGGTTGGCCGCCGATGTTTGCGGCGTGCCCACGATTCTAATTGCGCGCACGGACGCCAATTCCGCTGGTTTGCTCTTGTCTGATGCCGACCCGCGCGACCGCGAGTTCATCCATGGCGAGCGCACCGCCGAAGGCTTCTACGAATTCCGCGGCGGCATTGACGCGGCCATCGCGCGAGGCCTGGCTTACGCTCCTTATGCGGACATGCTGTGGTGCGAGACATCGACACCTGATCTCGCCGAGGCGCGCAAATTCGCCGACGCCATTCATGCCAAATTCCCAGGCAAGTTGCTGGCCTACAACTGCTCGCCGTCCTTTAACTGGAAAAAGAAGCTGGACGACGTCACGATCGCCAACTTCCAGCACGAGCTCGGTAAGATGGGTTACAAGTTCCAGTTCGTGACGCTCGCGGGGTTCCACTCGCTGAATATGAGCATGTTCCACCTGGCGCGCGGCTACTCTCAAGCGGGCATGACCGCATATTCAAAGCTGCAGCAGGAAGAGTTCGCGGCCCAGGAGCTCGGTTATCGCGCGGTCACGCACCAGCGTTTCGTCGGCACCGGCTATTTCGATGAAATCGCACAGGTCGTCTCTGGTGGCCATTCTTCGACGACCGCATTGGCAGGATCGACCGAGGCTGCGCAATTCCATGCACAACGGGAAGCCGACCGTCCTGCGACCCGATCCCGAGTGTCGTAAAGCGATCTCGAGCACACGTGAGAACGTTTAGAAACAAAAAAAGGCCGCGTGGGCGGCCCTTTTTCGCAACGAGAAGCAGGTCTGCTGGTTGCAAACTCTTACTGATTGCTTGCGTTGGTCCCCGAATGGGAAGGTTCGGCGCTGGCTTGATCCCCCAAGCGGAGTTCAAAATCCCTTCCATGGAAGAAGATCTCGGTCAGCGCCTTCTTGCCGTCGTCCGACTTCTTGGAAGCGTAACCATCGGTGGTATTCTTTTCGGCGACGGTCACCAGCTGCGCCGGCACCGAAGCTAGCGTTTTTTTGCCTTCGGTGATGTTCACCTCGACGTTAGGACCTTCGCCATTCCATTCCACCTTGTAGTCGCCTGGCGGCAGCTGCTTGCCTTGCACGTCCACGCTCTCGTAGAGGTGCAGCGTGCCCTTCCCCGTGCCTGCGGCAAAGGCGCTGGCGGCCAACAGCAGCGACGCTCCTGCCAAAGTGACTAGATTCCTCGACCCTTTCATTTTTCCTCTTCCTTTCTCTTTGTCCTCGCGAAAACTCCCGGAATAGAGTGGGGTCCCCGGCGGGGTTTCTTAGACTCATTTGGTAAGATGCGGCGCTGGCGGAGGTGTTACAGCGGCAGGTGCCCGTAAGTTATAGACACGCAATAAGATAGAATATTCCAAACGCGGTCCGCAGTAGCGGCCGAAGCTTTTGGACGCAAGCCGTTCTTTTCAGTGATGGTTGTCTTGTGTCCTTCTAGTTCACTGTCCTTCGCAAATGGGGACTACCGTACCATATCAAGCTTTCGTGGGTTTGGCCGATGATGACCGGGTATGGCCAGCCTCTACTTTTGCCAGCCTCACATGCAGAACCAGGGTATGCTGCGCGCTGTCCTGAATCGTGAAGATTGCCAGCACCTCGCGGCGCCCGGCGCTATCACCTATCTTGGGGACGAATTCCCCAATTTTGCTAACGGTCACCGGCAGGAGTGCGATTTTGCCGTGCTGAAAGTAGACGCCGACGAAGCGGACGCGAAATGGCGGCCCGGTTTCTATCGCGTCGACGCCGACCTGATGGAGCTCAATAGCGTGCTCCTAACCCTCGCACGATAAACCCGTTTGCTCGCAGTTCCGGTACTCATTTCCCTGCAACCCACCCAGCAGCTAGCCAGCCCCATGCCTCCTTGCACTGCTACCTATCACGATGAGGCGGCGGCGAGAATGGCTGGCTTGCCGTTGCGACAAGTCGAGTCTATCCTGATAGCACGGCCATGAATCGCGTCTATCTGGATCACAATGCCACCACGCCTGTCGAGCCGGAGGTGCTCGAAGCTCTGCTGCCTTATTTGTCGGGGGAGCACGGCAACGCCGCGTCGATTCACACTTTTGGGCAAAGGGCGCGCGCTGCGGTTGAAACGGCACGCGAACAAGTCGCTGCGCTGATTGGCGCCCGTCCCCAGGAAATCGTATTTACCAGCGGTGGCACGGAAGCGGACAACCATGCGATCTTTGGGGTGGCATGGCCATTCTTGGCTGCGCTTCGCAGTCGTGACGACGCTGTCGCGTCCAAGCACATTCTCACTACCACGGTCGAGCACGAGGCGGTACTCAACACCTGCCAGGCGCTTGAGAAGCAGGGCGTAGCCGTCACCTACTTGCCCGTTGATCGTCAGGGGCTCGTTTCGGCGGAGGCGCTGCGCCACGCGCTGCGCAAAGAGACCGTGCTGATTACCGTGATGCACGCCAACAACGAGTTGGGCACGGTGCAACCACTCGAAGAAATTGGGCGCATCGCCGCGGGTGCCGACGTCTACTTTCATACCGATGCAGTGCAGTCCGCCGGGAAGGTTCCCATTGATGTGAACGCGCTCCGTCTGGATTTGCTTTCCCTCTCCGGTCACAAGTTTTATGCGCCAAAGGGAATCGGAGCGCTGTACATCCGCGGAGGCACGCGCTTGCAGCAGCTTCTCTATGGCGGGCATCACCAGCGAGGATTTCGCCCCGGCACGGAAAACGTACCTGGAATTGTCGGCATGGGAAAAGCAGCGGAGCTTGCCCGGAAGTCGCTGGCGGAGGATGCGGCGCGCATTTCTGCTCTGCGCGACCGGCTGGAGCAAGGCCTGCTCTCGCGCGTGCCGCATTCACGCGCCAACGGCGCGCGCGCGCCGCGCACACCCAATACCACCAACATCATGTTTCCCGGGATAGAAGGCGAAGCGCTGGTTATTGCGCTCGATCTTAAGGGGCTGGCCTGCTCGACAGGGGCGGCTTGCTCGTCGGGGGCTGTCGAACCGTCGCACGTGCTGACCGCTATAGATCTGTCGCCCGATGAAGCGCGGGCGAGTTTGCGGTTTAGCCTGGGCCGGCACACCACCGCTGCCGAGATTGATCTCGCGCTGCAAATTGTGCCGGCCGCTGTCGAGCAACTCCGCGAACTCTCCCCCAGCTACCGCAAGGAAGCTGCAACGTGGTCGTAAGCCGGTGGTTGCCTCCGCGGGCGGGCGCGCGAGCCGTGGGAAGAGGGCGCGGAGCAGTTGCTGCGCAACGAACCCTGGTTTTCCCGTAAAATGAAGAGAGCGTGATCAGCGCAACCCAATTCGACACTTTGCCCGCGAGCGACGCGATTCAGAGCGGCTTGATTGCCGTGGCTATGAGCGGCGGCGTTGACTCTTCTACCGTCGCAGCCCTGCTCCAGCGGCAAGGGCATCCCATCATCGGGCTCACCATGCAGCTCTGGAACCAGCGCCGCCTGCCCGAGTTGCAAGGCGATGGCCCGGCGCAGCACCGCTGCTGCTCGCTCGATGACGTCTACGACGCCAAGCGCGTGGCGCAGCACCTGAATTTCCCTCACTACGTGGTGAATTTCGAGCAACAGTTTGAAGCACGCGTGGTTCGCCCGTTCGTGGACCAGTATCTTGCCGGGCGCACGCCCATCGCGTGCACCAACTGCAACACGGATGTAAAGTTCGAGCCGCTGCTGCGCATGGCGCGGCAGATTGGCGCGGAGCGGCTGGCCACCGGCCATTACGCGCGAATCCGCCGGAATGAGCAGACCGGCCGCTGGGAATTGTGGCGCGCTCGCGACGACAGCAAGGATCAGTCTTACTTTCTCTGGGGACTAACGCAGGAGCAGCTTGCGCGCAGCGAATTTCCCCTGGGTGAATTGAGCAAGGAGGAAGTGCGCGCCGCTGCGCGGCGGGCGAACTTGCCGGTGGCGGACAAGCCCGAGAGCATGGAGCTGTGTTTTGTTCCCAACGGGAGCTATGTTCAGTTCATCGAGGCGTATTCGCGGGAGCGCGGCGCGGCATTGCCGAACAACGAGGGCGAGATTGTCTCAGAGGACGGCGTCGTTGTCGGGCGTCACAGCGGTGTACACAACTTCACCGTTGGGCAGCGCAAGGGCTTGGGATTTGCAGCGGGCAAGCCGCTCTACGTAGTGGCCATTGACCGCCAGAACAATCGCGTGGTGGTGGGAGACGACGAGTCGCTGCGCACCTCAACCTGTGAAGTGCAAGACGTCAACTGGATCGCGCAGCAGATCTCCAGTGAACCCGTGCGTGCGACGGTGAAGATCCGCCACAAACACCTCCCTGCCGAAGCTACCGTCACGCCGCAGGGTGCTGTGCACGCGCGAATTATCTTTGACGCTCCGCAGCGCGCTATCACCTCAGGGCAGGGGGCCGTCTTCTACGACGGTGAGCGCGTCCTGGGCGGCGGCTGGATTCGCTAGATCAATAAAAAAAGCAGGCGCGAAACGCCTGCCCAGTAAATCTCGTTGCTCCGAAATCGGTTAAATAAACAATTCCTCTTCCTGCTCCAACGGCTCTTCGGGCCTCCGTCTTCCGCGCCGCGCGCGAAGCAAATCGATGCCAACCTTGATTCCCTGCATCAGGGCCGACACTTTCTGCACCGGGCGCCAAACGTTATGGCTGAACTTCGTCCCGGCGTCTTCCATTGCTTCCAAGGCTCCGGTGACAATGCGATCGGCGCGCACGAGCTGCCCGCGCAGCCGATCCGAAGCCTCGGTGAAAACGCGGTCGACCTTTTGCGCCTGAGCGCGCGCCAGATACACAACGTGCGCGGCGTCGGCGACCATTTCTGAAATTTTCGGCTGTGTATCTTCCAGCAGGATTTGTACGCGGCTTAGAATTGGGCTAAGCCGCGACTCAAGGTCTGAGGTAAACCGCTCCATGCGGTCCATGGTGCGCCGCATCTGGAGAAACATGGCGACGAGAATCCCTGCCTGCAACACAATCGCCGCAGCCGCAACGCAAATAAAAACTGCGATCCACTTTTCCATACGCACTCCAAGCCCCTACGCATGGGCTCACCTACGGCTGCCAGCCCTCAAAACGGCGCGCGGCGCGAAATACAGAACGCGGCGGCAGAAACTTAAGACTTGGATTCGCGCAGGTACGCTTCGCGTCCCGCATCAACGGCCGCCGCAATTGAGTCCTTTTTGCGCACCGCCACGTCCTTGCTGCGCTCGATCAATTCATCCGCCCGTTCGCGGAGCTCCCGCGCTTTGCGCTGCGCGAAGTCGCGCCCTTCATCGGCTTTCTTCGAGAGCAGATCGCGCGTCTCTTCGCCGGACTTGGGCGCAAACAAAACGCCGACCAGCGCGCCAATACCGAGGCCTACAAGGAAGTAAGTCACCTTGGATCCCACATTGTCCGCCATAGAAACCTCCGCAGAAAACGTAGCACAGCGGTGCACACCGCGCAATACGGGCTAACCCCTATCGCCCTCTATTTCAGGTTACGGGCCGGAACCTCCGCTTCCAGATGCGCCAGAATCGCCTCCGCGACCTTAGCTGAAACGACGTCGCTCAGCTTTTCTTTGCCGACTCGTCGCAAGTTCGCGATACTGCCGAATTCCCGCAGCAGCTTTTGTATCGTGCGCGGCCCGACGCCGGGAATATCACTCAGCGCAGTCCTCGTCTGCCGCTTGCCGCGGCGCTGGCGATGGAAACTGACGGCGAAGCGATGCGTCTCGTCGCGAATCTGCTGGATCAAATGCAGCACCGGAGAGTGGCGGTCCAAGATGCACGGCTCATTTTCCTGGCCGAGGATATACAAAATCTCTTCTTTCTTCGCGATGCTGGCCGTCGGCTGGTTGATGATTTGCAACGATTCCAAAGCTTCCGCCGCGGCATGCAATTGACCGATGCCGCCATCGATTAGAATCAAGCTGGGCATCGGCCGCTTCTCTTCCAAGACGCGGCGATAGCGGCGAGTCACCGCTTCGCGCATGCTGGCGAAATCGTCATTTTGCCCGAGCACCGGGAGCGCGCCGCCCGCTGCCCCATTTCCTCCATCACCGCGAATAATGAACTTGCGATAGTCCGATTTCTTCATCCGGCCGTCTTCCCACACGACCATGGAAGCCACCGTGTCGGTTCCTTGCATGTGCGAGATGTCGAAACTTTCGATGCGCCGCGGCTCCTCCAGCAAGTTCAGGGCGTTTTGAACCGCTTCACCGATGGCCTTCGAGCTCGGCTTGAGCACTCGGAAGCGCTGCTCGAAAGAGTGCTTGGCGTTGTTTTCCACGAGGTCCAGGAAGGCCCGCTTGCTGCCGCGCTGCGGAGTAAAGATTTCGACTTTGTGGCCGGCGCGTTCTGTCAGCGTCTCCTCCAATACCGCGCGATCTTCGAAATCAATCGGCACGTGAATCGCTTTGGGCAGATATTCCGCTTCCAAATAAAATTGCTTCAGCAAAGACGGCACGAACTCATGCGGGTCGAACTCTTCCAGGTCTTCCCAGTAGAATTCGCGGCGGTCCACGACCCGGCCACCGCGCAAGTGAAACAAGTTGGCGGAGACCAGCGGCGGCTCCGCGTAGCATGCGAACACGTCGGTGTCATCGCCCTGCGCGGCGGCGATGCGCTGGCGCTCCTCGATGTCCTCCAGCGTGCGCAGCAAATCGCGATATGCGGCGGCCTGCTCGAAGAGCTCCTGCTCGGCAGCGAGAGCCATGCGTTCCTCGAGGCTCTTCATCAGATCGTGCCGGCGGCCCTCGAGGAAAAGTCGCGCA
>Ga0210408_10002192_pt1 | contig 19334 bp, 18 predicted proteins | sample IncBWH4MmetaG_FD_155471 | JGI IMG/M metagenome (GOLD analysis project Ga0210408, IMG submission 155471) | Forest soil microbial communities from Barre Woods Harvard Forest LTER site, Petersham, Massachusetts, United States - Inc-BW-H-4-M | ecosystem: Environmental > Terrestrial > Soil >...
GACGGTCCGTTCCATCCAAGTCCGGTCGCCTTCGCCTCGCGGGCCGAGAATCCGCGAGCACATCATCGGAGTCAGCGTGATCGAGACAATCCCGGAGGCAAAGATCGAAACGATGATGGTCACCGAGAATTCCCGGAAAATGCGCCCGATAATGCCGGTGACCATCACCAACGGCAGAAACACTACCGCCAGCGAGACGGTCATGGCAATAATCGTGAAAGTGATTTGCCGCGCGCTGTTAATCGCCGCTTCCATTGGCTTCTGACCAGATTCCATCAGACGGACCGTGTTCTCGAGAAAGACGATAGCGTCATCGACGAGGAATCCGATGGCCAACGTCAACGCCATCAAGGTTAAGTTATTTAAGCTAAAGTTCAGAGCCCCCATCACTAGGAATGTGACGAGCATGGAGAGAGGCAGCGCCACCACAGGAATAAAGGTGTCAGCCGCTCGGCCGAGGAAGGCAAAGATGACTATGACGACCAACGCAAACGCGATAAACAAGGTGTGTTCGACGTCATCAGCGTTGGCGATAATTGTCTTGGAGCGGTCGTATAGCGGGATCAGTTGGACGGAACCCGGTAATTGTTGTCTAAACGCAGGAAGCAGGTCTTTGACTTTTTGCGCGACCTCGACGGCATTTGCGCCCGCCTGGCGACTTACCGCCAACACCACTTCCGCCGACGCCTCACCGTAGTCACGTGCCCAGAAATTTCTGTTGATCCGTTCGTCTTCCACGGTCTTCAGCACTGTCGCTACATCCTTCAAATAAACCGGCTGCCCGTTTGGCCGGGCGATGATGACATTTTCGTACTGCTGAGTACTCGATAACTGGCCGTTCGGAAAAAGAAGATAAGTGCGATTCTTCCCGTCCAACTGACCGGCGCCCAGGTAGGCAGTGCTTTGCCCAACCGCGTTGGTCACGTCCGTCATTGTCAGACCAAGCGAGGCAAGTTGATTCACTTGGACCTTGATCCGGATGGCTGACCGGGCACCGTAGACCTGGACCTGACTCACCCCATTAATTATCGCGATCTGCTGACCTAGCTGGGTGTTTCCGTAATCGTAAAGATCCCCTTCCGTCATCGTATCGCTCACCAATGCGATGTAAAAAATCGGCTGATCGTTCGGATTCGTCTTCTGAAAGGAGGGCGGTTGGGGCAGATCGGTCGGCAAGAAGCCCTGCGCCCGTGAAATCGCGGCTTGGACGTCAGTTGCCGCATCGCCCAGACTCTTATCCAAAGAAAATTGCAAAACCAAGGTCGATTGACCGGTTTGATTGGTCGATGTTGCTATCTCTAAGCCCGGAATCTGGAGGAATTGCTTTTCGAGCGGCGTCGCGCAGGTGTTTGCCATCGTTTCCGGGCTTGCCCCTGGATAGGTCACGCTGACCTGGATCACGGGGTAATCGACTGCAGGCAGGTCGTTTACAGGCAACTGCCTGAAGACCTGAATCCCGAAGGCGGTAATGCTGATGGTCAGCAGAAGCGTCATAATCGGACGCCGAATAAAAAGCTCGGAAAAGTTCATAGCGCTGGCATTGACTTGACTGCCGAACTCTCTTGCTTATCACTCGACGTCGAATCCTTTTGCGAATCTCTCTCGGTCAGAACGCCGTGAGCAGGTGGCGGCGCCGGAGTGGCGGACGGATATTCTTTAGGATTCACCTTCATACCGTTTCCGAGTGCGAGTTGACCCTCGACGACCACAGTTTCGCCCGGTTTGACTCCCTGAGAAACGACGACCAGGTCCTGGTATCTCACACCCTGCGTCACCAGACGTTGTTCAACGGTATCTTCCGGTTTCACCGCGAATAAGTAGGTACCCTTTCCACCCAGTTGCACCGTTTGGCTGGGAACAACCAAGGCGTCTTTCAAGATCTGGAGCGTCAGTGTCACATTCACGTACTGGCCCGGCCATAGGTAACGGTCCTGGTTGGGAATTGTTGCTCGGAGCAGAGCTGTTCCTGACTGTGTCGAGACGCTATTGTCTAGAAAACTGAGCTTACCCGTCTTGACAATGTCGGGCCTGGATGGCGTCGCGAGATCGACATTCAGCGTACGCCCTTGCCCCATGTTTTCGCGGAGTTGCGCAAGGTCGTTCTCCGAAATCGTGAAATCGACATAAACCGGATCCTGCAGCTGGATGTTTACCAGGGTCGCTCCTCCGGTAGCGACATAGTTTCCCGGATCAACGAGTCGTCGACCGGTACGTCCGTCAGTCGGGGAGCGAATGTAGCAATATTCAAGGTTCAGTTTCGCGAGATCGATGGACGCCTGATCTTTAGCGACAGCGCCTTGAAGGTTATCAACTTGGGTACGATCTATGTCTTTTGCTTGCTCCGAAACGACGTGTTGCATTTGTTCGTCGCGTTGGAGATTTCTTTGATCTAAAGCCAACTGCGCCTGATCGGATTTCAACTGGCCCTGCGACTGCTCCAGGTCAGCCTGGAAAGGACGCGGGTCGATGACAAAGAGCAAATCACCCTTCTTCACTTCCTGTCCTTCGACGAAATGGACTTCCATAATTCTTCCATTCACTTGCGGTTGCACATTCACCGACTCGGGAGAGGAGAGTCGCCCAAATTCGTGTAGCTGAACGGGTACATCCATAGCCCGCACCTTTGTCACCAGGACATTCTTCGCCGCCGGTGGCGCGTTCGTAATTTGCTTCTCACCGCAACCCGCAATCGCAAGTGAGAAAAGAAAGATCAGAGGGTAGATCCTAGACATCGTGGTTAACTGGTGGCTTTCGAGCGCTGCTTTCGTCGTGCTTTTTGCGTCATCGGCATTGCGTTTTGTCCGGCGCACCAAGCTAGACCCAACCATCCGACCGGCGCTCGGGTTGTCAAAACAACTTGTGCGAGCTACGGCGCTCTAGATGCGCCCCGCAGAAACCGAATAACCGTACGCGTAGATTAGCCTTTTTTGTGCCAAGGGCAGGAGGAGTGGCTAGTGGCCAGTGGCTAGTCCGAAGTTGACCAGCCACCAGCCACCAGCCACCAGCCACCAGCCACCAGCCACCAGCCACCAGCCACCAGCTGCCAGGCAACGAGGCCACCAGCCACTAGCCAAACTGCAGCTGAAACCGACCCTGCCCCTTTCGCACTGCAATCTTTGCCCCAAACGCCTGACTCATGTTCGTTGAGGTAATCACCTTTCCAATCGCTCCCTGCGAGAGAATCTCGCCTTCTCGGAGCACCAACGCCTTGTCGAAACAGGACAGAATCTCCTCCACATGATGCGTCACGAACACCAGGTTAGGTGTTTTTTCCGTCGCGGCAAGACGGGTCAAAAACTGTAAAAACCGCTCGCGCGCCACCGGGTCCAAGCCAGCACACGGTTCGTCGAGAATCAATATTCGATATTTGGCCATCAATGCTCGCCCGATCAACACCCGTTGTCGTTCTCCTTGCGAGAGAAAAGCCCAATTCCGATCGCCGAGATTGGCACACTCTACCTGACGCAAGTTTTTGCGCGCTTCCTGGAGCACCCGTGCCCCAGGCGAGCGCCAGAGGTTTATTTCTGCATTGCGCCCACTCGCAACCACTTCGAGCGCTGTCTGGTGATCTTCGATCCAGTGGCGAATACTGGAGCTTACGAGACCCACTTCCTTCCGTAGTTCGCGCCAATCCGCTTTTCCGTACTGCTTCCCCAGCACATGAATTGTTCCAGCAGAGGGCGTAACATAACCGGTCACGCAATTGAGCAAAGTCGTCTTACCCGACCCGTTTGCTCCGAGAATGACCCAGTTCTCTCTCGCATCAACCTCCCATTGAATACCTTTCAGAATTTCTGTTTTACCTCGCACAACGCGGAGGTCGTGAATCGAGATAATGGGCATGCGAACATTCAAATAAATTTACAATCCAACGCAAGGGCCTGTTTCAACAGACGCATATACTTCGGCCGCGATATCTCGACCGCCCCGAACATCGTAAGATGACCGGTAACATATTGTGTATCCAGCAACCGAAATCCTCTCTCATTCAGGCGATTCACGAGCCCGACCAGAGCAACCTTCGAGGCATCCGGCACTTTGTGAAACATCGACTCGCCGAAAAACGCTCCGTAAACACTGACCCCATAAAGACCGCCTGCTAACTCATTCTCCAGCCAGGCTTCCACCGAATGAGCGAAGCCGAGCCTATGCAAATTGATGTAGCTCTCGATTATCTCCTCGCTGATCCAGGTCTCTGCGCGTTCACCACAAGCTCGTATTACATCCTCGAAGGCCGTGTTCAACCGGATCTGGAACTTCTCTTTTTTCAGGCTTCGTTTCAATCCGTGCGGAATATGAAATGCATCGAGCGGAATGATTCCCCGCGGATCAGGTGAAAACCAGGCGATATCTCCGTTCTCCATCGCCATCGGAAATATCCCCGTGCAATAGGCTTCCAGGAGCAGAGATGCAGGGATGATTTTGGATCGACTTCTCTCGCGCACCAGGGAACTGAATATATCCGGGAATGCCGCGCCGACAATGGACTCCCCTCTCACCTCTCACTTCTCACTTCTCACCCCTCACTCACCTCCCCTTGTCACTTCCCTGGTTTGTGCGATAGTCCCGCCTTCTTCCAATGAGTAGCGACGCAGCTTTTCATGGTTCGAAAGTCGTCATTCTCGATTTCGGCTCGCAGTACACGCAGGTGATCGCCCGGCGCGTTCGAGAGAGCCGGGTGTACTCCGAAATTTTGCCTTTCCACTTCGGGCCGGAGCAAGTTCGCGCCACCGGAGCGCGTGGAATCATCCTTTCAGGCGGTCCGGCAAGCGTCTTCGGGAAAGACGCGCCGCAAATCGATCCGGGAATATTCCGAATGGGACTTCCGGTCCTGGGCATCTGTTACGGGATTCAGCTCATGGCCTCACACCTCGGCGGATCCGTGGAATTCTCCGACAGTCGCGAATATGGTCCGGGAACATTAAGTGTAGTGAAAGAGAGTCCTCTATTCGAGGGGTTGCCGTCCAAGCTGCAAGTCTGGAACAGCCATGGAGACAAAATCACTCAAATCCCCCCAGATTTTGAGGCAGTCGCGTCCACCGAAAATTCGTCCTATGCTGCGATCCAGAATCTTGAAAAATCTTTGTTCGGACTCCAGTTTCATCCGGAAGTCGCCCACACGCCCTTGGGCAAAGATATTCTTGAAAATTTTCTCTACCGGGCGTGCGGCTGTTCGCCCGATTGGACGATGGGTTCATTCATCGAGCAAACCTGCCGTGATATTCGCAATAAAGTCGGCGACGACAAAGTCGTGCTTGGCCTGTCTGGAGGCGTCGACTCTTCCGTTGCTGCTGCCCTGATTCATCGCGCAATCGGCCCTAAGCTAACCTGCATTTTCGTAAATAACGGCCTGCTCCGGTCGCGCGAGCCCGAAACGGTTCAGAAAATGTTTCGAGGCAATTTCGACATCCGGCTCAAGTACGTCGACGCTTCGCAGCGCTTCCTTACACTTCTCCAAGGGATCACGGATCCCGAGAAGAAACGAAAGCTGATCGGGGGCGAATTTATTCGCGTTTTCGAAGAAACGACAAAAGAACTGAAAACCGCGGATTCCCGGGACGGCCACTACCGGTTTCTTGCTCAAGGAACTTTGTATCCCGACGTGATTGAAAGCATTTCGATTTCCGGAAATCCAGCGGCCCTTATCAAGAGTCATCACAATGTGGGCGGCTTACCGGAAGCAATGGATTTCGAACTTCTTGAGCCTCTCAGACAACTCTTTAAAGATGAGGTTCGACAGGTTGGGCTCGAGCTTGAGTTACCCCGTGAAATCGTCTTCCGCCAGCCATTCCCCGGGCCAGGACTTGCCGTACGGATACTTGGCGAAATCACCGAAGAACGCCTCGAGATCCTTCGCCAGGCAGACGAAATCGTGGTGAATGAAATGAAGGTTACCGATTGGTATTACAAAGTATGGCAGTCATTCGCCGTTCTGCTGCCGGTCCGATCCGTCGGCGTGATGGGTGACCAGCGAACTTACGAAAACAGTGTTGCTCTGCGTATCGTGGAGAGCCAGGACGGGATGACGGCCGACTGGGTCAGGATTCCCTACGAAATCCTGGCGCGTATCTCCACGCGAATCATCAATGAGGTAAAAGGCATCAACCGAGTCTGCTACGATATATCCAGTAAGCCACCGAGTACTATCGAATGGGAGTAGGGGGGAACCGTTTTTGAGTTTTGCGTTTTGGGTTTTGAGTTTTGGGTTTTGAGTGGATCTTCGGCGAGACATCACGGTGGGCAGCGGCAACGCAAAACCCAAAACTCAAAACCCAAAACGCAAAACTCTTCTGCCCGCCATGCGCCTCGCAATCTATCCAGGGAGCTTTGATCCAGTGACCAACGGGCATCTGGACGTCATTCAGCGAGCCTGCACCTTATTCGACGAGTTGATCGTCGCGGTGGCGTTCAATGATCAAAAGAGCAAGTCGACTCTCTTTTCCATCGATGAGAGAATCGAACTGCTCCGGCAAACGTGCGCTCCCAATTCGAGGGTCCGTGTTGTCAGACTAGGAGGGCTTCTTGTAAAATTTGCCAAGCAGGAAAAGGCCGATGCGATCGTTCGCGGTCTTCGAGCCATCTCCGATTTCGAGTTCGAGTTTCAAATGGCATTAATGAATCGAAAGATGGAGCCAACGCTGGAAACCATATTCATGATGCCAAAGGAAGAATACACCTATATCAGCTCCCGGATCGTGAAAGAAATCGCGCGATTGGGTGGCAACGTGCAATCGTTTGTGCCAGACTGCGTTGTGCAGGCGCTGGCAAAGAAGTTTCCTGGCTAGCGCGCGTGGCGGATGAGCGGCAGTTCGTCCCTACCGATCGATGGAGCCCGGTCGAGTTCGGTAGGGGCCGGCTCCCGTGGGTCCGTTGTCGCCGGCGCTCAAAGTAAAGAAATCAGGGGCGGAGGTAACAATCATGAAAGTACATCTGAAGCAGATTCCTGCGGAAGGGACTCACCTCAAAGGCAAAGAAAAAAGCGACATTCTGGAGCTCGAGGACGATCGGATTCAGACCTTGGGAACCGTGGAATACTCGGTCGATATTGGAGTATCAGGGTCGAGTCTGTTCGTTACAGGAAAGCTCGGCATCGATGTCGAATTGGAATGTGTCAGTTGTCTTAAACGGTTCGTCTATCCAGTCCGGGTACCCAACTTTTCCGCTCAAGTCGAGTTGGCTGGACCGGAATTGGTCGACTTGACGCCGTGGATTCGAGAGGATATTCTGCTCGCTCTTCCAGTTCATCCGCATTGCGATTGGGACCGGAAGACGGTGTGTGTCGGGCCGCGGCTGAAATACCTGAAAGTTGAAAAGGATTCAAAAGCGCCGAATGCCTGGGATGCACTCGACCATTTGAATTTGAACCGAAGGAAGTGAGTAAGAATGGGAGTACCGAAAAGAAGAACATCCAAAATGCGTTTGCGAACGCGTAAAGCCGCCAACCGCTGGCACGCGCCCCAATTGACCAACTGCCCACAGTGCAGCAGTAAGGTGCGCGGTCATACTGCCTGTCCATCCTGTGGTTATTACCGCGGCCGTCAGGTTCTGACGGTTGAGGTCGCTTAGTTTTTCAGAGCACCAGCCGGCGATTCTAAAGAAGGATTTCCTGTTGATCGAGCACCCTTCTTGCGTTAAGCAGCCATCCTACGAAAATCTTTGGCGGGACGCCGGGGAAGATGCTTTATGAGGATTGCTTTAGACGCGATGGGTGGTGATTACGCTCCGAAAAACACCATCGAGGGAGCTGTCCTCGCACTCAAAGAGTACCCGTTTTTGGAAAAGCTGTTTCTGGTTGGCGATGCTGTCGTGATTGGAAGCGAGCTGAAGCGCCTCGATTGCAAAGACTCCCGCGTTGAGATTTTTCACGCCTCCGAAGTTGTCTCAATGAAGGAGTCCGCTGCTAAGGCGGTGCGCCACAAAAAAGATGCATCGATCTGCCGGGCCGTGGATCTTGTCAAAAATGGATCGGCTCATGCAGTGGTTTCCGCTGGACACACAGGTGCAGCCGTGGCAGCCGCTGTCCTCAAACTCCGGACCCTCAAAGGCATCGAACGGCCGGCTATCGTCTGCCTCCTGCCGACAGAGAGCAAAGTTTTCGTTTTGATCGATGGTGGAGCTAACCCGGATTCAACTCCGGAGAACCTGGTTCAGTTCGCGATCATGGGCTCCGTGTTTTCGCAACACGTGCTCGGCTATAAGAGCCCTTCGGTCGCACTCATGTCGATAGGCGAAGAGGACATCAAGGGCAACGACGTGACCAAAGAAGCTTTCAAACTCTTGAAAGCGAGCGGACTCAATTTTCGCGGTAACATTGAAGGACACGATCTGTTCGAGAATCCTGCGGAAGTGGTTGTTTGCGACGGCTTCATCGGGAATGTGGTTCTTAAGACCTCTGAGGCAATCGCTCACGCGATATTCTCCTGGCTCAAGCACGAGCTTTTCAAAAATCCAATCCGCAGGCTCGGTGCCAAGCTCGCCGAAGGAGCGTTCAAGTCGATTCGGAAAAAGACAAACTATGAGGAATACGGCGGCATGCCGTTGCTCGGCGTCAACGGTGTCTGCATCATCGCTCATGGAGCGAGTTCGCCGTTAGCAATCAAAAACGCAATCCGGGTAGCCACCGAGTCAATTCAGCACGAGATAAACCCCCAAATATTGCGGGAGGTTCAATCCTACAATGAGAAGTTCGCCGCAGCACCCACGCCGGTCCAATAAGTCAGGGAGAACGGTTTCGATAATCGGCACAGGCAGTTATGTTCCCGAACGCATTCTCACGAACCGGGACCTTGAGAAGATCGTAGAAACATCTGATGAATGGATCAGGAGCCGTACCGGAATCGGCGAGCGGAGAATTGCCGCGCCGGAGGAGGCAACCAGTGACATGGCGACGAACGCCGCGCTGGCTGCCATGAGCCAGGCAGGAGTCTCTGCTGAGCAGATCGATCTTATTATCGTGGCGACTGTTACGCCGGACATGTTCTTCCCGGCCACCGCCTGCTGGGTACAAAAGAAACTAGGTGCTATCCGTGCGGCATGCTTTGACGTTTCGGCCGCCTGTTCCGGCTTCATCTACGCGATGGAAATAGCTCAGCAATTCATTTCCAATCACGTCTACAATACGGTCCTGATTATCGGCGCCGACAAACTGAGTTCGATCGTGGATTGGTCAGACCGAAACACTTGCGTTCTATTCGGAGACGGAGCAGGCGCGGCAATTCTGCGGAATCGCGGCGCTTCTCACGGCGTCGTCACGACCCACATGGGAAGCGACGGAGAGTTTACCGACATTCTGTTCATGCCGGGCGGCGGTAGTCGTTGCCCAATCACCTCCGCGAATGTCGACCAGAAGCTCAACACGATCAAGATGCTTGGCAAAGAAACCTACAAACAGGCCGTCACAGCCATGTCGGATGCGGCGGATCGTGCCATGGAATCTGCCGGCTTGAAATACGAGGATATCGCTTGCGTCATTCCGCATCAGGCGAATATGCGGATTATCGAAGCGATTGCTCATCGAATGGGTCTGCCGGTAGAAAAGTTTTATGTAAACCTTGAGAAATACGGGAACACGTCGGCTGCCGCGGTTGCTATCGCTCTCGACGAGGCGCACCGCAACGGTCGATTCAAAATCGGAGACTACATTCTCCTGGTTGTCTTTGGCGGCGGTCTGACCTGGGCCAGCTCCGTGATACAGTGGTGATTCGAAACTCAAGTTTTGAGTTTTGGGTTTGGTGTTTTGAGTTTTGGGTCAGATCACACCACGGTTCCGGCTTGCACAAGCCTTACTCAAAACCCAAAACCCAAAACCCAAAACTCAAAACTTGAAATGCTCGTTGACACGCACGCACACTTGGATTTTCCGGAGTTTGCCGACGATTTCGATGCCATTCTGCACCGAGCCAAAGAGGCTGGTGTCGGGCGCATTATTACAATTGGCACAACATTGAAGTCGAGTCGCAAGGCGATAGAATTCGCCGAACATCATCCCGAAATATACGCCGTCGTCGGTATTCACCCGAACTCCGTGACCGAAGAGCGCGGAGATTTCCTGCCGGAACTTCAGGAATTGGCGAAACATCCGAAAGTGGTCGCGATCGGCGAAACCGGTCTGGACTATCACTACTTGCCGAGCAAACTCCAACAAAGAGAGGTCAGCGAGACAACATTCGGCGCCGCTTCGACCCAGAGCATCGAGTTGGAGATCCGCGATGAGGCCGAAAAGGCGGCACAAGCAGTCGCTTTTGAGCAACATTTAGAATTGGCTGCAGCTACAGGTAAAAGTGCCGTGATTCACCAGCGCGATTCGTGGGCCGACACCCTAAATATTCTCCGCACCTATTCTGCCAGCGTACGTGCCGTAATGCACTGCTTTAGTGGATCATTGGCCCAGGCGCGCGAAGTAGTCGAACTCGGCCACTTCGTGTCCTTCACCGGAATCGTGACTTTCAAGAGCGCCAGCGACGTGCGCCAGGTCGCGGTTTCTGTCCCGTTGGATAGAATCATGGTCGAGACCGATTCTCCCTACCTCGCGCCGGAACCACACCGCGGCAAACGCTGTGAACCGGGTTTCGTACGCGAAACCGCTGCATTACTCGCAAATATTCGCGGCCTCACTCTGGAATCGTTCGCTGAACGGACCACTCGAACTGCAGAATTTTTCTTCGCAATGAAATAGAAATTTTTTTCCTATGGTCAAAATTGAAATCGAATATACGGGCGGCCTCCATTCAGAGGCCGTTCATACTCAGTCCGGCACCAGGCTCCAGACCGATGCGCCCCTGGATAACGGCGGTAAAGGTGAATCGTTTTCCCCAACTGATCTGGTCGCAACCGCGCTGGGAACCTGCATGACAACGACGATGGACATCTACGCGAAACGAAACGGATTCAGCATCGACGGCACGAAAGCGACCGTTGTCAAGCACATGGCCTCAGAGCCGGTTCGGCGCATCGGAAAGCTGGAAGTCGTCGTCGAGATCCCCCTCCCGCCAGATCACCCGCAACGAGCGATACTGGAAAAAGTCGCCCTTAATTGTCCCGTTCAGAAGAGCCTCAACCCAGATCTGGAGATCCCGGTTTCGTTCTCGTGGAGGGATGATTTGTAAAAAAGCTGCTTGAAACGAGGACGAACCTGCCGTAGGCGGTACAGGTCAATTTAGAGTCTTTTTCGTTCGGGGAACTGTCAGCTGTTTAGAATCGTTGGCATTTAGTCCAGTAACGGACGCGCCTGCTCGAGGAGGCCTCAATTTGGAACTGAAGATATGTCCGTTAAACTGTACGTTGGTAATCTCTCATTTGCGACCACTGAACTCGATCTGCAGGATCTGTTTGCACAAGTCGGAAGCGTTCTAGACGTCAAAATTATTCAAGATAAATTCACCGGCAAATCGCGCGGGTTCGGCTTTGTTACGATGGAGTCGCAGGAAGAAGCGAATAGCGCTATTAGCCGATTCAATGGATTCTCACTTGATAATCGCCCTCTGACCGTCAACGAAGCTCGTCCCCCGGAAGCGCGGCAAGATCGCTTCTTCGGTAACGAACCTTCACGTGGCGGCGGTCACAAAGACTCGCGCGGCGGTCGCGGTGGTCGTGATTTTCGCCGGAATCGCTAAATGGAAATCTAAATTCGCGCGTTAACTCAGCGCGTTTTCAAATGGCGGTCAGTGTTCTGACCGCCGGTTTGTTTTGATCGCAGGCTGACCCGCTTTGCCTAAGGAATGGGGCCCGCGAAACACGCGAAAAGACGGGAAAGGGGATGAGAGGTGTGGGCAGGGAGCCCCATGTCACATCGCAGGACGCGGTAGGGACGCGATCCGGCGCGGCATGTCCAAAAAACGTGCAAAGCCCGAAAATCCTCGCGAAATTGCGCGATTTTCGACGTCAGCAGTGCAAAGGAAACGCCTACTTTCGCCGTCGCGCCAATTCCTGTTCGGCCCATTGAACGTCTTCGTAGGACGCGCGCCGCCGTTGATACTTGCGAAATAGGATCTCCCGGAATTCTTCCAGATCCTCCAGCGGGGGTTCGTCATAGTAGCTCCAACGCCCTTCGTCTGCCCTCTTGGCCTGGAAGCGCCAGGAGCCATCGTTTTTGATCACACGAATTTCGCGTTTCACACCATCCTCGGCGCGAGCTGTCCAGGCGTGCCTGTTGTGCATAACGGAAAAAACTTTAGTTTGCGGCGGGCCCGCGTCCACGCTAATTCCTTTTCCTCTTGAGCGCTGCCCTTAAGATTCTCGTCTATCTGATCGGAACTGTTGTTTTTGGCGCGGCGCTTGCCCCTTGGCTTTTCTGGGCAGGGCAGTACGCCTCTCATTTCCAACAGCTTGGCTTTCTTGCGAATACAGATTTTCAGCGCTACTTCGACCGGTCCATTTTAATCTCCGCCTTTCTCCTTCTGTTCCCGATCCTGCAATGGATTGGCTTGCGGCGACTAAAAAGTCTTGGGCTGCGCAAGAATCCGCAGCGAATTCGCCACTTGCTCGGTGGTTTTGCCATCTCTGCGGGTACGGTGTCCGCGTTAGGAGCCTTTCTTTTGGGGTTTGGCGTTCTCGAATTGAAAGATCCCCTTCCCTGGGATCGGTTGCCGCCAATTCTCCTGACGGCCATTTCGGTCGCGGTCATCGAAGAAACCTTGTTTCGAGGAGCGATTCTGGGACTGGTTCGCCAAACCCTTACTACATGTCCCGCAGCGGTTTTCGTCTCGGCGCTGTTCTCGATTGTTCACTTTTTGAATCCGGAAAGAGACCAAATTGTCACCGTGCGTTGGTATTCCGGCTTCGAGCTATTGCCGCATGCATTCTGGCGATTTTCAGACCCTTTCATTGTCCTGGGTGGGTTCGTAGCGATCGGAATCCTTGGGCTATTGCTGGCACACGCTACAATACGGACATCATCACTTTGGCTCGGAATCGGCATTCATTCCGGTTTGGTCTTCAGCAAGATGGGACTTAACAAGGTCACGAAACGACTTCAGGATGTCACGCCTTGGTTCGGCAACGATATTACTGTTGGTCTCGGATCCATACTCATACTGCTCGTCCTCTGGTCACTAGTTTGGTTACTCTACCTGCGTGGCGAACCCGACCTTGCTTAACACACTGCTTGAGCTGTTCTATCCATCCAACTGTGTCGGGTGCGGGCAGCCACAAGACTCTGGAACCTTCCTTTGCGAGCTCTGCAAGGCGACCGCGCCGCGTATCCAGCCTCCGTTTTGCCGGTGCTGCTCCAGACCATTTGAGGGAGCCATCGACGGAGAGTTCTCGTGCCCGAACTGCGAAGATCGCGCGCTGGCATTCGACTGCGTGGTGTCAATCTACCAGGCAAAGGGCGTATTGAGAGATTTAATCCATCGCTTCAAATACGGAGGCCACTTCCATCTTCGACGGGTACTCACAGAATATTTGCTGGAAGCCATGCAAGACTCACGATTACAAGCAACTCCCGTCGACTGCCTCGTGCCTGTTCCGCTTCATCCGACCCGATTGCGAGAACGTGGATTCAACCAGGCGGGCGCGCTCGCCGAAGTCCTCTCCAAGCGGGCCCGCGTACCTGTCCTGCACTGCATAGAGCGCCGCCTATACACCAATACTCAAACACGGTTCGACCGCATGGAACGAATGCTGAACTTGCGCAACGCCTTCGCCTTGCGCAAGAATAGCAATGTGCGCGGAAGACATCTAGTATTGCTGGACGACGTCATTACGACGGGCTCTACCCTGCACGAGTGTGCATTAGTATTGCGCGCAGCCGGTGCCGAATCCGTTCGCGCGGTGACCGTCGCCCGAGGCTGACGGCTATTGTTCGGTCCCGAAATATGCAAATTTTTCAGAAACCAATCTTAAAACTTCCAACCAATAAAAAACGGGAAATGCCCGAAGGTCTTTGGCAGAAATGCCCCGACTGTGGCGAGGTCATCCATAACCTCGAGCTCGTGCAGAACCTCAAGGTCTGCCCGAAGTGCGATTATCATTTCATCTTGCCAGCCAAGGAACGAATCGACAACTTGATCGACCCGGGAACCTTTATTGAATTCGACGCGAACATGCTCTCCGTGGACGTGCTGAGCTTTAAAGGAGTCGCGACATATGCAGATCGATTGAAAAGTTACCAAGAGAAAACCGGTCTCAAAGATGCCGTTCTGACCGGTTTCGGGAACCTCCTGGAGAAAGCAGTTGCCGTTGCTGCCATGGACTTCAATTTCCTGGCCGCCACGATGGGTTCGGTCGTCGGTGAAAAAATTACCCGCCTGATCGAGCGCGCCACCGCGGACAAAAGGCCCGTGATCATCTTTTCCGCCTCCGGAGGTGCCCGAATGTACGAAGGGATGCTTAGCCTGATGCAGATGGCTAAGACGAGCGCCGCGCTCGCTCGGCACTCCAAAGCCGGATTGCCGTACATCTCGGTTGTCACTCATCCGACCACCGCGGGGGTTATGGCAAGCTTCGCTTCACTGGGTGACCTCATTTTGGCCGAACCAAAATGCATGATTGGATTCGCCGGACCGCGTGTGATCAAAGAAACAACCCACCAGGATCTCCCGCCAGGGTTTCAAACTGCCGAATTCCTGCAGGAACATGGACTAATCGATCGGATTGTGCATCGAAAGCAGTTGCGCTCAACCCTGATTTCGTTGCTCGGCTACCTGACAGCGGCGAAGTGACTTGTCGGAGTTTGATGTGAACGCGGCTTATACTGCGGCGATTAACTGGCTATTCGGGACCCAACAGAGAGGAGTCAAGCTCGGTCTGAACAATGTTCGCCGTTTGTTGTCGTCCTTGGGGGAACCTCAGAACGCGTTGCAGTTCATTCACGTCGCTGGTACGAACGGTAAGGGATCAGTTTGCGCCATGGTTGACTCGATAACCCGGACGGCGGGAATGAAGACCGGACTCTTTACTTCGCCGCATCTTATCCGGTTTAATGAACGGATACAGATCGACGGAATTCCAATCGATGACGAAGCGGTTGTTCGCGGCATCCATCAGATTCAGTCGCTGATTGACGAGGAGCATCATCCAACGTTTTTCGAGATTACGACTGCATTGGCCTTTGACTACTTCCGAGCCCACGGTGTTGATCTTGTCGTCTTGGAAACCGGTCTTGGTGGTCGCCTCGACGCCACCAACGTCGTCAGTCCCTTGGTCTCGGTGGTGACATCCATCGACCTCGATCACCAAAAATGGCTCGGCCACACCCTGAAGGAGATCGCCTTGGAAAAGGCGGGAATCATCAAACCGGGCGTGCCAACCGTTTCCGGTCCACAGTACCTCGAAGTTCGAACCGTGCTCGAACAGATCGCCAACAAGCATTTTGCATCTCTAACCTACGCGGAATTGCCTATTCCGGAACTCTTCATCGGATTGGCGGGATCATACCAGCGCGTGAATGCGGCGATCGCCGTCCAAGCGCTCAGCAAAGCGGGTATTAAAGTGAACCAGAAAGCAATTAAGGAGGGGCTCGCGAACCTTTCGTGGCCCGGCCGATTTCAACGTATCGGCGAACGAATCATCCTGGACGGAGCCCACAACCCGGCGGCATCGAAGTGCCTGGTTGAGACCTGGATGGAATGCGTCGGGGAGCAGAGGGCCACGATCATTTTTGGAGGGCTCCGTGATAAGGACCTGGAAGGCATGGTGTCGATACTGAGCACCATCGCAGCCCGCTTTCAAACCGTTCCGATACGCAGCCAGAGAGCAGCTTCCCCTGCCGAAATCCATTCTTTCGTACCGAAATACCTCTCAGCCACCCAGTGCGACTCCGCTGCGCACGCCTTGGACCTTGCCTATCACTTCAACGATCCAATCCTGGTCACCGGCTCGCTGTTCCTCGTTGGCGAATTGTTGGCCATTTTGCAATCGTCCCAGGACATCCTGCAAGCCAGCAATCAGTAGAGGGCGTAAGCGAAAGCTCCAGCTTTTACCCATTGACAACATTCTAAAGCTTTGTTGGTTTCTTGCCGTGTTCACCTCGTTGCCAATCCCGCGACTCGAAGATCAACCTTACCTGTGCCATTCCGGAAGCCAAGTCGGAGTCTCCTGCTCCTTTCAACTCGAAGGACCCGCCCGAACAAAAATCCTCCCCTATTCCTATCTACTCTGCATCGACATGCTCGGAGATTGCTTGATCACGCTCAGGTATTCTTTCGCGGACGTCGAAATTTCCCTCGGCAGAGACTTTCCGGCCCGCCACCAATTCATCGATGACCTGGCAAACTTCCGCGTCTCGCTCGTTCGAGCCTCACGGCACGTCAAGATTAGGGTCGTCACTGAGCAAAGTTCGGAAAAAAGCGAGGTTTACTGACGCGTCAACTCGCTGCCGCTGAGCCGTTTGATTTCGCCTTGCGCTTTTTTTCCTTGATCTCAAACGCCAGGGAAAGCACACGCCGGTATTTCGCCTGGCCCACCGCGACCAAACGGATGCTCAGATCCGTCTTCTCATTGATCTCATTCAGCGCGCGGTCAATTGCACGCTGCTTCAGATTAGGCCAATGCACGAGGCATTTTTCGCTAATCACGTTGCCTTGCCCGTCCCGTACTTCGTCCACTCCGAGCACTTTGCGGATTTGCGGAATTGAGATCCGTTTCAAAACGATATGCCGCCACTTCCATGCCCATTCGTACAGACGGATCGAATACTGGCTTGCTAATTTAACGCTCGCCCGATCCGAATCCTCCCTTTGGTGGTCCTTTAAGCGTTCAAGGTGCGGGACCACGCCCGGATCAAGGTGCAGAGTCATCTTCTTCTCGACCATCGTGATCGAGCTAAGCCAACGCGCGTAGAGGACCGAATTCTGCTTGTCGCCGTTGTGCAATACCAAGCGGTGATACGTCAGCAATTTCATCGCCGCCACCTGAAGATCGAAATCGTCAAAATCGTACGCCGTCAGCCCGGGTTTAAGGCGGTCCACAATGCTTATAACGATTTCCCGCTCATCCGGTGTCAGCTTGTAAAACGCTTCGATCAGATCGTCGCCAAACCCCAGTTGGTCGCCCGCTTCGGGAAGTGGTAACGTATTGAAAACTTTGTTGTGTTTACGCACTTTACATTCAGACAATTAAGGTGTTACACAACACTACATACCCAAATCTCTGAAGGGAAGCACTAAAATGGTTATCGCGAAGGAAACTAGGCAAACTGTGGCAGAATCCGCCAAGTGGTCGTTCTCCGCGGATGGAAAACCGCTCTCGATCGAGGACTTTCTGGAGACGTATCGCAAACAAGGAGTTTTCTACGAGGGAAAAGAGCAATGGCTGAAGGGGGTCACTAAGGTGACATGGGAGAACTTTTTCCTGGTCTGCACCGAAGAGCTCGATGATATATCCCAACGCGCCGCGAAAATGCTGATATTCTATTGTCTCGAGATCGTAGAAGATGTCGCATCGCGAATTCGCGGTCCGGTGTCGGCTGCGAAAATTGCCGACGCAATGAAGCGGGAATTTGACGAGCAGTACGACAACCGGGTTTATCAGTTCCAATGGGGGATGCGCCACGAAGCAGTCCGTGACGCGGTGACGAATGCAGTCATTAATCGTTGGGGCAAATAGATTTGCTAGGGTTCCCCGATTTGATCAGCCGATGCCGTTCCAACTGGTAGGGACGCGCTCCAGGACGCGCTCCCGCGCGATCCGGCGCCGCACGTTAAACAGCAACAAAGGCCTTCGTGTCGGTTCCTTTTTAGAACGCTTCTTCAACAGGACTTCTTGAATTCTTGAATTCTTGACTGCCCGGCCCGCCCAACGCCATCCATAGCAGCATCCATTGACAACACGATTATTTTCCGTTATATAGTTTCTATGACTTCGACCGGCGTTGCTGCAGCTCACGCAGACTTCGATGACAATGTGCCTCCCGAACAATCTCCGGATACCATGTCAGCGCCCGGCCCTGGCGGAGTCGTGATACGCCTGCCGCCTTATTCAAAGGGCGTCGCACCGATGACGCTAGCTCAACTGGAGTCTTTCGAAATTAAAGCCCAAACACTCTTTCCGACGATTCATCACCAATCCGGCATTAGCCGCCAAGTGCCGCGGTTCGCGATTCGAGTCGTCAGAGACGGGCAGACGGTTTACCAGCAACGATATTCCGCCCGCGAAACGTCTCTGCTCCAAGCGCTAACCACTGCGATCAGTTGGGTCCGGTTCCGCCGGCGACAGGAAAGGTTGGAATATATCGGCTCGCTTCCAGCATTGACCCTTTGGACGTTCTGCATGGCCGTCGGATGGCTCTTTCAGCCAATCGTCGGATGGTTAAGCTTGCTCCCGCTTCTTGTGAGCATCCCGTTCGGTTGGTATTTCGCGCCACCAAAGTCCAAATCGCGTCAGACGACAGCTTCACTTGGTGGATTCCGGTGGGAGAGAAATGACTTTTGTCGCGGTTGGCTGATCACGGGAGATACAGGGGCGGGGAAAACGTTTGCGATCAATGCGCTGCTGCATTCCGTTTTCCAGCATGAACCCGACTGGGGTGGACTCTGCTGCGATGAAAAGGGAATCTATCATGAAACCCTTGTTCCCATGGCCAGGAAGTATGCTCGAGAAAGCGACCTGCTTCTCCTTCAGACTCGACCGGATCACCCAGCCGAACATTGGGCTCCGCCTTCTCGCTTTAATCTTCTGTCCGATCTGACCGTTCCGTGGTCGACGTACGCCACCGTCATTGTCGATACCGCATCGGCACTGACCTCCGGAACCGAAGATAAGGGATTTTTCAAAACGCAGGCGCATGCAAATATCGGACGCGGAATTCAGCTCTTTCGTCTTCTGAATCTGGTTCCAACAATGCATCATTTGCTCGAGATCCTGCAGTACCAGCCTGTGCTGAGGGCGATGTTGCAAAATCTCGAGTCCCTCAAAAATCAAGGAATTCCCGATGCGAGGGAATGTTACGAACACTTTCTGAATGGATATCTGCGGCAGCCTCCCGAGCAGCTTGGCGGGGTCATATCGACGATCTACAATTATCTGAACTATTTCACTAACCCGGATATCGTCGAGGTTTTCGGCACCGAAGAGAATACGTTCGATTTTTCGGCACTTGATGATGGCGCGATCATCTGTCTTTCCATGCCTCAGAAATATCAAACGGAACGTCGCTATATAACCACGATTTTGAAGCTTCTATTTTACACTCATGCCCTTCGCCGTTTCGATCCCAGGCCCACAGGCAAACGGCAGGTCCAAGAAGATAACCTCTTGATTTGCTGGCAGGACGAAGCGCAGCGTTTTATCTCCGACTCAGATGCCAATGTCGATATTATCCGTCAGGCAAACACCACCACCGTCCTGGCCGCACAATCGAAACTCTCCTTTCTTCCAGCCTTAGGCAGTAAGGAGAA
>Ga0210408_10002196_pt1 | contig 19299 bp, 16 predicted proteins | sample IncBWH4MmetaG_FD_155471 | JGI IMG/M metagenome (GOLD analysis project Ga0210408, IMG submission 155471) | Forest soil microbial communities from Barre Woods Harvard Forest LTER site, Petersham, Massachusetts, United States - Inc-BW-H-4-M | ecosystem: Environmental > Terrestrial > Soil >...
TGGAGGAACGAACTCTGCAACCTCTCGACAATCCGTTTGGCCCAAAAGTGTTACCTATGTAGCCGGTACGTTCTGTTACCTATGTCTCCGGGTCGGACAAGGGGAAAGTGGCGCGCCCGGGGAGATTCGAACTCCCGACCCTCTGCTTAGAAGGCAGACGCTCTATCCAACTGAGCTACGGGCGCACTAATTGCGCTGATTCTAAATCATTTATCGAGAAAAACGATAGCGTTTTGGCGCGTCGACCCTCTGGCCAAGTGGCAGACGCTCTATCCAAATGTGCTAAGAGCGCATACTTGGCTACTCAACCGATTCTACTAAAGTTGCAAAACCAATTCGACATTTGATTCTTCCGAAATCTTGGAGCAACGTGGAGCAAGTGTAACTGGCAGAAGGGAGAAAACGACTGTGGCTCTCGAACATCGCAGGTGAGGAACCTAGCTAAGAATCAGCGATATCCAGTTCGACCAAGCATGTAACATCGTTACATGGTCTGCCTACAGGATCTGTGAGTGGGCCAGACGAAGTTTTCGGTAGGCACAGTTGGTGAATAGCGGCGCCGTGACAATCGGGTGAAAACGGTAACGAATGCGGCGGTGGATTCCGTAGATGTGCCACGTTTCTTACTCCTCGCGCAGCGCGACCATCGGATCAACCGTCGTTGCGCGCCGCGCCGGAATGTAGCACGCGAAGATTGCTGCAAGCAGCAGCACGGCTGCAACCGCGCTCACCGCCGCGGGATCAATCGCCGTGACCTCGTACAGCACACTCTTCATGGTGCGCCCGACGAAGTACGTGCCCACCAGTCCGATGCCCAGCCCCGCCAGCGCTAGGAACAACCCCTCTCGCATGATAAGTCGCAGCACCTGCGTTGTCCCCGCTCCCAGCGCCATGCGCAATCCAATTTCATGCGTCCGCTGCGCCACGTCAAACGACATCACGCCATAGATGCCGATTCCGGCGAGGACTAGCGCCAGTCCGGCGAACGTTGCAAAGAGCATCGTCAGCGCGCGATCGCCCGAGAGCGATTGGTCAACAAGCTGGTCCATCGTCTTAACCTGATCCAGCGGCAGATCGTGGTCTATGTTCGCAACGACAGCAGCGATACTCTTCGTCAGGCTCGCGGGATCGCCTCCGGTATGCACCGCGATGCCTGCTTGCGGCCACGGACTCTGGTCGAACGGCACATTCATCTCTGGGAAGCCATCGCCACGCACGCCGCCATTGTGAACGTTGCGATAAACTCCGACGATTTGCCACTCGATTGCCGGACCGAGTTTGGTCACGCCGGGAATGATTTGTTCAACGGAAACGCGTTGCTTAAGGGGATCGAGATTTGCCAGGAATTTCTTGACAAAAGCTTCGTTCACAATGGTGACTGGAACACTGCCGGCGATGTCCCGCTCATTGAATGGTCGGCCTTGTGTGATGGCGATGCCAAACGTATTGAAATAATCGGGACTGACCATCGTGAACCCTGCACCCTGCCGTGAGGAAAGGTCCCCAACGGGTTGTCCGACAATGCTGAGGGGCATGCCGAAATTCGTGCCCACGATTGGCATTCCGGTCGCCACCGTTGCTGAGGTAACACCAGGCAACGTTTCTATCTGCTCGGTCAATTGGTGGTAGAACGATGAAATTTGTGTTCCGTTACTGAAACGATCGACTGGCACCGGAAGGCGCAGCGTAAGGATATGGTCCTGCTTGAAGCCCAGACTAACGCGAGTCAGCTTCCAGAAACTGTGGATGATCAGGCCTGCTCCCGCCAGAAGCGTGAGGGCGAGCGCAAATTCCACGATCACCAGTCCGCGTCGCAGTCCGCGGCGTCCCGCGCTGCTGCCAGAACGCCCGCCTTCTTTCAGTGTGTCGCTCAAATTCCATCGCGCCGTCTGCCAAGCAGGAGCGCATCCGCAAAGTATTCCCGCAACCAGAGTCGCTCCGAAATTGAAAAACAAAACAGGAAGATTCACGCTCAAATCCGTTTCGTCAGGAAGCGTGTACGGCGGAATCGTAACCCTCAGAATTCTAAGCAGAGTCCACGCCAGTGCCACGCCGAGTGTCCCGCCAATGAGTGCAAGCGTGACGCTCTCCGTCAGGAATTGCGCGAATAGCTGGCCGCGTGTTGCGCCGAGCGACGCGCGAATCGCCACTTCTTTTTGCCGCGCCGTTCCGCGTACCAGTAACAAATTGGCGACGTTAACGCACGAAATCAGCAGCACGAAACCTACCGCGCCGAACAACAGCCACAGATCCTTAATGGTGTCCTTACTCAGAAAGTCATTCTGTAGCGGTTCAACGCTCGCGCCCCAGTTCTTGTTGGACAGAGGATAGACCTCCGCGATGTGCTTTGTGACGGAGTCCATGTCAGCGTTCGCTTGTTGGATCGTAACGCCGGGCTTCAGTCGCCCCATCACCAGAATAAAGTGAAAGTCGTGGTTAATTTGTTCCGGCTTGAAAGCCAGTGGGACGAACAATGGCTCTTCGGACCGGTCCGGCTCGCCGGCGGCGAGAACGCCAACAACTGTATACTGCTGGCTGTTTAGCCGAATCGTCTGGCCGATGACGTGCGGATCGCTTCCGAAGCGGCTCTCCCAAAAGTGATGTGCCATGATCACGACGTGGTCTTTGCCAACTTCGCCTTCCTCGGGAAGGAAGTCGCGGCCAAGCGTAAAGGGCATGCCCACCATGTTGATGAAGCCCGGAGTCTGAATGCGCGCCCGCACCATCTCAGGATGGCCGGAGATGGAAAGGCTGAACGCGCCGCCGTTCCACGCAGACAGGTCCTGGAACACTCTGCTTTGATGTTTCCAGTCGAGATAGTCACCCGCGGATACCCCATTCCTGTTGTCGTTGATCTTGGACCACACCATCACGAGTTGGTCAGGGTTGGGGTACGGCATGGGGGCGATCAGCGCCCCGTAAACAACAGAAAAGATAGCGGTATTGGCGCCAATACCCAGCGTAAGCGCCAGCAGTGCGACGATGGTGAAGCCGAGATCCTTGCGCAAGATGCGGAAACCGAAACGGATGTTGCGCCCGAGAGTTGTCATGCCGTCTATCCCCTTAATTTTATACACCCGTGCTCCTTGCTAAAGGATAGACGAAGAACTTCGTAGATCGTTCCGTCGATTTAAATAGAAAATTGCAAATATTTGGACGCTATCTAGCTTTTGGCACGGATCTCTTCTTCTTCTCTTGCGCGCCGAGTACGAATCCGTAGGTCTCCCTGACAGAATTCAGAAAGTTGAGTCGAGTGAGCGCGGTGAAACTAAGGTCGCCACTTTCAAAGGGAAGGGTGCATTACCCCGGTGGAAATTGAGGTACCGCAGAATGACTGGATACGTAGCCAGGACGATAAACCCTGATACGAACTGGTGGTGGCCAAGACTCCGGTTTTAGGAGTGGGGTCTCTGACTTTGTCTATTTCTGACTCAGCTCGCCTCTAACGAAACCGTTCAACTGTACCTACCGAAGATGCCGTTTGGCCGAGAATGAACCTGTTATCGCCAACATGCGTGTGGTATTCCTCGGTTGCTGTGCTTCCCGGCCTCGCCAGCACACCTATCCAGCACCTTGCCCAACATGCTTCCACCGCTTGGTCCTTTCATAATTAGCTGCTGCGGCCGGAGTTGACAGATTTTCTTGGAGCAACTTTGGAGCAGCGCAAGGACTGCTCGCGACTCGTAAGCGCAACCGGAGCAACGACTTAGATTGAATTCACGTCCACCTAGAAGGCCGACGCTCTATCCAACTGAGCTACGGGCGCATCGTACTTTCCAATTTTAGAACATTTTCGCTGTTAAAGAACCAATTTCGATGACAATTGGCGGGGTAATCCAACACCCGTCCGAATACGGCGTGAGCCGGATGTGATGCCTGCTTCTGCTCGTCTACGATTTCGGTAGGAGGCAGTTAGGAACAGACCTCGCAATGGTGCGTCCGATTCTCGCACGGAGAGTTCCAAGCGTCGCGGAAGGAGACAATCCGAAGGCCCGCGTCGCGACAAGAACGACGCGATCCGCGCTCGATTTACTTTGAAGTGGTGGCAAGACTGCGAATGCGCATCCTATGGCTCGAAACCAGTCTTGGAAGCTTTGGCGGCCTGCAACCGTGTCGTTCGCCGGTGAGAATAGGAACGTAGTTCAGCTCCACTCTTTCGTGCACGCAACGCAGCATCAGCCCTCCGCGGCTCATATCGCCGCGTCCGGCAAATTCCGCCGGAAAGACCAGCCTCTCGCTAAAAATCGCGAGGAGAGGTTCCACATACTTAGGTGTTGCGACGCTGCCTAGAAGCACTACTTCGCAATCATCTCTCAAATGCGCTGCGACGAGCCGCGCGTCCCGTTCCAACGGAATGCGATATCGCGGTTCTGTCGCTTCGACGGGCGCAGAGGAGATCAGGGAAAGTTGCTCCCTGTTCATTAGCCTTTCGGGGGGAATAAGGCCGCCACAAGCTGTGATGACCAGTGCACCTGGGACTCCATCCGGAGGAGCCGCAAACGCGCTTGCATATGCCAGCTTGCCGCGAAAATACAGCCCGCTCATGAAACTAAAAGCGTCTCCCAAAGTCAGCCCTTGTCCTTGGAGGCGTTGTGCCAAGGCGAAGGTAGCACCCTCACGCATCAACAATTGGGCTCTTACTCCACTGGCGTTCGCGGGTGAAAGGAGAAAAATCCTTTTCGTCCGCGGCGGACTGCCGGACATTGACTTGGATTTCGATGGAACTCGTGGCACGTTGAAATAATACCGCACCACAATGAGGCGATCCAAACACGGGCTGCCGCTATGGGATGCCATTCGAACGCTGGCTTCTAACTACTGACCCTTGTCGGATATTCCACCAGGTCCGGTCGGAAGGACTGAAATGATTAAACCAAGCCACAAAATCCTCTGGATAGAACGAAGCAAAGGGTTCACACTGAGCAACGCAAAATTGCTGGCGTAACAGCTCGCCGCGCAGCGCTGCTTGCATGATTCGAACTTTCCTGATTGACACAGATACGGCCTCGGACGACGCCGTCGCGCTAATCATGGCGTTGCGCTCGCGCGACGTTCGCGTGGCCGCGATAACCGTTGTAGCGGGCAACGTTCCCGTCGCGCAGGCCACCAGCAACGCGTTATTTACCGTTGAACTGTGCGGTGCGGACGTGCCCGTCTACTCCGGAGCGGAGGCTCCGCTGCTGCGAAAGCTTGTGATTGCGGATTGGTTCCACGGCACAGATGGCCTCGGTGATCACGGGTACAAGCCCGTCAAACGGCGCGCCGAACCCGGCCATGCCGTAGACGTGTTGATTCGGACGGTGCATGAGAATCCCGGCATCGAGATCGTTACGCTAGGCCCGCTCACAAATTTGGCGATGGCTCTGCTGCGTGAGCCGAAACTCGCCGCCTTGGTGCAGCGCTGCGTAGTGATGGGCGGCGCGCCGTGTTGCTCAGGCAACGTCACTCCCGCCGCCGAGTACAATATTTGGGTCGACCCCGAAGCTGCGCGCATTGTTTTTCACTCCGGCCTGCGGCTTGAAATGGTCGGCTGGCAGCTTTGCTGCGGAGAAGCTGTTCTAAGCCAAAACGACATCAATGGCGTGCTCGCGATGAAGAATCCCGTAGCGGATTTTGCAATACGCAGCAACAGCACGGCCGCCGAAGCATTTTTTAAGCAGACCGGGCAAACAGGCATTTCTCTTCCCGATCCGGTGAGCATGGGCATCGCGCTGAACCCGGCACTTTGCACCTCTTCCAGCGAACACTATGTGGAAATTGAAGTTTCTAGCGAGCTCACGCGCGGAATGACAGTTGTCGATCGCCTCGATGTCGCCACCGATTCCAGGAACAAACACGTCTGGGCCAATGCCATCGAACGCGAGCGAAAGGTCCACGTGTGCTGGAGCCTCGACATCCCGAAATGGAAAAGTCTCTTGTTTTCCGCGTTGGCCTGATGCGTTCTTCTTGCAACGCGACTACTCGCGATCGCACATGAGTACCCAGCCCCGAACATTCGACGAACACTGCGCCTTTTGCAAAATTGTGCGCGATGACGACGGCTCTCGCGTTTTCGAGGATGAGCGCACCGTTGCCTTCCTGGACCATCGTCCTTTGTTTCCCGGTCATTGCCTGCTTATTCCCAAAAACCATTTTGAAACGATCCAAGAGTTGCCGCCATCTCTTGTGGCGTCACTTTTCGCGAATGTACAAATCCTTGCCGCCGCCGTCGAATTAGGCATGCAGGCCGAAGGAACATTCATCGCCGCCAACAATCGCATAAGTCAAAGCGTCCCTCATTTCCATATTCACATCGTCCCACGTAGGAAGGGCGACGGCTTGAAGGGCTTCTTCTGGCCGCGGCGCAAGTACGGGAGCAGCGAAGATGTCGCCGCAGTCTTGACCGCGTTACGTGCCGCGGTTCCGCGGGTCCGGCAGTCTCGAGGAAACTAGCGTCTGCCAAATGCATCAACCTAGGTGCGCTGGCGCTGGCGCTCGATTCTTGCTTTAATCCTTGCTCTTTCGCCGCAAGCTCAAAAACGGGATGTCGTAAAGGAACAGCTAATGGCCGATCGTGTTCTCGTCACCGGAGGAGCCGGGTACATCGGAAGCGTTGTCACCGCGCAGTTGATTGCCAAGGGCTGTGAAGTCGTCGTTTGCGACAATCTGTCGCACGGCAGCAACAAAGCGGTCCCTGCGGGCGCAAAGTTGATCATCGCGGATACCGCGGACCGGTCTGCACTGGATCGTATTTTTCAGGAGCACCGGTTCGATGCCGTCATGCACTTCGCTGCGTTCATTGAAGCCGGCGAGTCCATGCAGGTTCCCGAGAAATATTTTCGCAATAACACGGTGAACTCTCTAACGCTACTGGAGGTCATGCTGGCCCACAAAGTGCCGCGTTTGGTGTTTTCGTCCACTGCGGCACTCTACGGCACGCCAGATCGCACACCCATTCAAGAAACAGATGCGCTTCGTCCCACGAACGCTTACGGCGAATCCAAACTGCTAGTCGAGCAAATGCTCGCCTGGTTTCATCGCATTCACGGGTTGCGATATTCTTGCTTGCGCTATTTCAACGCTGCCGGAGCCGCCGGTGATCTGGGCGAAGACCATGTGCCGGAGTCGCATTTGATTCCCCTCACGTTGCAGGTCGCACTCGGAAAACGTGAATACATCTCTATCTTTGGCACCGACTATCCCACCCCGGATGGCACCTGCGTCCGCGACTACATTCACGTGAGCGATCTCGCCAGCGCGCATATCCTTGTGCTCGACGCGTTGCGCGAGCGTGACAAGCTCATCTACAATCTCGGGACCGGTCGCGGCTTTAGCGTTCGCGAAGTGCTCGAAACCGCTCGCCTCGTAACTGGGCATCCGATTCCCGCGCGCGAAGTGGCGCGCCGCCCCGGCGATCCGGCCGTGCTCGTTGCGGCGTCAGATAGCATCAAGCACGACTTGCGTTGGCAGCCCCGATTTCCGGATCTGGAATCTATCGTTCGAAGCGCCTGGGAATGGCGGCGCGCGCACCCTGACGGATACGCCTCCTAATCGGAATTCGCAGTCTTTTGAGGCGTTAGTCGGTACGAACTAAGGAGGATTTATGATGCATCGCATGCGGCGACGCGAATTTCTAGGCGCCATGGGCGCCTTGGCGACGGCCGCTGCATTTCCCTGCGAGACGCTTCTCGCACGGGAGCGGCTTTATCCTCCTATGGACCTGTCGCATTTCGACACGCCCATCACTCCCGCCCCTTCCGAACTCCATTTCGGCTACGCGTCCATCACGTGGGGCGGCAACGATCGCCAAGCCATCGACGACATCTCTGCCGTCGGTTTTCACGGCATACAGTTGCGTTCCAACGCCATTGTGGAGTTCGGTAGCCCCGGTGCCATCCGCGACCTATTGAGCCAGCGCGAGCTAAAGTTTGTGGCGTTGTCCAGCGGCGATTTTGTCAGCGACCCTTCCGGGGCGAAAAAGAGCATTGCCGAGCACACAGCGCACGCCAAGTTCTTGCGCGATGCCGGAGGGCTCTACCTTCAAGTCATCGACCAGCGTCCGAAGGGTCGCATTGCAATTCCTGATGATTTCAAACACTTGGGCAAAGCACTAACCGAACTCGGTAAGCGCACCGCAGATCTCGGAATCCCGCTCGGCTATCACAATCACATAGGCTCCCTCTCCGAGCGTCCGGAAGAGCTAGATGAAATTATGGCCGCCTCCGATCCGCGCTACGTCAAACTGGAGCTGGACATTGCCCACTATTTCCAGGGCGGAGGTGATCCCGTCAAAGCTATCGAGAAATACAACGATCGCTTGATCTTCATGCACATCAAAGACGTTGAGCGTCCGACTCAGCATGCTTACCGCTTTGTTGAACTGGGGCGTGGTTTGGTGGACGTCCCCGCCGTTTTTGAAGCTTTGAGCAAAGCAAATTTCCGGGGCTGGGCCGTCGTCGAGCTCGACGCAGTACCCGATAACGCCCACAGCCCCAAGGAAGCTGCGGCGGCTAACAAACAATATCTTCAAGAAAAATTAGGGTTCACCGTATGAAGTCTCCATTTCGGATCGCTGTCATCAACGATGAACTCGGCCAGGACTTCGGCCGCTCTTGCGAACTCGCTTCACGCGAATTCGGCATGGAATGGATCGAGCTGCGTGGCATGTGGAACAAAAACATCCTTCATCTCGATGCCACCGAGGTCGCGGAAGCGCGCCGCATCCTCGAAAAAAACAAGCTGCGCGTAACCGATATCGCCAGCCCGCTCTTCAAGGTGGACTGGCCAGGCGCGCCGAAATCGCAATTTAGTCCGAAGGGTGCACAATTTAAAGCTGATTTCACCTTCGATCAACAAGGCGAAGTTTTGGAACGCAGTATCGCCCTCGCAAAAGCGTTCAATACCGACCGCGTTCGCTGCTTCGATTTCTGGCGCGTTGAAGATCCCGCGCCGTACCGTGCGGCCATCAATGCGAAGCTGCTCGAAGCGGCAAACGCAGCGGGCAAGAAGGGCGTTTTTCTGATCCTCGAGAACGAATTCGCCTGCAACACCGCGACCGGCGCTGAAGCTGCGCAGATTCTTGCCGCGGTGCAATCACCTTCCCTGATGGTCAATTGGGATCCGGGCAATGCAGCCGCCCGGGGCGAGAACCCTTACCCGTACGGATATAATCTCCTGCCCAAGAATCGCATCGGCCATTGCCACTGTAAGGACATCAAAGAAATCGCCAAAACCGCAGACTCTAAGGAGCCCGGCTGGGCGGCCATGGGTTCCGGCGTGATCGATTGGGTCGGTCAATTCACCGCGCTCAAGCGCGACGGCTACCAGTACGCGGTCAGCCTCGAGACGCACTGGCGCGGCGCAGGCACCCCTGAAGAATCGTCGCGTCAGAGTTGGGCGGGAATGAAGGAGCAGTTACGCAAAGCCGGCACTCTAGCTTAGCGCAGCGGAAGCCGCGTTTGCGCGGTGTCCGAATCCTCTTAGCCGCTGTACCATTGTAGATTGTGAATCCGCTGCAAACACTTGGTTTGGCGCTCGGCGCGGGATTTTCCTCCGGCCTCAATCTCTACGCCACAATCGCGACTCTCGGCCTCCTTCAGCGTTACCACGTCGTGCATTTGCCGCCTGCGCTGCAAGTGCTCGCGCATCCCTGGGTTCTCGGAATCGCGATCGCTTTGTATGCTATCGAATTTCTGGCCGATAAGATTCCGTACGTCGATACCGTTTGGGACGCGGTTCACACTTTGATTCGTCCACCAGCGGCGGCTCTTCTTGCCTACAGCGCGACGCTCGACGCTCCGCCGGAATGGCGCTGGAGTGCCGCGCTGCTTGCCGGTGGCGTAGCCCTAACCTCCCATGGCACCAAAGCAAGCACGCGCGCCGCAGTAAACACCTCGCCGGAGCCGTTCAGCAATTGGCTGCTAAGTTTGGGGGAAGACGCGCTTGCCGTCTGGCTTACTTGGATGGCTACGGTTCATCCGACCGCAACCATCGTCATCGTGGCGTTCCTGGTTGTGCTCGCCGGATTCCTGCTCTTCCATCTTTTCCGTTTCTTGCGCCGCTCCCTGCAGCGCCTGTTCGCATGATGTAGCGTCCACCCTGAGGTGGACATTTCCGAAATTGATCGCCCCTTACTTCAGCCACTGCCCCAGCCAATCAAAAAACGTCTTATACCAAAACTGCGCGTTCTGCGGCTTCAGAATCCAATGCCCCTCATCCGGGAAAACCATCAGCTTTGAAGGCACGCCCTGCCTCTGCAGCGTATTAAAGAATTCCAGTGATTGCGTACAAGGCACGCGATAATCGCGCTCGCCGCAAATCACCAAAGTCGGCGTCTTGAACTTCCCAAGTTCGGCCGCATACGTCAGTGGCGCCCACTTCCGATAACTCTCCGGATTCGTCCACGGCGTGCCCTGCATATCGTGCTCTTCAAACCACAACTCCTCCGTCGCATACATCGAAAACTTGTCGTAAATCCCCGCATGACTGATGATTGCCTTAAATCGTCCGCTGTGCGTTGCGATCCAATCCGCCAGGTATCCGCCGTACGATCCTCCCGCCGCCGCGATACGCGTTCCGTCGGTGAACTTGTGTTTCGCCAGCACCGTATCCACGCCCGTCATCACGTCTTCATACGGCTTGCCGCCCCAATCATTCGTAATTTCATCCGTAAACTTCTGTCCGTATCCGGTTGACCCACGCCGGTTGATCATCAGCGTCACGTAACCCGCACTGGAAAATACTTGCGCGTTCCACCGATATCCCCAAGCGTTCGACCACATCGTCTGCGGTCCGCCATGCAGCAGCACCAGCAGCGGATATTTCTTCGACGCGTCGAAATGTGGCGGGCGGATGATCATCGCCTGCACGCCTGTGCCATCCTTGCTCTGGAACCAAAAAGTTTCCGGCGCATTCATGTCCAGCTTCGCCAGAATCGATTCGTTCTGGTGCGTGACCTGCCGCGCGGCGGAGCCGTCGCTACCTGCGACAAACACCTCCGCCGGCATCGTCAAGCTGCTCCGTTCAAATGCCAGTGTCTTACCGTCGCCGCTGATTGTTAGGCCGGTGTTGAAGCCCTCCGCAATAACCTTCTTCGCCTCAGCTCCCACGCGAGCCGCCATCGCGTACACTGGTTGCAGCGTTTCGTTCTCCGCCTTGAAGAAAATCGTCTTGCTGTCCGCCGACCAATTCAGCTCATTCGCGCTGCGGTCAAATCCTTCCGTAAGGTTCTCGATCTTCCCGCTCTGCCGGTCATACAACATCACTCGCCAGCGATCCGACTCGTATCCAGGCGTCAACTGCGCGTGATACGCGATGTACCGTCCATCCGGCGAATACACCGGATTGCCATCGAACGCCGGATTCGTGGTGATGCGTTTTGCCTCGCCTCCCGCCAGCGGCACAACAAACAAATCCCCATTCGTGCTGATCGCCTCCACCTTGTCCGTCACCGCCGTGAAACACAACTCCTTGGAGTCCGGCGAAAAATTTATGTCATCCGGCCCTCCGCGCTGGCCAGGAGGCACATCGTAATTCGCCCCTGCATTCAGATCCCGCGCTTCGCCGCTGCCGTCCGCCGCCTCCACAAACAAATGACTGCGTTTGCCCTCGAACCAGTGGTCCCAGTGACGGTACAAGAGCTGCTCGTACACGCGTGCCTTGACCTTATTTTTCTCTTTTTCCTCGTCGCGTTTTTTGTTGCAAGGGTCGTCGTTGCAATCCGGATACACCGACGACGTAAACGCAATCGTCTTCCCATCCGGCGACCACTTCACTAAATCTGCCCCTGTCGATAAATGCGTCACCGCATGCGCTTCGCCGCCCTCCATCGACAGCTCGTACACCTGCGAATTGCCATCTCGTGAAGACAAAAACGCCAGCATTTTTCCGTCCGGTGACCACACCGGCGAAGAGTCGTGCCCGCTCTGCGTAACCTGCATCGCCTCTCCGCCACCGTTGGAAACAATCCAGATGTTGCTCGCACCCCGATTCGCATTCATGTCCGGAGTCGTCACCGTATACGCCACAAGTTTCCCATCCGGCGAAATCCTCGGGTCGCCGACGCGATGCATCTGTATCATGTCCTCAAACGAAATCGCGTGCTTCTGAGCTTCTTGCGACAAGATATTCGTCGCACAACAACACAAAAGCCCGGCCGCCAGAACGCTATTTCGCAAAACGGTTCGCATCATGAGTTTTCCTTTGCTTCGGAAGTAAGTCGCGGTTGAGGACATCAACGTGGATATTGTCACGATTCCAGCCACTTTCCAAGAAAACCAACTGAACTGCCGCAAAGATCCTTCGGGACAAAACAGACCCTCACCGCGATCTGCCTTGCTCGGACGCCGCAGGCTCCACAGCCTTCCCTCGCGTCCAAGTCCAGGTCACCAACGCAGCCGCCGATGTAACCGCCACGGCGATTAAGTCGTCGCGATGCATCCGGGTTGCCAACAGGCCGGTAAAAAGCAGTGACAGCACGACGAACAGTCCAGCAGCGGGCAACCGAAACGTGCCGCCCTGCGGATATTTCCGCCGGAGCGCCGGGAGCGCCGCGGCAACAGATCCATAAATGAACAGTCGCGAAACAGCCGATAACACCGCGTTCCATCGAAAATCCCCCACGACAGAAAACAGCAACAGCGTCGCCGCAAACGTCAGAATCGAAACGTGCGGCGTGCGAAATCGCCGGTGAACACCCGCAAAAAATTTCGGGAAGTCTCCTCGCTCCGCCATTGCGAACGTTACCCGCGGCGTGTGCAGCATATTCGCACTGATGTACCCGTAAGTGGAAACCAGCGTTCCGATCGCGACCAGCGTAACTCCTACTGGCCCGAGAAATTGTCGCGCTGAATCCACCACTGGTTTCTCCGTTACAGTCGAGGTCGCCAGCGTGTGAATCACAACGTACTGCACGCCGACATACAAGAGTGTGACCGTCGCTAGCGCCGTGAAGAGGGCAATCGGTGCGTCCTTGCGCGGGTTCCGCGCCTCGCCAGAAACAAACAGTGCCGCCTCAAATCCTCCATACGCGTATACGAGCAAGATCACTGCCTGGAACCAATCCGTCGCTGTGGGATGAAGCAGTGGTGGTTTTACGCGAATCGCTGGATGCAGCGCCAGCGCTAGAAGTCCTCCGCCCACAAAGGCCGTCAGCAAAACCACCTTCGTAATTGTAAAAACGTTGCTTAGCCGATTGCCGGTGCTGACGCCGCGATAGTTCACGATCGCTAGAAAAGAAATCAGCACCGTGATGACCAGGCCGCGCACGGCCGGCTCTCTGACGCGAGGCAAGAACTCACTCAAATACGCGATAAACAAATTCGCCACTGCCGCCGACGCTGTGATTCGCGAGAGCCACGTCAGCCAGCCGATCTGAATGCCCATGAAGGGTCCAAAGGCTTCCCGCGCGTAAAGATACGGTCCTCCAGCCTCTTGAAAATAGCTCGCGACCTCCGCCAGACACGCCGCGATCACCGCAATTCCGGCGAGCGCCACAAAATAAGCGGCCGGACTGACCTTCCCCAAACGCGCGGCAATCACCGAAGGAAGCCCGAAGATGCTACCTCCAATCATCGTGTTGAGCATCAGCGCCACCAAACTCCAGCGCCCAATCGTCCGCACCAATCCGCGGTTTTCTCCCGCCACTCCCTGCACCACACCCGCTGTGTTCATTGTGTCTTGATATCCGTCCGCGTCTTTCCCTCTGCTACAATTCGCCTATCGTCATGCTGCAAAACTCCGCGCTCTTCCCCCGAAATTTCCGCAAATCATATCCCATTGCCGCACGCGGCGAAGGCTGCTGGATCATCGACCAAACCGGCCGCCGCTACCTCGATGCAAGCGGCCAGGCCGCCGTGGTCAGCATCGGCCACGGCGTCTCCGAAATCGGCCAAGCTATGGCTCAGCAGTCGTCCCAACTCGCCTTCGCTCACACCACGCAATTCCATTCCGCACGCGCCGAAAAATTGGCGCAGCGCCTCCTCGATCTCGCGCCGTCAAATTTTCACTCCGGCGGCCGCGTCTATTTCACTTCCGGAGGCTCCGAGGCCACAGAGACCGCCATCAAGCTGGCCAGGCAATTTCATCTCGAGAGCGGGCAATCTTCTCGCTATCGCGTCGTCTCGCGCCGTCAGAGCTACCACGGCAGCACTCTCGGCGCCATGACCGTCAGCGGCAACGTCGCCCGCCGCGCTCCCTATCAGCCCATGCTCGCCGAATGGGGGCACATCGCCCCCTGCTTCTGCTATCACTGCCCCTTCGCTAGCAAATTCCCCGACTGCGCCATCGCTTGCGCAAACGATCTCGAAAATTTCCTTAGCGCGAACGACGCCGCGACCGTCGCCGCCTTCATTTTCGAGCCAGTAGTTGGCGCAACTCTAGGCGCCGCAGTTCCGCCCGACGGCTACGCCCAGTGCATCGCCGCAATCTGCCGCGACCGCGGCATTCTCTTGATCGCCGACGAAATCATGAGCGGCATGGGCCGCACCGGAACACCATTCGCTATTCAGCACTGGAATGTTGAGCCAGACATAATCTTAGTCGGGAAGGGAATCGCCAGCGGTTACGCGCCCCTGGGAGCCGTTCTCATCGCCCCGCGCGTTGTCGACGCCTTCGAACGCGGCTCCGGTACGTTCCAGCATGGCTTCACCTATCAAGCGCATCCTGTGGCCACCGCCTCGGGCAACGCGGTCCTCGATTACATCGAGTCTCAAAAACTCTACGATCGCGTGGATCCCGCCGCAAAAATTCTTCGCGCCGAACTCTCTTCGCTGGAATCTCATCCCAACGTAGGCGAAATTCGCGGCCTCGGCCTGCTCCTCGGCATCGAATTCGCAAGAAACAAGTCCACCCGCGAGCCATTTCCCAAGGAAAACAACATCGCCGACCGTATCCGGCAAGCTGCCCTCGAGGAAAACGTCCTCACCTACCCCACGCAAGGCTGCGTCGATGGCGTCCGCGGTGATCACATCCTCCTCGCCCCGCCCTTCATTATCTCGCCGCAGGAATCCCGGTTGATTGCCGCCGCAATAGGCTCCGCGCTGCGTAAAGTTTTTCCCGGTTGACTTGGCTCGCCAATTCTTCGACTCTTGGATGTCCTTCACGATCGCGCAATGCACGGTACCTTGCTGCGTTTTTTCTTCAGGAGAGAAAGGCATGGCTAAGCTTGTGTCCCGATTCCTACTTGGCGTCGTTACGGCTCTCGCTTTAGCGCTCGCATCTCACGCCCAGGAGAAACCCGCCGCCAAACCTCGCGCGCGCGAATTGGGCGTTCCCTTCGACGGCACAACTGGACCATTCAACGCCATCACCGACGTTTCCGGCGTCACCGTAGGTCACACCACCCTCATCTCCGGTGAAGGAAAACTGGAAATCGGCAAAGGTCCCGTCCGCACAGGCGTTACCGCCATCCTCCCGCGCGGCAAAGATTCCATGAGCAATCCAGTTTTTGCCGGCTGGTGGTCGCTCAATGGCAACGGCGAAATGACCGGCACAACCTGGGTAGAAGAATCCGGCTTTCTCGAAGGTCCGGTAATGATCACCAACACACACAGCGTTGGCGTAGTCCGCGACGCCGTCATTCAGTGGCGGGTAGCCCATGGCCAGCCCGATCCAACCGGTTACTGGTGGTCGCTCCCCGTGGTCGCAGAAACTTGGGACGGCTGGCTCAACGACATCAACGGCTTCCACGTGAAGCCCGACGACGCCTTCCACGCCATCGACTCCGCGAAATCCGGCCCAGTCGATGAAGGCAACGTGGGCGGCGGCACCGGCATGATCTGCAATGAATTCAAAGGCGGCATCGGTACCGCATCGCGCAAAATCGATTCGAAAGCCGGCGCCTTCACCGTCGGCGTTCTAGTGCAATGCAATTATGGCTCGCGCCCTAATCTCCGCATCGCTGGCGTTCCCGTTGGTAGAGAAATTTCCGAAGATCGCGCCTACACCTCCACATCCTTCCCCGAAGCCGATCGTGGCTCCATCATCGTCGTCGTGGCCACTGACGCCCCGCTAGTCGCGCATCAACTCAAGCGCCTCGCTCGCCGCGTCTCACTCGGCCTCGGTCGAGACGGCAGCATTTCCGGCAACGGCTCCGGCGACATCTTCATTGCCTTCTCTACTGCCAATTCTGGCGCCGCCGCCGCAGATCACGCAGTCGACCTGAAAATGTTACCCAACGACCTGCTCGAGCCGGTCTTCGCCGCCACCGTCCAAGCCACCGAAGAAGCCATCATCAACGCCATGGTCGCCGCCGAAACCATGACCGGCATCGAGAATCACAAAGTAATCGCCCTACCCCACGATCGTCTCCGCGCCGTCCTAAAAAAATACAACCGCCTAAATCCATAAACGTTGCAGAGCCATTTCTGGATGCGCAGACTGCTAGAATTGAGAAAGGAACAAGGCGGCGAGTCGGGCTTTCCCTTAATGCACTACAACTGTGCGTTTGGAGCTGATGGTCACCTTAGGTTCGACAACGCATTCTTTTTCCTTCGTGCACCGCACTTTGGGCGCGCACAAAGCGCCACCGCCGGACTGAACACGAATTCTGTATTTTCCGGGCGATATCAGTCCAAAATCATACGTACCCTGATTCGTCGTCGCGAGATGCCGAACAACCCTTTTTCCCGATAGTAATTGCAATTCTATTCCAGGTAGAACCGCTCCCAATGGGTCTTGAAGAATCCCTGCCAAGGTTTGGGCCTTTTTGAGTTGGAATTCTCTTGAAAGGGAGCAGTCCCTTGCATGCAAGGGACTGCTGACAACTAACAAAATCACTGCGCGCATGAAAAAAGTTCTGACTAATCGGGTTCGCACGAAACACGCGTCACGAGTCACGGGTCACGTCCATCAAATCACCGGAACTGCCGTCTTTCTCGCCGGATTAAAAAACGGCAGCGCCACCACTTTCGCCGAAACCGTCCGCCGCACCGCCTCCACCGTCATCTCCATCGCCAGCGTCGTCCCCACTGCCGACTGCTCCCGCTTCACGCAAGCCAGCGCAATCATCTTCTTCAGTGTCGGCGACCAAGTTGTGGAAGTCGCTTTCCCCACCTGTTTCCCCGCCCGATACACTGGCACCGCCACCCGCGACGCCATGCTCGGCACCTGCGGAGCCATCGCTAACGCCTCGTACAGCGCCTCCACCTCGTTCCAATCAATCTCCAATCCCACCAGCGCCCGCTCCGCGCCCTTCTTCGCCTCCAATGCCAGAGCCTCGCGCCCCACAAAATTATCTTTCTTCAAATCCACCAATTTCCCCAACCCGATCTCCGTCGGCGAATATTTCTGCGACTCAATCAGCGCCTTCTTGCTCGACGTATAATCCACTTCAATCAAAATCAGTCCCGCCTCGATCCGCGCCACGTCCAGCGCAATCATCCCCGCCGGATGAATATCAAAAACTTCTCCTTCATTCACCAACTTGTCCCAAACGCGCAGCGCATCCTTCCACGGCATCCAAATTTCAAATCCCAAATCACCCGTGTACCCCGTCCGCGAAATATCCACCGGCACGCCCGCGATTTTCCCCCGCGTCACGCGAAAATATTTCAAGTTCGCGATATTCGCGTCCGTCACCGCCCGCAGCAACTTCCCCGAAGTGGGTCCCTGCAAAGCCAGCGCCGCGACCTGTTCCGAGATATCTTCGATCGTTACATCGATCCCCAACGCATTCTGCTGAAACCATCGCAAACTAGGATCCGCCGCCGTCCACCGATACTCATTCTCACCAAGCCGCGTGATCGTCCCGTCATCGATCACTTTTCCCTCGGGATCGCACCAGCAGCAATAAATCACCTGGTCCACCGCCACCTTGTTGATATCCCGTGAAATCACGCGATTCACGAGCTTAGTCGCATCAGGTCCGGTCACGCGATATTTAAACAGCGGCGAAATATCAATCAGCGCCGCCGAATTCCGTATCGCGTTGTACTCATGCTCGTGGTGCGTCTCGTAAACGCTCACCGTGTAGTAGCCCGACCACTCGCGATAGCTCAAACTCTCGCAAAGCGCCTTCGTCCGCTCATGAAACGCAGTCCCAACCGGCACATTCCCTCCTTAAATTTCCTCGGCGCAAATCCGCGCCCTCAGCGTCTCAGCGTTATCTGTTTCTTGTTCCCCGCAAAGTATAAGTGCGAATTCGCAGCCCTCGCAATACGCTCGTAAACTCCCGGGCCTCTCCTTTGTGCTCCGTCCGCTGCGAACGCTGTGTCAAGTTTCCTCGGTCTCTATATTGACTCTACACGTTGGCATGTGTAAAATTATGTGTAGGAAAATGCCAACCAACCTCGCCCTCGACGACCGCCTCATCCAAGAGGCTCAAAAACTCGGCGGCCACCGTACCAAGAAAGACGCGGTCAACGCTGCCTTGGACGAATATGTCCGGCGGCGCAAACAGATGGAGATCATTTCTCTGTTTGGAACAATCGACTACGACCCTAAGTACGACTATAAACGCGCTCGCCGCATGAAACGCCGTTGAATACTGTAGTCGATACCTCGGTGTGGTCGCTCAGCTTGCGCCGCAAGCCTGAAGACCTGAGTCCAACAGAACGCATCATTGTCGAGGAACTCGCTAACCTCATCTCTGAGGGTCGTGTTTACCTTTTAGGATTGGTTCGTCAGGAAGTTCTTAGTGGCATTCGAACTGGCGCTCAATTCGCACGGCTTCGTTCCTTTCTTCGTGCGTTTCAGGATCTGGAGATTAGCATCGAGGATTATGAGTCGGCCGCTCAGGCCAGTAATCAATGTCAGGCAAAGGGAATCACCGTATCCGTTGTGGATGCATTGATCTGCGCCGTTGCCCTCAACCACGATTGGGCTATTTTTACCACCGACAACGACTTCAAACTCTTTACAAAAATTCTCTCTGTTAAGCTCCATTCGCCTCGCAGATAGTTGGCCAATTTCTGCGCTGCGCCCTTGTGCGTCATCGCGCGCACCCAGTAAAATGTCGCGTCTCACCTAATCGACGGAGCAGCCCGCACAATGCCTCAGCATTACGACGCAATCGTCATCGGCGGTGGCCACAACGGCCTGGTCAACGCCGCCTACCTCGCCAAAGCCGGCAAAAAGGTTCTCGTCCTCGAACGCCGTCACGTCCTCGGAGGCGCCGCCGTCACCGAAGAAATCGTCCCCGGCTTCCTCTTCTCCGAATGCTCCTACGTAGTCTCTCTCCTGCGCCCCGAAATCATCCGCGAACTCGATCTGCCCCGCCACGGCCTCGAAATCCTTCCCCTCGACGGCACCTTCACTCCCATGCCCAATGGCGATTATCTCTGGCGCATGAACGACCACGCCCGCACCCAGCGCGAAATCCGC
>Ga0210408_10002197_pt1 | contig 19297 bp, 12 predicted proteins | sample IncBWH4MmetaG_FD_155471 | JGI IMG/M metagenome (GOLD analysis project Ga0210408, IMG submission 155471) | Forest soil microbial communities from Barre Woods Harvard Forest LTER site, Petersham, Massachusetts, United States - Inc-BW-H-4-M | ecosystem: Environmental > Terrestrial > Soil >...
GCCCGGGAGACGAGACGCATCAGGTCCTGTCCGACGCCGCCGCAATCGTTGCCGTCGTTGGAGCTGTATCTGACCCGGCCCATGAAGAACGTCGCTTGCTTGTCATCGGCGGACTGTGGGTGCGCGGACACGATGGCAAGGAGCAGCGCCACGATGGTGGCGAGCGATGGGTGACGGGCTGGATTTCGGATTTCGGGTTTCATACCATGTCCCAACGTTTACGCAACAGCCACTCGCCTCCGAGGCACGCCACGACCAGCAGCAGCGTCCACCCATTGACCCCGACGGTGCGGCGCATCTGTTTGCCGAGACGGACCTGCTCGATTTTGGCTTTGATCTGCGCGACCAGGTCGGCCGCATTCGGGCAGTCCTCAACCTTAAACGCCAGGCCATCGCTGACACTGGCCCACTGCCGCAGGGTTTCCATGTTGCGAGCGGTGTTTTGGAATTCGATGTTGACGTCGCGAATCTCAATGGGCCGGCTCGAGATAGGCACCTTCAAAGTATCCGTCACGCTCACCGTATAGACATCTGGTTTTTCGGCGTGGAATTTGAAATCGACCGGATGAAGCGGCTCCAACTCCACAGCTTCCTCCTGCAAGAGGTTCTTTTGGCTGTCCTCGACCCGGACGAAGAACTTGTGGTTCGTATCGGTGATGTTCTTTGGGTTGGGCTGTTTTTCGAGCACTACCTGCACCTCCATCTGCGGGTGCAATTCCTGGTCCGCCAGGTGGATCCCGACGTCCTGCCGGCCCGCCTCGCTCAGGAAACGAAAGAGTTGACGCCAAAACCTGTCAAATTGCTGAGTGTCGGAGTCCTTGGCCAGGCGCCAGCGCCAGAAGTTCTGGATGCAAATAATGGACGAAAGTCCGGCTCCATACCGCTGCGACGCCATCAAAATCCGGCGGCCATGCGGCCCGTCATCGCTCTGATGCAAGGCCCAGACCTGCGCGCCAGGCTTGGCGGAATCGACCCGGCCATACTGAGTGAATGTTGGCAACTGTGCCCAGGCCTCGCGCGCTGGCCGGTTATCACTGATCTGAAAGACCGGATGCTGCAGCGCTTCCTCGGTCAGTTGCAGCCGAAACGCCCGGTCCAGGCCCTGAATCCCGCCATTACCGGCGAACACAACCGGCAGCAGTTGTTCCAGGCGGCTGCTCTGCCAGGAACCGTCAAAAGTGGCCGGCCCGCCCATCATCAGCACGCCGCCTCCCAACTCGCCGCAGAAACGGGCCAGGACCTCCTGCTGGGCGCTGGTGAGCTCCGCCGGACGCAGGTTCGAGAGGACGACCACCCGGAATGGAGCCAATTCTTCGAGCGTGGTCGGAAATCCGTTCATCAGTTCCCCGGCGCTCTCTACGTTCTGGCGAAACACCGATTGTTTCGAAGTGCGCGTCAGGCCGGTCATCTTGATGGTCTGGTCCTTGCGCAGCGCCAGGTTGATGAATTTATAATCCCACGTTAGCGCTCCCTGGATATAAAGCACGCGCAATTCTTTTTCATCTGAGATGCGGACCGATGTGTTGCCCAGCAGGCTGACGCACTTCAAATTGGACAGACTCGGCGGCAGCAGTTGCACGGTATAATTGTGGACGCCCTGTTTGTCTTCCGTGACCTGAAAGTTTTCCAGCCACGCGCGAGATCCCTTGCCAGGTGCGACGCTTTTTTTCTGCGACATCTGGCCGTCGCGGAACAGCAGCAGGTCAAACGCGGGCATGTCGTCGGTATTCATCATTTCCAAGTGCGCCGAAATGCTGAAAGAGGTTTTGGTCGAGACCGTCGAAGGTGCTTCGACTTCACGCAACGAGAGCGTGCGCACTCCCTGGTCGCTGCCGAACCCTACTCCGATGAAGGGCACCTGGGCGTCCACCAGGGCGGTAAGCGCCTGGACGTTATCGACGCTTTCGTTGGCAATGCCGTCTGTCAACGCGACAACTGCCAGCGGCGGCTGGCCCGAATTGCCGATGGCTTGCCCAATGGCTCCGCCCAAATTCGTGCGCTTGCCTTTGGGCTCGGTCGCCGTCAGCTTTGCCCCGTCAGCCGGTTCGGCGCTTTGGTCGAAGAGCATCGCCTGGACCGGCAGGTGCGCCGAATTCAGGGCCGGCAGGAGCCGTTCGCGCAAAAAACCCAGGGCTTGCTGGTAGCGGCTGAGATCTTGTTCCCGAAGGGACATGCTCTCACTCCGGTCGAGCAGCAAAGCAACCGGGCGGGTCGCTGGAGCAGGCGGCTCGCGGGCCAGCCAGACCGGGCGTGCCGCCAGCGCCACCAGCGGCAGCACCGCCGCGATGCGCAAGCTCGTCAGCGCGAGAATCCTGGAAACCTTCACCCCGCGCCGGCGCTGTCGCCAGACGGCGAAGGCTAGCGTCAGCGCCAGCGGAACCCCGCACAACCAGCCGAGCGGAAATTCAAAGAGGATCACCGGGAACATACGTCGGATTCACTCATCAGTCCTATCTGTCCCATAAATCCCATTCAGCCGCTCACTTCTCCGATAGCTTCTCAAAGTACTTCTGAATCCGACCGCGGTAAGCGGGCGGCAGGCGGGAAGGATCGATATTCGTCATCTCGGGCTGGTCCTCCTTTTTAGCCAGTTGCTCGGACGTTTCGACCGAGAAATGCTGGAGCGCGTCCATGAGCTTCTTGAGATCACCGACATCGAGGGGCGTTTCGGCTTTGAGCACATCCTGCAAGTGCAGGAGGATCTGGTTGCCCTGCTCGTTATTGCCAAAGTGGCTGCGCATGCCGGTCTGCAAATTATAGAGCGCCTGATGCCCCTGCTTGGCCTGGTCCTGGGGGGAAATCGGCCGGTTGTTCTCCAACTGCTTTATAAGGCTATCCAGCTCGGCTATGCCCTGGTTGAAACTGTCCAGCTCATTGGGCTTGAGCGAATCGGTCTTGCGCGCGCTCTGGAGGGTCTTGGGTTGGCTTTCGTCAAAAGCTTTGCTGACTTTGCCCAACGCTTCGCTGGCCTCCGCCGCCCGCTGCTGCGTCGTGGTCCCGTCCTGAGCCTGGTCGAGGGTCCGCGGGCGGTCCAGTCGGCTGAGTTTCACATCCAAATCGACCTTGTTCTGGCCGCTGAGTGCGTCGCGGAGCGGTTGGCCAAAAGCGTCGCGGGTGGGGTCCTGCTCGGCGGCCTTCTTTAGCTCGTCGATGGTTTGGCGGGCCTGGTTTGCCGTCCGGCGCAACTCCTCCTCCGCGGGCTGGCTGTCGCTTTTGGCGGCCTGGCCCAGTTTGCTGGCCTGCTGATCGAGCATCTGCTTCAGACGGTAGGCATCCGCAAGTTGCTGCTGCGCCGCCCGGTTTTGCATCGCCTGGCTCAATTGCTCGACTTGCCGGCTCGCCTGCTGCGTGGCGGCGCGCGCTTCGCTGTTGCGCTGCTGCAGGGATTCAGCCGCTTTGACCATTGCCTCTTGGGCCTGCTGGGATTCGGATTCGGCATCCTTAAAAGCCTGCGAGTGCTGCCCCTGAAACTCCTCGAGCGATTTCTGCAACTGCTGTTCCTGCGTGGCGAGCTTCGAGTAATCATTGCGCTGAGGGGCTCGCGCCTGCTGTTCGAGCGTCCGTTGCTGTTCGAGGGTCTTCCGCACAAACTCCTGCGCGGCCCTCGCCTCATTGCGAAACTCAGCCATTTGATTCAGCTTTTTTGCGGAATCTGCGACCGGCGCCGGGTCTTTCTCCTCCGAGTCTGAATCGCCAAAAGCGCTGGGATTGTCCGTGACCGCCTTTTGAAACATTTTGCGGGCCGCGACCAATTCCGAGAGCGCGTTGCGCTCGCGGTTTTGCGCCTCGCCTATGGCATTTGCCAGAAGTGTCTTGCTGGCACCTTCAAGTGACTGCTCGGCTTTGGCGAGATTATCGAGCGCTTCGCCGATGGGTTTGTTCTCCAGCTCCGTTGCCATTTTGGCGTATAGATGGCGGGCCGACTCACCCAGGTCGCTTTCGGCCTCGGACAATTTCTTGCGGTCTTGGGCTTGAAGGTTCTCGAGCTCGGGTGGCTTTTGAATGTGCTGGTGAGTTTGGCGAATGATGTGTTGTTGGCGGCTAATAAGAGCCGACAAGTCATTGAGGGTTTGATAGGCCTTGCCCCCCTCCCCGCCGGGTATTTTCAAAATATCCTCCCGGAATGGTCGCACTTCCACGAAATAGACCTCCGAGGCAAACGCGTTCTGCTGTTCCGTGCTCGCCTTGGCGTAATAGGTCATCACGTCCCAATCTGAAAGGTTCAGTTCGTCCAGATAGAGCAGCGGCTGATAGACGGCGTACCGCGGCTCCGTCGGCGGCGGCAGGTCATGCGGCGCCTCTTCGGCCCCGTTTACCGTGGAAAACCAGCCCACCTGGTTGAGCGGTTCGTTGGCCGCGGCCTCGATTTGCAGTGGCACCACATCGACTTTGGTAACTTTGAGGTCGCCGCCGGGATCGGTTATGCGAACTTCCCCCCAGTTCCGGTCTTGTTCGAGGTTGTTGGAGGTGGGTGGGGCCAATTCGAGTTGCTTGCCCGATTCGGCCGGGGCGCTCTTGGCCTTTTGAGCCGCCGCCAGCAGTTGAGTCCACGGCGAATAAATGTGGTACATCATCACCGTGGCCATTAACGTCACTGCGAACGCCAGCAGCCAGACCAGCGAGCGCATCGCGGAAAAGGGTGAAGGCGGTGCTTTTTCACTGATAACGCCTTGGGTTTGTTTGGCAATGCGCAGCGCGAATGATTCGGCCCGGGTTTCGTCCCGCCGATTCTCGAGGAACAGCAGCGTATTGAGCCGGTCGAGAAACCGGTGATCGACCCGCTCCAGGGCGGCCGCCAGCCAGCGGCGCTCCGGCGCTCCGGCCACCACGATGATTAGGATAACTGCCCACGTGATCAAACCGGCCACGGCCAGCAGTGCAAAGAACGTGATACCCACCGTTCGGCTGGTCACCCAGCCCGAAAGCATCGCGATTCCAAAGACCAGTGCCAAAACGCATAGCACGATCCCCAGTAAAGCGCTGTGCTGAAGCAGCCGCAGCCATTTCCACCGGAATTCCACCCGGTTGAGGCTCGTCTCGACCACCGTAAACCGAAAGTTCATCGCCCTTCCTTTCTTGCCTCTGCCAACGTCATCTCCAGCATGAGTGCCAGCAACCCACCCAACACCATCCACCACCAGAGCCGCTGTTGCAAGATACCCGCCAGGCGAATCTGCGCTCGCGCGGGAGACACCGGGGCTTTCGCCAGATCCGCGGGACGGTTGAACCGCCACGCATCCAGGGCCTCTGGCGATTCGACATAAGATAACTGCGACTCCTTGGGCGAAGGGTTGATGCTGAAAATTTTCTCCACCTTGTCCCGGCCATCAAAGGTTAAACTGTAAAGACCGGGCTGCTCGGGCATCCGCAATTGTGCCCGGCCCTGCTCCACCGGCGCGCGCGCGCTTTCGCCGCGCTCGTCGTGCAGCACGACTTCCCGCGCACTCGTCGCGGAGCCCAACTGGATGAGGCTCGGTTCCCCCGGCTCATAGCTGGTCGGAGTGGGGTCTTCCGCCCGGGCCGCTTGAAGCGTCAGATCCAGAAAGGGAATGAAGGTCTGATGAATCGGCCAGGACGTGTGCTCGCGGTCCAGGCCAAAGCCGCAGACAAACAGTTTGCCCGCATGCTTCGTGCCCTGAAAAAACAGCGCGGCGCCCCGTTCTCCAAATACCAGCGGCATCGCCTCGGGAGCGCGCAGTTGGACGTAGTCGGCGACCTTCACGTCCATCAGGTTGCCGTAGTCCGGCGACAGAAACGGATGGAAGATCGGATGGTTTGACAGCACAAACTGGAACTTCTCCGGGTTCGCTTTGCCCGGACGCACCGTCGCTTCCGGCTCAAAACCCAGCTCGCGCAAATAACCGCTAATGGTGGGTGTAACGCGATTGACCAGCAGCAGAACGCCTCGCCCATTGGTGAGATAGCGCCAGAGCAGTTTGCGCGTGTCGCTCGATTGAAGGTAGTTGCTCTCCAGGACGAGCACGTCGGCGTCCTGGTTGGCGCTTACTTCCGCCCTCAGCTTGCCCGGCTCTAATATCCGCGTGGCCCATTGTCCGCGCATGATTTCCGGCGAGAGCGCCAGCCGGAGATAAAGGGATTGCGCCAGGAGCGCAACCTTGCCTTCCACCACCGGCGCCATGGAAAAGAAGACACGGTTGTCCGCCGGCAGGGCGTCGGGTATTCCCTCGATGGTCGCCTCCCCTCGCAGCCAGGCCCCCGGGTCGGCCTCCCACTGCGCCTGCACCAAAATGGTCTCGGGTTGCTTTTCCAGTTCGACCCTGCGCTCCAAAACCATCTGCCCATTCGAGCGCAAGATGAAGTTCGCCGTTTTGGCCGGACCAGTGTGCGTGAGCTTGACGGTGAAATGCACGAGCGATTTGTCCCCCAGGAAGATGCGCTGCGCGCGCGGTTCCGACAACGAGAGGTTGGGAAGGAAGGTCGTGGCGGGTTTGGGTAATTCGATCTCCAGGTTGCGCAGGAACGGCGGGGTATTGATGTTCTCATTCCACTGGTTTTCCTGGTTGTCACCGAGGAAAATGATGCGCTTGCGCTCCCCCAGTGAGTTTGCCAGCAGGGAGTTCGCCTGGCGGAAGGCGGCGAGGTACGACCCGCGCTGGAACGAGGGCTGCAATTCCCGCAGCCTTCGCGCCGCGGTCTCGCGATCGTCGCCGAAAGAAACCAGCACATGCGGGGCCGAAGTCAATTCGACTACCGCCACCTGGAGGTCGCTGCCGGCCTGCCCGACACCTTTTAGCACCCGGTCGCGAGCCTGCTTGAAGCCGTCATTGGCCTGGTGGCTGAGAGTGTTATCGAGGATATAGACCCGGCTCTCCTTGATCGGCACCGTATTGGCGCCCCTCAAATACGGCCAGGCAAACGCCGCCGCCAGCAGCAACACTGCCAGCACCCGCAGTGCGAACAAAAGCAGGTGCTGCAGCCGCACCGGACTGCGGCGCGGCTCCGGTTCATCATCCAGAAAACGCAGCGCGGAAAACCGAATGAGGTTCGTCTCCTTCTTTCGCCGCAGGTGCAGCCAGATTGGTGCCGCCACCGCTAAAGCGGCCAGCCAGAGCCAGGGGTTGAGAAAGGAGAAAGGCATGGCACTGGTTACATAGTTAGAATGGTTACAGGGTTACATCGTCGCAAAGATCGGCATCCTCATTAAAGAAAACCAGGCACCCTCGGCTCTCATGTAACCATGTAACCATGTAACCATGTGACTAATACATTCGCCGGCGTTGTGCGAGGAACAGCGCCAGCGCGTGCCACGGGCTCTCGTCTGTGCGCACCACGCAGTGCGGCATCTCTAATTGGCGGAACAAGTCACGGTGCCGCGCCATGAACTCGTTGAACCGCGCCAGGTACTTCTCGCGCGCTGCCGCCGGCCAGATCACCCGGCGCACGTTGGTCTCCAAATCTTCAAATACTTTGGATTCATTGAACGGGAATTCGACCTCATCCCGGTCCAGTACTTGAAAGATAATGACCTCGTGCCCTTGGAAACGGAGCTGCTTGAAGCCGAGTTCGACTTCCTCGGAAGGTTCAAGCAGATCGGAAAAAAACAGAATTACACTCCGCCGATGCACCAGCCGGGCAGTGTGCTGCAGCAAACGCGAGAGACAGGCCCCGCCCGAAGGCTCGAGCAGTTCCAGTTGCCGCAGCATCAGGCCGAACTGCGTCGGCCGTTGCGAGGGCCGAACGTATTCAGGGACCTCGCTGGCGCCGTTGAGGGTCACCATGCCCGCCGCATCGTTCTGTTTGAGCAAAAACCACGTCATGGCCGCACCCATGACCTTGGCGCACTCCAGCTTCGAACCCCACGCCGTCTCACCGCGGTACTGCATCGAGGCGCTGGTATCGCAAATAATGTAAAACCTGACGTTCGTTTCCTGCATGTAGCGCTTGATGCAAAGCCGGTCGCTCCGGGCGTAGAGCCGCCAGTCCAGGTGCCGCAAGTCGTCCCCGGGTTGGTAATTCCGATAATCGCTGAATTCCACACTGAACCCGTGGAAAGGGCTGTCATGCACCCCGCTGAGAAAGCCTTCCATCACATACCGCGCCTTAAAATCCAACCCCTCCAGCGCTGCCAGCAGCTTCGGCTCGAAGCGCTCGGATAACGTTTGTGTAGTCGTGAGCATGGGAAGTTAATCCGAAGGTTTACTTCGGTCTTCGGATTTCGGCCCTCCTTCGCCCCTCGGATTTCGGCCTTCGGCTTTCATCGATTACTCCCGTGGCACATCCTGCAATAGCTGGGCAATGATGTCGTCCGTCGTCTTCCCCTCCGCATCCGCCTGGAACGTGCGGATGAGCCGGTGGCGCAACACCAGCGGCGCTAGCGCCGCGACGTCTTCGCAGGCGACATTGAAGCGCCCCTGGCAGGCGGCGCGGGCGCGGCCGGCCAGGATTAAATGCTGGCTGGCGCGCGGGCTGGCGCCCCAGCGAATCCACCGCTTGATATACTCAGGCGCCTGCCCGTTGCCGCCTGGGCGCGTGGCGCGCACCAACCGCACCGCGTAATCGATCACATTCGGCGCCGCGGGAATCTGGGCAATGGCGCTCCGAAATTGTAAGACCTCCTCGCGCGTCAGCACCGGCTGGATGCGTTCCAGCGGGGCGAACGAGTGCTGTTCCACCACTCTCCTCTCCTCCTCCAGTGTCGGATAATCCACGAGCAGTTCGAACAGGAACCGGTCGAGCTGGGCTTCGGGCAATGGATAAGTCCCTTCCTGCTCGATCGGGTTCTGGGTCGCCAATACCATAAACGGCTCCTCCAGTTGGTACATTTTACCGCCCACCGTTACGGTCTTCTCCTGCATTGCCTCCAGCAGCGCCGCCTGGGTTTTGGGCGGCGTGCGGTTGATTTCGTCGGCCAGCAACACCTGCGTGAAGACAGGCCCGCGCACGAATGCAAACCTGCGGTGGCCGGTCGATGTGTCCTCTTCCAGGATTTCTGTGCCGGTAATATCCGAGGGCATCAGGTCCGGCGTGAACTGAATCCGCGAAAAACCCAACTCCAGCGAGCGAGCCAGACTGTGGACCAGCAAGGTCTTGGCCAGGCCAGGCACACCGACCAGCAAACAGTGGCCGCGCGAGAACAGCGCGTAAAGCGCTGCGGAGATAATCTCCTCCTGGCCGATGATCACTTTGGCCACCTCCTCCTGAAGTAGCTGAAGGCGCGGCGCCAACCGCTCGAGCACACCCGCCGGATCGGGCGTCGGTTCAAACACGGGTGGAGCGGCCGGTATGGGAGGCGGTGTCATGTTCGCAATCATAATCTTAATCGTAATCTTGCACGTAATCCTCCCGGAGCTCCCTCCAGGGAGCCGCGGTTAAGATGAGCCCTACGATGAAATTGAAAGTTGCCCTCACCCATCACCGTTTTTGCGTATTTCGCATGTTTTGCGGTTCGAACTTCATTGAGCAAAAGTCACGTCCGCCCCCAGAGCCGCAAACAGGGCCTGCAATTGGCGCTGCAGCACCGGAGTATCTGCGGCGGAGAGTTCACCCCGGGCCAACTCGGCCTGCAGTCGAGCCACCAGTTTGTCATCACCTACCCTCGTCCATTCGATCCGCCACCGCAATGGGTCTTGCTCGTTCTCAGTAATACCCGGCAGGGCAGCAAGTTGCGCTTTGGCCGGCAGTTTCACCTCGAATTCCTCTGACAGCTTCAGCGGATACCCCTGATTCAGAAACAGTGGCGCATGGCGGTGATGCAGCGCCAGGTCCCATTCCCGCGGCAGCCAAAAGGGCGCGTGCATGAGCCATTTGCCGCCGGCTGCTGAGCCCAGCCCGACCCACGTCCCCTCGGCCTGCCAGGCAAAATCCTTCTCCAAAGCGGAAACCGATGTGGCCGTCTGTTTCTCCAGTGCAAAAGTGCCCGCCGCCGGTCTGAACCTGGTCGCGAGCAAGGGAAGTGAGGCGCGCTGCTGGCTCACTTCGCGCGCCGCCTCGCGCAGTTCATAATCCGGGTAACCGTGGGCCAGGGCGCTCAAAGTGACCGCCAAACCCTCCGCTGTGCTGGCACAATTGATCTGGCCGTGCAGCTTGAGTTCATGGTCTTTCGGGTCCGGCGCCGGCAATTGAGTCAGCGTCTCGGTCTGGCCGTCTATGACAAGCACTTTGCGACCCGGGTCGCCCGGCGGCAACAGCCCAAACCGGCACACGTCATCGGTCGTATCCACCCAAACAGTTTGCTCCCCGAAGGTTACCCGGGAAATGGCATGGTTAAACGCCAGGCCCGGAATCGTTTCGCGCGCCTGGCTGAACCGCGGCACCAGGACCAGGTGCGCCTCTATCTCCACAGCGTGCAGGAGCGCGTTGAACAGGTTCGCCTTGTCTTTGCAATCGCCGAATTGGTTTTGCAGCACGTTTGCGGCGGCGTGCGGCCGGAAGGAATTCACCCCCAGCGGAATCGCCACGTACCTCAACCCGGTGACGTAATTATAAAGCGCCAGCACCTTTTCACGGTCCGTTTTGGCGTCGCCGGTTAACTCCTTGGCCTTGGCGGCAATTTCGGGGGTGACCTCGTCGGCCAATTTGCTGATGCGCCCGTACCAATCAGCAAATGTTTTCCAATCGGCAAAAGTAGAGAGCAACAATCGCGGCCGCTGCCGGGGTGCGACCAGGATTTCGTGGCGCTGCGCCGGCAATTGCGCGAAGTTCCAGGCGTAGCCGGTGCTGTAACTGGTTTGCTGGATGACGGGGTCGGGCGCCGACAGCCCTTCAAAGGCAAAATGAAACGCGGAGGCTTTCGGAACACTGACCCTCACCGCGCAGTCGAGCGCCGGCAGTTCCCGTCCCAGTGGAACCTCCAGCGAGATATGCGGTAGTGGGAATGCTTTCCACTGGGTCCGATACCGCACGTGCACCACTGCGCCTGGAACCACACCCGGCAGCGAGAAAAACTTCCGTCGCCCTGTCTGGTAATCTCCCACGGACCGCTCCCCGGCCTCGCGAATCGCCTCCGGATCCAGCCGCGCCACCTTCCCATCGGGCCGCAGCACCTCGCAATCCTCGAAGTTGATTTCCTCGGAAGGCGGCGAATAGGAAATGTCAAAATCCCCAAACTGCTTGCCCTCGGGCGTTAGAATCTGAATGAACTCCTCTGTCTCGGTGCTAATCGCCGGCTCATTGCCCAGTGTGCAACTCAGCCTTTGCCTCAGAATAACGCCGTCAGCCTCCGGATATTTCTCGGGTTCAACCCGCTTAAGCTCCCCCCAGTACGCTGCTAATTCGTTGGTCGCACCTTCCGGCGCCGCGGCCTTGGCTGGAGCCTTGTTGGTCACCGATTCCTTGGGCCCTTCCGATTTCGCCGAATCCAGCGCCGCTTCTGTGCCGGATGCAGGCGCGAGCAACCGCGGCTTCTCGTTCGCCAGCCAAAGCGTCGGTTCTTCCGTGCGCGCCAGGTTCCTCTCCGAATACCACCCGGCCGTGGCGCGCCCGAATTGCTCGGCGAGCTGGCTGAACGAAATGGAAGGCTCGGTCTTGACCAGCTTTAGCAACACGGACATCCCGACGGGATCGCTCGTGAAGCTGGCGTCGCATTCAGTGGACAGGATTTTCCGCCCGCGTCCCGCCAATTCCCTGGCGAAAGCGCCGCTGTTGCGGAACAGCAGCAGCCAGCGGGAGTCCGCTGAGGCCACCAGGGCCGCCAGCGCTGTGAAATTCGTCGGCATCAGCCGTGGCCCGCGCACATGAAACACGGGTGTTGTTCCCTGCCGCCCGGCATGACCCCAGGCGATGACCACTAAAGGGTTGGTCGTCCCCGCCAGCGTTCGGCCCAGGCCGACAAAGTTGTCGAGGTCGCCTTTGAGAACCTTCGCTGGAGTCTTCACCGGCAAGGTCACCAACTCGGGATTGTCACACAGAACAAACACCCTTTCCGCCTGGCTGCTCGCGATGATTTCCAGCCAGGTCTGGAGTTGGTCCCGATAGGCCTGTTCGCTTTCGATGTCGCCGGGCAAACCGGCAAGCAGGACAACCGTGGCCCGTGGAGAAAACAAGGGGTCGGAAACCAGGGGCGATTGAGCAACTGCGGCCTGGCAGACTAGAGCCGCCCACATTGCCAGGCGCGTCCCTCGCGCTGTGACTTGCCCACCCATAAAGGAGTCGTTGCCGGATTTAAACGTAATCTTAAATGCGCCGAAACAAAAATTGTTCGGACCCTCAGTAGAATCCCGCCCTTTGCCTCCCTTTTCAACCGCCGAAAGATTCAACCCCCTCCTTTCGGTGAAGCTGCCCACCAACCAGCGTCGGAACAAAAATCGTAACCGTCGCGTTTCGTGAGTTCTCGCCACGGTTTGTTTGTACCCGGCTGATAGCTTAAAGCTATTAGCGCAGGCGGCGGCGGCACCCTTTAGACGCTCCCTTCACCAAAAGCCTGAACTAATCATTGTGAACCGGCCGCCCGGTGGAATTCGCCAGTCCATTTTAAAACCCCGCCCATAGCTTAAAGTTATTGCCAAGGCATTTTAAAAGTATTGGCGCCGTTTTGTCGCCGGGGAGATTCTGGTGGCGGCATGAAACAACGATTCCAGTGAGAGTCAAACGCGACTATGTACGAGGCCAAATCCAATCCCCGGAGGGAATACCGTCAACAGGAGAGCCAGCGAGTTGATGACTCGGCAACGCTCGCGGACACGTTCCGGGATTTGAAGTCCTTGACCGTGGACCTGGCGTACTTCAGTCCCGGAAGTTTCACCAGGGATAGTCAGATCAAGTATACTGTTAACCTGACCAACGCCAAATCGCGGTTCCGCTTTAGCTGTCCGAACGAACAGTGCGTTGGCGGCGATTTTGATTTGAGCGCAGCGCTGGCGAAGGCGGTGACCGCGCACCAAGCCACTTTAAGCGGCGAAGTGACCTGCGAGGGATGGCGCTGCCAGACTGCAATTGGGCAGTTGCATTGCCACCGTATTTTGCGCTATAAGCTGAGCGCAGAATATGTGCAGGCCGAACCAGAACAAACGGAAGCAACCGAAGGCAACGGGGATTGACACCCTCATCTCGAGGGACTTGAACCCCGCGGCATGAGAACAGGAAAAGAAATCATATTGGCGACTAAGGCTTACGCCTTGGATTTCCCGGCAAAAAGCTGGTTTCATCTGGTTTCCACGGCATTGCTGTTGGCCGCAGCCGTGGCCGGCACGCTCTGGAACTTTCATCTTGCGGGCAGGATCGTGTGCAGCTTCTTCGCGGGCCTCCTTTATCTGCGGTTTTTCGTGATTTACCACGATCAACAGCACGAGGCAATCTTGCCGCATTCCCGGCTGGCCGAGGCGTTGATGCGGCTTTTTGGCATCCTCATCCTTAGCCCGAGCAGCGTTTGGAGAAGCTCTCACAATCATCATCATAATCACAATTCTAAGCTCCGAGGCTCACATATTGGCTCCTTTCCCATCATGACCAAAGCGCAGTACTTGAAGGCGTCGAAAGCCACCCGCTTTAAGTATCTGTTTATGCGGCATCCATTGACCATCCTGTTCGGGTATGTTTTCGTTTTCCAATACGGCATGTGCCTGTATCCGTCGCTCACTAAGCTGCGGGAACACTATGACTGCCTGCTGGCTTTCCTGGTGCACGTCCTGCTCGCGGCGGCGGTGACCTGGTTCTTTGGCTGGCCGGCGCTCCTGTTGACCGTGATCATCCCTCACTTCGTCGCCAGCGCCATTGGAAGTTACCTCTTTTATGCGCAACACAACTTCCCGAGCGTGACGTTCAACGACAATGGCGGTTGGGCTTACGATAAAGCCGCCTTGGAATCCTCCAGTTTTATGAAGACCGGCCCGCTCATGGCGTGGTTCACGGCCAACATCGGCTACCACCACATCCATCACCTCAATTCCCGCATCCCCTTTTATCGCTTGCCTGAGGTCTTTGCCGCCATGCCCGAGCTCCAGACGCCCAGGACCACCTCCCTTCATCCCATGGAAATCATTCGTTGCCTGCGTCTAAAGGTTTGGGACACCGAAACTCAGCGGATGGTCAGCCTCGGTTATTTGCGTAACGACCGCGTGCCTTCGCGCGGAACCTAGGGGTTTGCTGCTTGGCGATTTTGTTTGAAATACGCCAGGCCCGAAATTGTTTTTGGTCCAGTCCTTAACTAGCCAATGCCTTTCACCGCTGCTCAAATTGCCGAAAAACTACGGGGCGAGCTCGTCGGCGACGGCTCGATCGAGCTCACCGGTCTGGCGCCGGCCGACCGGGCGCGGACCGGCGAACTCACCTTCGCCGAAAATGCCGCTTACTTTGCCGCCGCCGAAAAAAGCCAGGCCGCAGCGATTCTTGTGGCCGGTCCCTTTGTTTCCTCTGGCAAAGTGCTCATTCGTGTGGCCAACGCTCGGGTAGCCCTGGCCAGAGCCCTGCCCCTCTTCTTTCCGCCGGAGGAGCACCCGCGGGGCATCCACCCCAGCGCCGTCATTGCCGACTCGGCGCGGATCGATCCCACGGCCCACCTCGGGCCCAATTGCGTCCTGGGCGCGCGCGTGCGGCTGGGCGCGCGCTCCGTTCTGATGGCCGGCAACGATCTTCGCGCCGACTGCCAGCTCGGCGATGACGTGTGCCTCTTTCCAAACGTAGTCCTTTATCGGCAGACACAGATTGGCCATCGCGTCACCATCCACGCCGGCACCGTTATCGGCTCGGACGGCTTCGGGTACGTGCTCGACGAGGGCCGCCACCGGAAAGTGCTCCAACTCGGGAATGTTATCATCCATGACGACGTCGAGATCGGGGCCAATGCCGCCATCGACCGCGGCACGCTCGGCCCCACAGTCATTGGCCAGGGCACAAAAATCGACAACCTGGTCCATATCGCGCACAACGTGGTCATTGGGCGGCACTGCTTGATCATGGGGCAAGTCGGCTTCGCCGGCAGCACCCGCCTGGGCGATTACGTCGTCGTCGCGTCCCAATCCGGCGTTGCCGACCATTTGAAACTGGGAAACCAAGTCATCGTCGGCGCGAAGTCAGGCGTCATGCGTGACGTCGCGGACGGAGGCCGCGTGCTGGGAATCCCGGCTGCGCCGGATCGGCAGGCCAAGCGCCAAATCATCGCCTTGCAGCAGCTACCCGAACTGCTCCACCGCATCCGCGGTCTCGAAAAACAGGTCGAGCAACTCACTGCCCGCTGCGGCGGTTGAACCCATTCGTAGTTCGATAAAGTCGAGGGCTAAACCTCACCTCGCTGCCGTCGGTGGTAACGGTTGACTGGGTGATTAAGGTTGGCGGCTGGTGGAGCGCATTGCCGCGCCATGAAACCGGACCATATGAAAGTGCATCCGTTTGGGATCAACCAAGTGGCCGCAGATGTCGCACGGCACCGTGCCGATCGTGTCCGCCACCGGCTGCTCCAGCAACGAGTCGGTTTTTGGATGTCTTCGGCCCCCGGCCTTATGACCGGATCCCTTGGGTTTAGGACCTTTGCGACCCCGCGACGACGCAGCGCTATGTCCCGAATTGAAAAAAGTTTTCGTTGTCACAAACTACCATTGATTGCGGGGAGCCGCATGGAATAAAAACCAACCGATTGCGCGGCCGGATCCCAAACGCAAACAGCCGTTCCACCAGATCCGCCGGGGTTTCTTTTATCATCATCGGCCGCCCTAGGCAACCTCCTCTTTTAGTTCGAGGAAGCCTTGCAGGTGCCGGACGCGCGTCGGGTGGCGGAGTTTGCGCAGCGCCTTGGCTTCAATCTGCCGAATACGCTCGCGCGTGACCTGGTAAAGGTTGCCAATTTCCTCCAGCGTTTGGCCAAAGCCATCGACGAGCCCGAACCGCATCTCGAGGATCTTCCGTTCCCGTTGGCTTAGGCTGGTCAGAACGTGGTCCAGCTTCTCCCTGAGCATGCTTTGGCTGGTGCCTTCCGACGGGTTCTCGGCCGACTTGTCCTCAATGAAGTCCCCCACCCGCACGTCGCCATCGTCCCCCACCGGAGCATCAAGCGACACCGGTTGGCGGGCCATCTTCAGCAACGCGTTGATGCGCGAGACCGGCAGGCGCATCTCGTCGGCAAGGTCCTCCGCGGTCGGCTCCCGGCCCAGTTCCTGGCCCAGTTGCCGCTGGGCGCGCCAAAGCCGGGTCATGATCTCAATCATGTGCACCGGGATCCGGATCGTGCGTGCTTGATCGGCAATCGAGCGGGTCAACGCCTGGCGAACCCACCATACTGCATACGTGGAAAACTTGTAGCCCCGGCGATACTCGAATTTCTCGACCCCTTTGAGGAGTCCAATGTTGCCTTCCTGAACCAAATCGAGAAAGGACTGGCCCCGGTTGATATACTTTTTGGCGATCGCGACCACCAGGCGCAGGTTGGCTTCGGCCATGTGGATTTTGGCCTCGTGGGCGCGCCCGGACGCGCGCTGCAACTGCTCGAAAGTCCGATTAAATTCCTCGCGCGGCCGCCGGACGAATTGCTCGAGGGCGACGAGCTTGGCCCGTTCGTCGCGGCGAGCGGCTTGCTGCTGGCTGGATCTGGGTTGCGCCTCCAGCTCCTGTATGCGCTGCACGCCGGCTTGAAACTGTCCGTGGACGTTCGTGGCCACGTCCATCATGTCTTCCAGCACCTTTTGCTTGTAAAAGAACTTCGGATAAACGGCTTGCAGCCTTCGCTCCAGCTTTTGAAGCCTCGCGAAGTGCGTTGCCCGGCGGCCGGGACTCTTGGACTCCCTCCACTCGGAGTATTGCTGCTCCACCTCGGCCTCCAGCACCTCAAGCCTTTTCACCAGGCGGTGCAGCTCCTTGATGTGCCCCTTGCGGCTGGCAACTTTCTTGTCCACCACGATGCGGTCGAAACGTTCCTGCGGCGGCTCGGACAGCAACTTTTCGGCGATGGCACGGTGTTCCTTGGCGGCGAAGCCCAGGCCATAAACCAGGCGCTTGATTTCGAGTTCCGCCTCCTCGATGCGCCGGAAAATCTCGACCTCCTGCTCACGGGTGAGCAGGGGTACTTTGCCCATCTGGTTCATGTAGATTCGCACCGGATCGTCCAGCGCAGCGTAGGCGCGGTCTTCCTCCGGCTCCGGCTCCCCGGTTGGAGCCTTCTCAACCTCGGCCTGCGCTACAACCTCGATGCCAAGGTTATGAAGTTTGGTGTAGAGTGCGTCCAGGTCATCGGCCGACACGCCCTCCGGCAGAAGGTCATTGACATCGTCGTAAGTAAGATGGCTCTGCTCGCGAGCCGCATGCACCAAAGTTTTGATTGTTTCAGCCAGGTCCAGTGCCGGGCCCTGCGCGCCAACTCCAGCCCTGTCCTCAGCGCCGGCGCGGGCGACTTTGCTGCGAGCCATGGAGCCGGCTTCAGACACGTCAGGTTGAGTTTTCTTCGGCGCCGCTTCCTCGCGGCCGTCGGCTCGCGCTCCGAAGATGAACGGCGCGCGTAGTTGGCGGACTGCCAGGGAGGCTCTGCGAGCCTTGCTCCCTTCGGGGTTTTTTGCTCGATTATTCAATTTTGACAATTTCATCATGCGGTTTGCCCGAAAAAAGGCGTGCGGCCCCCCGGCCTTACTCCTGGTCGGAGATTGTGCCTTAACAATGTCGGCTGACCTTCGTATTCCCGGGAATCGGGTTTCAAATCATCACGGAACGAGGTTCACCTCAAGAATTACTATGTCCTGGAAGCGACAAACTGGCTGTTAGACCGATCCACAATGCACCCTTTCCGTGGAAGAGCAAGCGATATCCCACAAAATCTGCCTTCCAAAGATTCTGACATATTGCTTGCCAGCGGCCAGCCCCATGCGAAACTACAGGTGTGTTAGTCACCAATTACATATTTTGCCCGCTCTCTCCTTGACCATACATAACCTCAAACCCATGGGGGCGCATTGAGCCGCCCGTTCCCTTCTCGTTCCTTTCATTCCCGGGAACCTCTGCATCGACGAAACGGGAAAATCCGTGCCCGCGAAGTCCGCGTCATCGACGACGCGAAACAACAACTCGGTGTCATGTCGCTCAATGATGCCCTGCGCCTGGCCCAGATCAAAGGCCTGGACCTGGTCGAGGTCGCGGCGAACGCCACCCCGCCCGTGTGCCGCATTGTGAATTATGGCAAATTCCTCTACGAGGAAGCCAAACGAGACTCCCACGGCCGCCAAACCGCCGGCCGCATGAAAGAAATTCAGATTTCTCCCACGATCGACCCTCATGACCTCGCGACCAAGCGGGACCATGCCATCAAGTTTCTGTGCGATGACATGAAAGTTCGGGTTAAGCTGCGTTTCCGCGGCCGGCAAAAGGCGCACAAGGAGATCGGGTTCGACGTGGTGAATAAATTCGTTAAGGAAGTCGCCCTCTATGGGCAGGCGGATTCGCCGCCCAAGATGCTGGGCGACCGGGACCTCAACGTCGTTCTCAGCCCCCTTCCCCGCGCCAAGCGCGGTAAGAACCCCCGCCCGGGGGAGAGCCCAGAGCCCAGCCCGGAGCCGCCTGCCACCCCATCCGGTGAACAAGCTGCGTCCGTCTGAACTTGGGCGCATCTCAATACTACCACCAGGCCGGAGCGCGGACATCCCTCTCGCAGCAACGTCCGAAAGCCACCACCGCTCAGGTTCGTTGCCAATTTCGCGCGGCACACGTTGCTGTGGACAGGAATGTCTGACAGGATTTTCCGCGCTCCAGTGGGGGTGCCAGGATGCGCGCTTTGAACTTTCCTTCATAACTATTTGCTTTTCTGTGCCCGCCGACCATGCTGTTGCTTCGTGGACACCGCCTCCGAGATTAAAAAGATCGCCTTCCTGGGCGATTACCCGCCCCGCAAATGCGGCATCGCCACCTTCACTTCCGACCTCCTGGCGTCAGTGGCTGCCGACCAGCCCAAGACCGAGTGTTTTTCCGTTCCGGTCAATGATCTGCCGGGCGGCTACGAGTACCCGCCGGAAGTTCGCTTCGAAATTGTCGAACAGGATTTGGCCTCCTACCTGCGCGCAGCGGATTTCCTCAACATCAGCAATGCCGACGTTGTCTGCTTGCAGCACGAATTCGGGATTTTTGGCGGGCCGGCCGGGAGCCATGTGCTGGCGTTGCTGCGCGAATTACGCATGCCGGTCGTCACCACCTTGCACACCCTGCTGCACGAACCCAATTCCGACCAGCGGCGGGTCATGCAGGAATTGATCGCCCGCTCGACGCGGCTCGTGGTGATGGCCGAGCGCGGACGCCAGATGCTCCAGGACATTTACCAGGCGCCCCCCACGAAAATCGATCTCATCCCGCATGGCATCCCTGACATCCCGTTTGTCGACCCGAACTTTTACAAAGACCAGTTCGGCGTTGAAGGCAGGCTGGTGTTGCTCACTTT